>Ga0310694_10000672_pt1 | contig 43286 bp, 41 predicted proteins | sample 174DNAGHGhighgp2_FD_203884 | JGI IMG/M metagenome (GOLD analysis project Ga0310694, IMG submission 203884) | Sheep rumen microbial communities from Palmerston North, Manawatu-Wanganui, New Zealand - 1742 DNA GHGhigh gp2 (v2) (version 2) | ecosystem: Host-associated > Mammals > Digestive system... | reverse complement strand
CAGGTTTGCTTTGAGGGTTAACCACAACATCCCCCACCTGCATGCTTGATGGGGTAAGGGGAATTGTGCCCGATTCAACACATGACGGACTATATTTTAATTTGTTAAGCCATACAAGACACCATAACGTGAATCTCTAGACGAAAGATTATTAGTTGCGGATTTTAGGGTAATACTCTTTTACGGAGTAAGTGCTTTTTTTCTTCAGCACTTATTTCGCCTTCGTAGCGTAATGCCATCAGTTCTCGCACCCACTCTTCGTCTCTCTTCCGCTCCTTTGCCCTTTCTGTTTCCTCTGGCTCCACAAGATGCTCTGCAAGCCACTTGCGGTCGCTGTAAGAAAGAGAAAGACTTTTTATGTAAGTCCAAAGATTGTTTAATGCTGTTGTACTCATAATCCGTTTTTTATGATTTGCCGCAAAGGTAATAAAAATACTTCGTCCGTTCATAGAACTCGGCCAAAATTAACAAAATTTATTCGTTTTGGCTGAGTTCCGGGGTGGACTATTTCCCTAAGAAATTGCGTTCCAGATACTCGTTGAACTGGTCTTTATAGAGGTCGCCTACGGGCAGGCTGGTGTCGGCATCGAGGATGACGCGGTTCTTGTTGACCTCCTGAATCTTCCGAAGGTTCACGATATAGGAGCGGTGGATGCGCATGAAGAGGGTGGAGGGCAGGTATTCCTCCATCTTTTTCATTGAGAGCAGGGTGATGACGGGCTTCTGACCCGCGAGGTGTATCTTCAGGTATTCGCTCATGCCCTCTACGTAGCGTATGTCGGCTATGGCGATGCGCACCACGCGGTAGTCGGTCTTCACGAAGATAGTGCCGTCGGCCTGCACGGGGCTGCTCTGCTGCCGGGGCGTGTTCTGATGGCGCAGGTTATGCTGCTCCTGCACTTTCATGGCGGCACGCAGGAAATCGTTCATGCCGAAGGGCTTCAAGAGATAGTCTACGGCGTTGACCTTATAACCCTCGACGGCATACTCAGAGTAGGCGGTGGTGAACACGATGAGGGGCGGCGCAGCCAGCTGGCGTACGAAGTCCATGCCGCTGAGGTCGGGCATATTGATGTCGCAGAAAATGGCATCCACCACGTCGTGCTCCAGGATTTGTCGGGCTTCCAATGCGCTGTGGCACTGGCCTGTGAGCGAAAGGAAGGGTACCTTGTTGATATATGTGACTAACTGGCGCAGGGCCAAGGGTTCATCGTCGATTGCAAGAACTTTAATCATCGTTTGGGGGCTTGGGGGATTGGTCGTTTGGGGGTTTGGGGGAGGTTAGATGGGCAGTGAGAGGTCGATGGTGTAGGTGTCGGTCTCGTCGTTGATGTCGAGGGTATAGGTGCTGCCGTAGATGAGCTGCAGGCGTTTCTTTACGTTTTGCAGGCCTACGCCTCCGTGACGGTCTTCGCCCTGAGGCACTTTGCTGTTGCGGCAGTGGAAGTGCAGATGGCTGTCGGCAATCTGTATGCTGATGTCGATAAAGGAGTGCTGCCGGTAGCTCACGCCGTGCTTGAAGGCGTTCTCCACGAAGGTGATCATCATCAGCGGTGGGATGTCGCGGTCGGGAATCACTTGGGGAATGTCCACCCGGATGTCCACCTGGTCGGCTACGCGCAGACGCATCAGTTGGATATAGTTGTCCAGGAAAACCAGCTCGCGGCGCAGGGATACCTTTTGCTTGGAACCTTCATAGAGTACGAAGCGCATGATCTTAGACAGTTCCACGATGGTTTCCTTGGCCTGCTCAGGGTCGATGTCTACGAGGGCGTGGATGTTGTTGAGCGTGTTCATCAGGAAGTGGGGGTTGATCTGATACTTCAGATACTCTAACTGCTGTTCCAGGTTCTCGCGCTCCAGCTTCTCTAATCGTTCACGGTCGCGGCTCTGACGGAAGTAATACTTCGCGCCAAGGTTCATGCCTATCATCAGGAAGAAGATGATGGCTGAAGCTACGTCGTGGTCGATTGGTCGTTTTGGGGGGTGGTCGTTTGGGGGGGGTGGACGGTGTGCTTGGTGGAAATGTGGGGGGCGAGGCTCGTGGGTGGGCTTGTTGACGCACTGCACAACGATGAAGGCCGAGAGGAGCAAGGCAATGCCAACGCCATAGTACACCCGCTGCTTGCGATACACTATCAGGGGAGCCAGCAGATAGTTGTGGATAAGGAATACAACAAGAAAGACGCAGTACTGCCGCCAGATGTGCCAGATCTCATGCCAGGGAAAGTCTGAGGAAGTCTGAGAACTGGTGTACTCGATATAGGTACTGAGCAGCGGAGCTATGAACAGGATGAGCCATAGCACCAGATAAAGGACTGGTTCTTTCTTTCGGTTCTTGTGTAATTCCATATTCAATTTGTCGTTTTTATGGTGCAAAGATAACCATAAAAGGGAATCGGGGCTAATCCGTTCAACGAATGCCCCGATTCTTTCAGTAAAAGGATTAGAGTCCTACAGACTTCAGTGCCTTGCTGGCAGCCTCGTTGACCTCCTTGTTGGCTTTCTCGGCGGCTTTATTCACCTCGTCGTTAGCCTTCTGTGTTGCCTCGTTCACCTTGTCGGTAGCGGCCTGCTTGGCAGCGTCAACCTGCTCGTTGACGGCATTCTCGGCACTTTCCTGCAGTTCGGCAGCCTTGTCGACGGCAGCCTCTTCAATCGTCTCGGGCAGTTGCTCGGCATTGTCGATGACGCTCTGTCCGGCAGTCAGCGCATTGATGAGCACGTCGGCAGGAGCCTCTGTCAGTGAGGTGACGATGTCCTCAGCCACAGCATTGTCGCCTACGGCAGCGACGATCTTCTCCTGATTCTCCTTCAGGAACTCCTGGACTTTGCTGATATAGGTCTTGGCAGCCTCTGGGTTCTCTGCTACGAGTTCGGCAATCCTGGTCTTGACATCAGTCAGTGTGGCCTGCAATGCGCTGGCATCGCCAGATTCCAACTCAGCTTTCAGGTTCTCGATAACGGTAGTGGCCTCGTCGGCCTTGGGAGTCTCACTGCATGAAGCAAAGCCCAAAGTCAGGGCAGCAACAGCTGCAAATAATAACTTTTTCATAATTAATAAAATTTAAAGTGGTTAATAAAACATTCATTTCGTCGGCAAATTTATGAAATTCCGCGGAAACAGACAAAAAAAATCAAAAAATCCTTTGCCTTTATAAATAAATTTACTACTTTTGCCATACTTTACTTATATAAAACTATGATAGATTGTACAATAAAGACGCGAGTAGTGGGCATAGGCCTGAGTCTTGACGAGACGGCATACGCCATCGTCGATGTCAGGGGAAACATCATTGCCAAGGAAATCTTTTCTACGACAGACTTCCAGAATGTGAACGAGTTTGTCACATATCTGAGTGAGAAAATCGTAGAGATGATAGAGAACAACGGCGGTTATGCCGGCATTCGCTCGGTGGGTATCAGCGCACCCAGCGGAAATTTCCTGACGGGCTGCATCGAGAATTCCCCCAACCTTCCCTGGAAAGGTCAGATTCCCTTGGGAGCTATGCTCCAGGATCGTTTGGGACTGGCTGTGGCTTTGGGCAATGATGCCCATGTGAGGGCATTGGGAGAATATGTGTTCGGCAGTGCCCACGGCATGAAGGACTTCATTGTGGTGAACCTGGGTCACGGCGTGGGCAGTTGTGTCTTTACGAAAGGCAAGGCTTATCTGGGCTCTGAGGGATTCGCTGGCGAGATAGGTCACTCGTGTATAGAGCACGGCGGCCGTCTGTGTGGCTGTGGCAATCGCGGATGTCTGGAGGCTTACGTGGGTTCAAAGGGCGTAGTACAGACGGCTCGTGAACTGATGGAGAGCGACAGCCGTCCGTCGGTGATGCGCGAGATAAAGAACCTGACACCGCGTATCATCTCCGGTTTGTGCGATGAGGGCGACGAGTTGGCTATTGAGGTCTATCGCCGTACGGGTTATATGCTGGGCATTGGCTTGGCCAACTATGCGTCAATCCTCAATCCGGAGGGTATCATCCTGGCAGGAGGTATCTCGCGTGCTGGCAAGTGGCTGACGGAATCAGTGAACGAATCGTTTGAGGAGCACGTGTTCCATAACGTGAAGGGCAAGGTGAAGCTGGTGGTTTCCACGCTGGATCATACTGAGCGCGACGTGCTGGGAGCCAGTGCACTGGCCTGGGACGTGAAGGAATACTCGCTGTTCGTATAATAGACCATAATGGACGTAGAGAAGATAAAAGACATTATAGCGTCGAAACCCAATCTAAGTACCGCCCTCGGGATGGAGTTTATATCCACACCCGAGGGCGATACGTGTATGGCTCGCATGAAGGTCGATGAGCGCAACCGCCAGCCCTTCGGGTTTCTGAGTGGTGGCGCCTCGCTGGCTCTGGCCGAGAATGTGGCCGGGGTAGGGTCAAGTGCGCTCTGTCCCGGATGTGCCTGTGTGGGCATTGAGGTGAGCGGCAGTCATGTGAAGGCCGTCTGCGAGGGCGACACGGTGACGGCCTTTGCCCGGATGCTGCATCAGGGTAGCACGCTGCATGTGTGGAATGTGGACATCAAGGACACGGCAGGCGACTTGATCTCAAATGTGCGTGTCACCAATTATATCATCAAACAACAGAAATGACGGGATTCGCGCTCTATAGACTGCCCCATGAACAGCAGGTGACGCTGGTGGCACAAACGGAGGGCGAACCGCAGGAGTTGCCTTCGCTGGAAGCCTTGAACGGAAGGTCGGGCTTCGTGGTGGCACCCTTTTCCATCTCGCCTCAAGAGCCTCTTCTACTGGTTCAGCCAGACATCGTCAGGACATTCTCGCTACCCGATGAAGCTAAGTGTGCCATTTACGATTCAAAAGTGTGCCATTTAGAGAGCGTAAGTGTGCCATTTAAGGATGCTAAATCGCATACTTATGATGAGCGGGTGGCATACACCGAGGACTTTGACCGCTTTCATCGCTGTTTGGAGGACGGTCATTTCCAGAAGATAGTGCTCAGCCGCTGTTCGGTAGTGCAGAGAGAAGAGGATGTGGAACCCGTGGAACTGTTCTGCAAGGCCTGCAGGCTCTATCCGCGAATGTTCATTTCGATGGTCTTTACACCCAAGAGTGGGCTTTGGCTCACGGCAACGCCGGAGATCCTGTTGGAGGGAAGAGGAAATGAATGGCGTACCATCGCATTGGCTGGTACGATGAAGCTACAGGATGAGGACCTGAATGGCGAGGGCGAGAATATGAGGTGGAGCACGAAGAACATACAGGAGCAACGCTATGTGGCTACCTACTTGAAGGAATGTCTGGAGCAGATAGCCGACAATATCCGGGAAGATGGACCGCGAACGGTGCGCGCTGCCAACTTGGTACACCTGCGTAGCGACTTCACTTTCACCTTATTAAATAATACATGCGTGGGAGATGTCCTCCAGATGTTGCATCCCACGCCAGCCGTCTGTGGCTTGCCCAAGCAGGCAACCTGCCGCTTTATCACAGAGAACGAACATACGCCCCGCCTATACTATAGCGGATTTATGGGACCGTTGAATCTTACTCATCTCCCCTCTTCCCTCTCACCTCTCACCTCGCTTTACGTATCTCTGCGCTGTATGCAGATTACAGAGAATCAGTATCGTCTGTATGCAGGTGGCGGCTTGCTGAAAGACAGCATTGAGGAGCAGGAATGGCAGGAGACGGAAGCAAAACTTGAAACCATGAGACAATGTATAGCAACAAAGAGAATGTAAATATACTGACGGCCCTGCTGGTGGCTCACGGCATCCATCATGCGGTGGTGTGCCCAGGAAGTAGGAATGCAGCAATCGTGCATAACCTCAACGAATGTCCTGATATTGCGTGCTATCCCGTAACGGATGAGCGCTCGGCAGGCTTCTATGCACTGGGAATGACGCAGGCTCTGAATGAACCGGTGGCGGTATGTGTCACTTCTGGTACTGCTTTGCTGAATCTGGCACCTGCTGTTGCAGAGGCTTACTATCAGCATCGACCGTTGGTGGTCATCTCGGCAGACCGTCCCCAACAATGGATTGACCAGCTTGACGGGCAGACATTGCCGCAGACCGATGCCTTAGGACGCTTCGTGCGTCGGGCAGTTTCCCTGCCTGAACCTCATAATGCAGAGACCCGTTGGTACTGTAATCGCTTGGTTAACGAGGCACTGATAGAAAAGCACGCCCCTATACATATCAATGTGCCTATCACGGAGCCATTGTTCCAATTCTCTACGCCCCAACTGCCAGTAGAACGCAAGATAGACTTCCTGCCAGCAGATGCCACTAATATCACGCTGACACACATCTGTAGAATGTTCTTACAGGCCAAGCGTCCCATGCTGATTGCTGGTCAGCCCATGAATCCCTTGATGGACGAGGCCGTTGTACAGATAGGGGACGATGAGAGTTATGTGCCTGATTTTGTGCTATATACAGGTGGCTCCATTGTAAGCAAGCGGCTGAAGCATTTCCTGCGGAAGGCAAAAGAGTCGTGGGTGGTGAATCGCGAGGGTGAGGTGACGGATACATTCATGAACCTAACCAATGTGATTCAAGCCGATCCTGAGGTGGTTGCCGATCTGATACGCTTCAATCTGGAAGAGATGCCCCATCCCTTTGTGCAGAAATGGGAGGCGTTGCTGGCTGAGATACGACAGAAAGTGGAGGAAGAAGAGCCTGCTTATTCACAGGCAGCCGCCGTAAAATACTTTGAAAAGCAGCGAGGCGAGAACATTGTGCATTATGCTAACAGCATGGCGATACGTCTGGCCAACATCTATTCCAAGACACCTGTCTATTGCAATCGGGGCGTGAATGGTATCGAGGGCTCGCTCTCTACTGCTGCAGGCTTTTCCGTCGTTGCCGACGAAATGGTGTTCTGTGTGATAGGCGACCTGAGTTTCTTCTATGATCAGAACGCCCTTTGGAACCAGAACCTTCGTGGCAATTTCCGCATCCTTCTATTGAACAACGGCAAGGGTGGCATCTTCGATATGCTGCCAGGCTTAGAACAAAGTCCGGCGCGTGATAAATACGTCAGCGCAGAGCATCCCGCCAAAGCAGAAGGTATCTGTCAGCAAAACAATGTCGGTTATCGTAGAGCAGAAAACATGGAGCAGATGCGGCAAGGCATCGACTGGCTCTTGACAACAGAAAGTGAGCACCCCATGTTGCTTGAAGTGCTCACCTAAAGTCTGTTTGTCTGATAGCTCCTCTTAATATTTGAAAGCAGAGCCTCCCACGAACTCTCGCATGATGCTGGTGGGCGGTATCTCCTTGTCGCTGACGGGCAGGAAGAAATGGATGAACTTCATCAGTCGGTGGGCTTCGGCATACTCAGGACAGTTCTTTGGAACGGAAGCCAGGATAATCTCTGCATGAGTGCGCAGTACGGCAAACTCGATGTTGAGGGCCGAATTGAACATCACGTCGGCTGTTTCCTGGAACGGGAATATCCATTGATCCTCAGCCTCGCACACGTTCTTCCACTGTGCAATGGTCTGTTGAGCCGTATAAGCCCCCTTGTTGTAGTCGCGGATAATGCGGCGTAGCAGTCGGTTGTCGCGTACGGGAATCCAGTTGTGGTCATCCAGCGAGATACTGGTCAGTGCCGAGATATAGATCTTGTATTTCAAAGAGTCGGGAATCTTCTTCGTCAACAGCGGGTTCAGGGCGTGGATGCCTTCGATGATGAGTACGGTATCGTTGGAAAGCTTCAGCTTTTTGCCGTTCCACTCGCGTTTGCCCGTTACGAAGTTGTACTCGGGAATCTCCACCTTCTCGCCCTGCATCAGTCTTAGCAGGTGGTCTTCCAAGAGCGAATACTCTACCGTTTCGATATTGTCGAAGTCGTAGTCGCCGTTGGGTAGCTTGGGCGTATCTATGCGGTTCACGAAGTAATCATCCGTAGAGAACGAGATAGGCCGCAGACCGCAAGCCAGCAACTGTACGGAGAGACGCTTGCAAAAGGTGGTCTTTCCTGATGACGAAGGGCCTGTGATCAGCACCAGACGGACGGGATTCTCCTCTTGATGGAAACGATGCTCAATCTCTTCCGCTATCTTCACAATCTTCTTTTCCTGCAGAGCCTCGCTGACTTGTATCAGTTCAGAGGCATGTCCGCGCATGATGGCTTTGTTCACATCGCCCGCATTCGAGAGACGCATGATGATGTCCCAGCGTGTCTTCTCGGCAAACATCTCGAAGGTCTTGGGCTGATCTACCTTCTCTGCAACCTGGTTGGGATTGTTCCAGTCGGGTACGCGCAGCAGCAAACCGTCCTCATAGCGCTCCAAGGCCCATACCTTCAAGTAACCGGCACTGGGTACCAGCGGGCCGTAGTAATAGTCCACGGTGTCGCCCAGTGTGTAGTAGTCGGAATAAATATGGCCGCTGGTCTCCAATAACTTTACCTTGTCGGCAAACCCGCGTTCGGCAAACACACGGATAGCCTCCTCATTGGTGGCTTCTGTGCGGCGGAAAGGCATATCGAGATCCACAATCTCCTGCATCCGTTTCCTGACCTGCGCCACATCCTCATCGGTTAGCGGCGTGCCGTCCTTCTTCTTGAAGTTGCAGTAATAGCCGCGACAAAGCGAGTGCTCGATAAAGAGCTTTGAACCAGGGAAAATGTCCTGCGTGGCTTTATAGAGTACAAAACTCAGCGAGCGCACATAGACGCGATGTCCGCTACCCGCCCGGGCATCAAGAAACTCTACGTCACGGTTCTGGTAAAGACGGAACTTCAGGCCCTGAGAGGCATTGTTCACTTTGGCTGAAATCACAGGGTAGGGGAGCTTGATCTCGTCGGCAAACTCCTGATAGACATCGAGCAGTGAGGTTCCCTCGGGGAAACTCTTCGTCACGTTGTTGTTCTTGCAGCGGATTTGAAGCATTGTTTTAGATTTTTCAAGTTTGATGCAAAGTTACGTTTTTATTTTGTAATTACCAAATAAATAGCAAATTCTCCGTTTGAAACTTGGATATTCATAAATAATTGCCTATATTTGCGACTGAAATGAAGAGCAAAGGCTATATAGGAGGAAACGGAAATGAAAAGAGGAGTATTTGCTGTTTTGTTGCTACTCGCAGTGGTCACCGCTTTAGCACAGAGAATCGTGGTGAGCGGAACTGTTGAAGACAGGCAGACGGGAAAATCTATAGAAGGAGCCAGTGTGTCGGTAGGGGGCATCGCTGTAGTCACTAATGCCGACGGTTACTTCATGCTGAAAACGGACATGATGCCCAAACACCTCATGGTGACGCACATTGGCTATCGCAATAAGCGTGTTGATGCCAGCGAACTGAAGGAAGAAGGGATGAAGATCAGGATGGAGCCTGCAACCATAGAACTTCGTGAGGTGCTGGTGATGGCTGAAAAACCACGCGAACTGGTGGCTGCCGCCATCAGAAAGATTCCGCAGAACTACCCCCTAACCCCAGAGCTGTACCGATGTTTCTACCGTGAGACAGCGATGAAACGACAGCATTATATCAGCGTGGCCGAGGGCGTGGTGGATATGTATAAGACCAGTTATAAACGTGATAACCGACGTGACCGCGTAGCCATACGAAAAGGCCGCAGGCTCTTCAGCCCTAAGCAGAGCGACACACTGGGCATCAAAGTGCTGGGAGGACCTGTGGCTCCTATTCAACTCGACGTTGTGAAAAACACTGGGTTTCTGCTGAACGAGCAGGAACTGGATTACTATGACCTGACGATGATGGCTCCTACGTCTATTTCCGACCGTCAGCAGTTTGTCATCAGACTGACACCACGAACCAAGATGCCTTACCCGCTCTATTACGGTCAGTTGTATATCGACTGTGAGACGCTGGCTTTCACCCGTGTAGATATGTCACTCGATATGAGTGACCAGCGCAAAGCGACAGAGACAATGCTTATCAAGAAACCATCTGGCGTACGCTTCAAACCAAAAGAAATGTCGTTGCTCATTGACTACCGTCAAAGTCCAGATGGCCTGATGCGTATCAGCTATATCCGTACTACGTTTCGTTTCAACTGCGACTGGCGGCGTCGCCTCTTTGCTACATCGTTTACTGCTTACTGCGAGATGTGCGTCACCACTACCGAGGAAAGCGATTCGCAACCCATAGAGGGACGTGAGTCGTTCGACCAGCGCGACGCTTTCTTTGACAAGGTGGACTTCTTCCGTGACCTTGCCTTCTGGCAAGACTACAACATCATTGAGCCCACAGAGACGCTCGACCGAGCCATCCACCGCATCTTGAAGAAATACTGAGGTGATAAATGAATTAAAACGAGCAGGATTTTGGAAAAAAGAATTTGTAGATGTCCGCTATGTCGTATTTTTACACTACCTTTGCAAAATAAAAAAGAGTAAGTAATATGGCACAAAGAGAATGGAAAGAGATTAGGAAATTCGAGGAGATACGCTTCGAAGAGTATAATGGTATCGCAAAGATAACGATAAACCGTCCGAGGTATCGTAATGCGTTCACACCTAAGACAACGCTGGAACTGAGTCAGGCCTTTGCACAAGTACGCGAGTTGCAGAGGATCCGTGTGGTGTTGTTGACGGGTGCGATGAGCGAGGTGCCTGAGGGAAAGACGCTGGCTGACGTAAAGCACGCGTTCTGTTCTGGTGGCGATATGCACGTAAAAGGACGTGGCGGCTATATTGATGATGAGGGTGTGCCCCGTCTGAGCGTGCTGGATGTGCAGATGCAGATTCGTCGTCTGCCCAAGCCCGTTATTGCGATGGTGAATGGCTATGCCATTGGTGGCGGGCATGTGTTGCATCTGGTATGCGACCTGACCATTGCTTCAGAGAATGCTATCTTCGGACAGACAGGACCGAAGGTGGGCTCTTTCGATGCAGGATTCGGTTCGTCATACCTGGCTCGTATCGTAGGTCAGAAGAAGGCACGCGAGATTTGGTTTATGTGTCGCCAATATACAGCCAAGGAGGCTGAGAAGATGGGTATGGTGAACAAGGTTGTACCTATTGATCAACTGGAAGATGAGTGCGTGAGTTGGGCGGAGACGATGATGGAGCGCTCACCTATTGCTCTGCGAATGATTAAGGCAGGTCTGAATGCCGAGCTTGACGGACAGGCTGGTATTCAGCAATTGGCTGGTGATTGCACCATGCTCTATTATTTCCTTGACGAGGCGCAGGAGGGTGGAAAGGCGTTCCTGGAAAAGCGTAAACCCAATTTCGATCAGTATCCGCAAATTCCGTAAGAAGGGTATAGGGAAAAGTGAATAGTGAATAATTTGCGTCCGCATGATGAAGATTGATATTGAGGAACGGGTGCTCCATTTCAAACAGCCGGCAGGAACCAGTCGTGGGGTGTATACCGAGCGTCGACTATGGCTTGTTAAAGTATCCAATGGGGAAAACATTGGATACGGTGAGTGTGCGCCATTGCTTGACTTAAGCTGTGATGCGATGGAGCCTTCTATATATAATAAGGTGTTGCGTGGGTTCTGTGACCAACTGGAGCAGACGGGCGAAATACCATACGAGGCGATGCGTAACTATCCCTCGATGCTCTTCGGACTTGAGACGGCGATGCTGGATGTCAGATGTAAGAAGGAAGATGGAAGAAGTTGTCTCTTCGATACTGCATTCAGCAGGGGCGAGGTAGGCATTCCCATCAACGGACTGGTGTGGATGGGTAATTACGAGGAGATGCTTCGACGGATGGAGGAAAAGTTGAAGCAGGGATTCCGTTGTGTGAAACTTAAAGTGGGAGCTATCGATTTCGATGAGGAAATGGATTTGGTGAAGTGCATCCGTGAACGCTTCTCACGGCATGAGGTGGAGTTGCGGCTCGATGCCAATGGAGGCTTCAGCCCCGATGAGGCTCTTTATAAGTTGGAGTTGTTGTCGCAATATGCTATCCATAGCATCGAACAGCCTATCAAACAAAAGCAATGGTCGTTAATGGCTGAACTCTGTAGGGAGTCTCCCTTGCCTATCGCCCTTGATGAGGAACTCATCGGGATCAATGACCCAGATGCGAAGCGTCAGATGCTGCGTATCATCAAACCTCGTTATATCGTGTTGAAACCATCGCTGCATGGTGGCATGATGGGATGCAGGGAATGGATTCAGATTGCTAAGGAAGAAGGCATCGGTTCGTGGATTACATCGGCACTGGAGAGTAATATCGGTTTGAATGCCATCGCGCAGTTCTGTAGTGATGTGTATGGTGATAACATTACGTTCCCACAAGGGTTGGGTACAGGACAACTCTTCACGGATAATATCCCGATGCCGTTGGAAATACGTGGTGACAAATTATGGATCTCGAAGAATTCCTAAAAGAATGGCATAACGAGAAGTCCACAGTATTGGTACATACCAGCGGGTCGACAGGAAAACCGAAGCCGATGCTCGTAGAGAAACGACGCATGGAGGCCTCGGCTCGCATCACGTGTCAGTTCTTAGGTCTGAAACCTGGCGATACGGCATTGCTTTGTATGTCGCTCGATTATATCGCAGGCAAGATGATGGTGGTACGTGCGCTGACCTATGGGTTGAAACTAATTGCTGTAAAGCCATGCGGATGTCCTGAATGGGAGGGCGATATTGACTTTGCCGCGATGGTGCCTATGCAGGTGTATAACCTCTTGCAAAGCGAAGAAGGACTAAAGCGACTAAAAGCCATAAAGCATCTGATTATAGGAGGCGGAGCTATTGATGACGGGCTCGCTAGTGTGCTGGTTGGTTTCCCCAACCATGTATGGAGTACTTACGGCATGACAGAGACGCTATCGCATATCGCCCTGCGAAGATTAAACGGCCCAGAAGCGAGTGAATGGTATACGCCTTTTGAAGGCGTTACGTTATCCCAGACGGATGAAGGTTGCTTAGTTATCGATGCGCCTGCCGTACATGATGGACCTTTGGTGACAAATGATATTGTTGAATTTGTCTCCCCCTCTCTTTGGAGGGGGAAGGGGGGAGGCCCCTTCCGCATTAAAGGCCGTAAGGACAACGTGATTTGCTCTGGAGGCATCAAGATTCAGATTGAGGAAGTGGAAAAGTTACTAAGACCTCAATTGTCAGCCCCGTTTATGATATCGAAACGTCCAGATGATAAATTCGGTGAGCAAGTAGTATTGCTCACCGAGTCAATGGATATGGATCTTATACGGGATGTCTGCCAACGGGTGTTGCCTAAGTATTGGCAACCTCGCAGCTTTTTACATATCGATAGTTTGCCAATGACGGAAACGGGTAAGCCTGCCCGTAAGGAGGCCGAACAATTATGTATTAAGCATTGAGCATTAAGCATTGCTTACCCCTCGCGATAGAAGTCTAAGGCCTCTACTATCTCTTCTTTGGTAGCTGTCTGGTTGATACGGATATCGCCTATACCACCTAATAGCGTGAAGTTGATACTCGTTCCTATGTTCTTTTTATCATGGGTCATCAGTTCCAGCAGGGTGGGGTAATCATCGCAAGTGATAGGCATACGTCCGTAATGGTCGAAGATGAAACGAGTCATCTGTCGCATTTTTTCTGTTGGGAAGCCTGTCTTTGCCACACTCAGATAGAGTTCGCATACCAATCCCCATGCTACAGCATAACCATGAAGTACGGGTTTGCGCTTCAGAGCCAGCGATTCAAAGGCATGGCCTACGGTATGTCCCAGGTTCAACGCCTTGCGAATGCCTTTCTCCGTGGGGTCTTCTGTGACGATGCGTTCTTTTACATGTACGCTCTTGGCTACCAACTCTCCTAATTCCTTAAGGTTGGGATGCTCAATGTCGAAGTTCATCAACTCAGCCCAGTGATCTTCCGTGGAGATGAGGCCGTGTTTCAGCATCTCGGCATAGCCGGAAAGGATGTTTTCTTCGTCCATCGTCTTGAGGAAAACGGTGTCCAGTATCACGCAGTCGGCATTACGGAAGACCCCAATCTCGTTTTTCAGTCCACCAAAGTTGAACCCTGTCTTGCCACCTACAGAGGCATCAACCATTGAGAGCAGGGTGGTGGGGATATTTATAATAGAGATGCCGCGTTTGAATGTGGAAGCGGCAAAAGCACCTAAGTCAGTCACCATACCGCCGCCAAGATTAATCAGCAGAGAATGACGCGTGGCTCCCAGACGTTGCAGTTCGCTCCATACGTGGACAACGGAATCTAACGTCTTGTTGGTATCGCCTGCCTCGATTGTAATACCCTCTGCTCCTTGCAGGAAATTGTAGTCTTTGATTACTGGCAGACAGAGCTGATGTGTGGTCTTGTCGGTTAAGATGAAAATATGGTCGGCCTCGCATCTGCCGATTTCCTTGCTGAGCACCTGTTCCAGTTGCTCGCTGATGATGACTTTCTGCTTCTCCATTGTCCTTGTGTCGTTTTACGGGTGCAAAGTTACATTTATTTTTTTTGTGAAACAGAAAAAACAAGAAAAAAGTTTTGTATTTTGCTCGTTTATTCGTACCTTTGCAGCCGATTTGCGTAAAATAGCTTAATGAAGACAGACAAAAAACAGAATCAATACCGCGTAAACGAACAGATTCGTGTGCGAGAGGTCCGTATTGTAGGTGAGAGCGGATCCACGGTAATGCCTACAAAAGAAGCATTGGATATGGCGCGTCAGCAGGGAGTAGACCTTGTGGAGATTTCTCCTAATGCCAATCCACCTGTGTGTCGTCTCATTGACTATTCTAAGTTCCTCTACCAGCAGAAGAAGCGTGCTAAGGAGATGAAAGCCAAGCAGGTGAAGGTGGAGGTGAAGGAAATCCGTTTCGGACCTCAGACCGATGAACATGACTATCAGTTCAAGCTGAAGCACGCCAAGGAATTTCTCGAAGAAGGTAATAAGGTACGTGCGTATGTGTTCTTCCGTGGCCGAAGCATCCTTTTCAAAGAACAAGGTGAAGTGCTGTTGCTGCGTTTTGCCAATGACTTGGAAGAGGTCGGAAAGGTAGAGTCAATGCCAAGTCTGGAGGGTAAGAAGATGTTCCTCTATCTGGCTCCCAAGAAAGCTGGTGTGGCAAAGAAAAGTCAGCAGGCTCGTGACCGTGAGGCCAGTGAGATTGATCAGAAAGAGCAGAAACAGCAGGTGAAGGATATTGACGTAGAGACACCTGCAAATGGCGGTCTCTTTGCTAACGCCAAAATCAGTGCCGATGCTCTGAAGAAACTCACTGAAGAAGCAGAATAAGAAGAAAGAAAAGGTGGCGCGCCCGGTATATGCGTAGCTGCCGATAATAATTAATAGTTTAAAATTTAAAAGTTAAAAAAAATGCCAAAAGTAAAGACAAACTCCGGTGCCAAGAAGAGATTCTCATTCACCGGTACAGGTAAGGTTAAGAGACATCACGCTTACCACAGCCACATTCTGACTAAGAAGACCAAGAAGCAGAAGCGTAACTTGGTAGGTTTTACCATCGTTGACCAGAGCAACATGAAGCAGGTTCGTGACCTGTTGTGTCTCCGCTAATTAACCCTATTGTCTAACATTTAAAGTACAGAAACTATGCCAAGATCAGTAAATCACGTTGCATCAAGAGCAAAACGTAAGAACATTCTGAAACTTACCCGTGGCTACTTTGGAGCCCGTAAGAATGTCTGGACAGTAGCAAAGAACACCTGGGAGAAGGGTCTGACCTACGCTTATCGCGATCGTCGTAACAAGAAGCGCAACTTCCGCGCTCTGTGGATTCAGCGTATCAACGCTGCCGCACGTTTGGAGGGCATGAGCTATTCTAAGTTGATGGGTGCTCTGTCAAAGGCAGGTATCGAGATTAACCGTAAGGTGCTTGCTGACCTCGCCCTGAACAACCCTGAGGCTTTCAAGGCCATCGTTGAGAAGGTGAAATAAAGCGAAAAAGGTAAAAAAGTAAAAAGGTAAAAAGTTGAGGCTCGCCCCGCTTTTTACCTTTTTACTTTTTACTTTTTCACCTTTTCTTTAGAACTGCCACCAGTGCTTTTTCTTCGTGTGCCTGTCTTCAGTCCCCATACGATAGTGGCTTATTTCCTCGTCAACAATGTCGTTCCATGTCTTGTGATGAGCAACCATACGATAGATGGTACCCCAGTCGGGCAATCCACCTACATTACGGTCGTCAATCCACAGGTCAACTTTCAGTTTTCGTGAGAAATGCTGATTGTTGTCTATGCTTTCTTCTGGATAGTCACGATTCACGGCATAGAACTCTATGCCACGCTCTTTGCACCAGTTCACAGCATCATCTAATAATTGCCCCTCGCGGACCGACCACAGGATAAGCCTGTGGTGATCCTTGATGAGCATTTTCAATGTGTCGACAGCAAAGGGAATCTCTCTGCCAATCTCCGGATATTTGTGTTCGACGATAGTGCCATCAAAATCTACTGCAATAGTCATGGCTCCGGTTATTTTTTGATAGAGTCATCACTCTTATTTCCATAATGGCTTTCGTTGTAGGTACCGTAGCCGCCGTAGCTACCGTAACCGCCATAGTTGCCATAGCCGTAGCGTCCGTAGCGTCCGTAGCCGTAGCCATAAGCATAGCGTCCGTACTTGCCATACTTACCGTAGCCGTAGTAATAGCCGTACTTCTTCTTCGACATGTCAATACCGTTGATAACGATACACAAGTTAGGCAATTTGTTTTCCTTCTTCATCGAGTTGATGATGGCGAAACTTGACTTCGGCGTATAGTCTGCACGACAAACGTATGCGGTGACATCGGCGTGTTTAGCCAGTTGCAATGTATCGGTTACCAGTCCAACAGGTGCGGTATCCATGATGATATAGTCGTACTTCTTACGCAGTATACTCATAATCTCGCTCATATTGTCACGTGCCAGCAACTCAGTGGGGTTTGGAGGTGTAGGACCGGCCAAAAGCAAGTCAAGATTGACATTGACACCCGAAGAGCGTACCTGAGACATCAGGGCTTCATCTGTAACGTGATCCATACTGAGCAAGGTGGTGACACCGATAGTGCGGTCCTTGATGTCGAACAGACGTCCCAGTGCAGGCTTACGGATGTCAAGACCCATCAGGATGACCTTCTTGCCCAGCAGTGCAAAGCTGACGGCGAGGTTGGCGGCGTTGAAGGTCTTACCCTCACCAGATGTACTTGATGTAAACATGATGACCTTGTCGTGTTCCTTCATCATGAACTGGATATTTGTACGCATACTGCGGAATATCTCATCGGTCTGGTTGTTCTTGTTCTCATGAACCACAATACCTGCAGCGGTCTTGGCATCTTCATTGGCCACAGCCACGTCGGCAACGATGGGGATGTCTGTGAGTTTCATCACGTCCTCGTGGCCTTCAATCTTATAGCGCAGGAATACCAGCAGATAGGTGATGAGCAGGGGCAGAGCGAAACCAAGCACGAGGGCAGCCAGAATGATAATGGCACCCTTAGGACTGACCTTTCCACCGAAGGCGGGCTCGTCGATCAGCTTACCCTTGTCGGCAGTAGCGGCCAGTGATATGGAGTTCTCCTCGCGTTTCTCCAGCAGCATCAGGTACAGGCCTGACTTTACGTCCTGTTGACGGCCAATCTGGGTGAGGACACGTTCCTGTTCAGGGGCACTCTCAATCCTGTTCTGGAATTCGTAATATTGCTTTTCAATACCTTGTTTCTCAATGTCTGCAGTACGGCGTGCCTGACGCAGTGCTTCCTTGATACTGCCCTCCAACTGGTCGAGCATATCGGTGTGGGTCTGAACCAAAGGTGAGTTTTCTGAAGCCGATGCCAACAGACGGTTGCGGTCGAGCACGGTCTTGTTGTACTGAGTAATAAGTGCGCTTGAAGCGGCATCTTTCATACCTACATTAGATGGGATAATCTGATATTTGTTTTCAGGATTTTCCACATGCTTACGCAACTCGTCGAGAATCATAATCTGTGTCGAAGCGTCTGACAATTTTGCGTAATACTGGTTGGCCTGAGTCATGGTCTGGTTGGCATCCAAGCGCATCTGCACCAGTTTGTTCCTACGTTTATACTGTTCCAGCTTGTCCTCGGTGCTTCCCAGTTCGTCGCTGATCTTCTGGAGACGGTCGTTGATAAACTCCTCCGTCTTGTAGGCGATTTCATTCTTGTCAGCATTAGCCTGGCGGTTATAGCATTCGGCCAGTTGCTTCAGGAAGTCAAAACCGCGGTCTATGTTCTGATCTCTCAGGGTAATCTCTGCGATAGAGGTCAGCTTCGATGTGGGGGCAATCTTCAGCTTGTTGGCATATTGTGCAGCCACTTGCTTGGGTGAGGAGATGGTAACCAGCATGGGTCTTTCCTGTGCCGCAGGCTTACCATCCTTGGCATCCTCTTGCTTCTGCAGGTCTTTTTTCAACTGGCTCAGTTTGCGAAGTGGCGCTTCGAGACTCAGGTTCTTTGTGAACGACACGATACCATAGGGGGTTTCCACTGTGGCAGGCAGACTTTCAAACGAACCTTCGAACTCATTCTCCAGTCCCACTACATGGTATTTGTTGCCCTCCTTGGTGATTCTCATGCCAAAACTCAGCTTGTATTTGTCAAGTTCTGCCAAGTCCTCTGGAGCCATGTCTACATTGATGGGCTGTGTCTTGTAAATCAACTGCTTGGTAATACGACCCTCGCTGCGGTATTCCACATAGAGTTTCAGGTCCTTTACTACTTCATATGACAGAATGCGTGAACTCAAGATTTCAATCTCGTTGTCGATACCTGTTGAATTGGAGATAAAACCGAGGTCTTGCATATTTGCCAGCATCTGATTGCTGCCTCGACGGTTGTTTACCTCGTCCTTGATAAGCATCTTTGACGACATCTCATAGACGGCTGGCTGATAGCGCAGGTAGAGAAATGCCGAGAGCATGAAAATAACGAGTGAAACCAAGAACCAAGGCCAGTTCAGTACTAAGAGCGTGAAGATGGTCCTGATGTCAAATGACGACTCTTCATTAGGAATGATTTCCTGAGTCGTTTCTAATGATTTGTTCTCTTCCATTTTTTTTGTTTCTTATATCTGTTTTTATTAATTTACACCTTATTATATATTATTGTTCAGACAACTGAATCAAGTATTTTCCGTAGTCGTTCTTGATCATGGGCTGAGCTAACTTGCGCAGCTGTTCCTTGTCTATCCAGCCGCGTTTATAGGCAATCTCTTCCAGACAAGCTACCTTCAGCCCTTGTCTCTTCTCTATCACCTCAATAAATGTGCTGGCCTCAGCCAGTGAGTCGTGGGTACCCGTGTCTAACCATGCAAAGCCGCGTTGAAGTGTCTGCACCTTCAACTTTTGCTGAGACAGGTATTCCTGGTTTACGGTCGTTATTTCCAATTCTCCGCGAGCACTTGGTTTGATGCTTTTGGCAATGTCCACCACGCTGTTGGGGTAGAAGTAGAGTCCCACCACAGCATAGTTGGATTTCGGATGCTCCGGTTTCTCCTCTATGCTCAGGCAGTTGCCCTCAGCGTCGAACTCAGCCACGCCGTAGCGCTCTGGGTCATTGACATAATAACCGAAGACTGTGGCTTGCCCGTTTTTCTCCGCATTCTCAACGCTTTGGCGAAGCAGTCCGCTAAAGCCTGATCCGTAGAAGATGTTGTCGCCCAAAACCAGGCAGGCACAATCGTCACCAATAAATTCCTCGCCAATGATAAAGGCCTGTGCCAATCCGTCGGGTGAGGGCTGCTCGGCATACTCGAAATGTACGCCCAGCTCACTGCCGTCGCCCAGCAGCCTGCGGAATCCCGGTAGGTCGTGAGGAGTCGAGATAATCAGTATCTCACGTATGCCAGCCAACATCAATGCTGATATTGGATAGTATATCATCGGCTTGTCAAAAATAGGAATCAACTGTTTGCTGATGCCCTTAGTAATAGGGTAGAGGCGTGTGCCGCTCCCACCTGCTAATACGATACCTTTCATGTAATATAACGTTATACGGGGTGCAAAGTTACACATTTTTTTTCTCTTCTAAATCTTTTTGGAATAAAAAATACTATTATGTCGATAAAAAAGTGTAACTTTGCACCCGATTTAAAATAAAGCTATGGGATTTTTTTCAAATATTTTCGGTCGTAAGTCGGCTGATGCAGAAGCGAAAGTCGGAGGCATGGAGGATTTCATGACCCTTATCAGAGTATATTTTCAGGCAGTCATTGCTGCCGATTTGGGTATCTCCAACCTCAATGCCCTTCCCGACCTTAGAGTGTTCAAGGTAACCCTTCGTGTGCCTACTCAAGGTGGTAGGTTAGGACTCGGTGAGAAAGCTCGTTGTAAGAAGATGCTGAAGGAGCTCTATGAGATGGACGATGACTTTTTCAAAGAGATAGACCAGAGCATTCGTCGCCGCTGTAAGAAACTTCAGGATGTCCAACCCTATCTTCTCCAGTTTCAGCAGTATGTACAGGACGCAATGATGCTCTCTGGCAATCTGATGAAGTTCAAGCTCCGTCTGCCCAGTTTCTTCAAAGGGGCTATCCACACGGCAACGGAAAAAACCGTTCACGAAATCTTTACAAAGAATGATTATACTGATGCCAGTGTGCTGAAGACCGTTGTAGATGTGCGTGAACTTAACAAACGCTTGGGATTCTCAGAAAAATGGACTACCGATTTCGTCTATCGCGTAGTGATGCTGGCTAAGAAAGAAAAACAGCCACAGCAAAACGAGAAATAAAAGGCTGAAAATGAATGCGGTAAATAGGAAATGAGGAATCGAAAGGTTAAATCATGTTAAGCCTTGGCGATTTCTCATTTCTCGTTTCTCATTTCTCGCATAAAATGTCTACTTTTGTAGGATAAAAGTGCAGTCATGACTCAAAATGAAAAGGTTTTAGCCACTTTCCAAACCCGCGTGAGGCAGATGATTCTTCGGTTTCAGGAGCTGAAGAACGAAAATGCCGACCTGTATGCAATGGTTGAGGAAGACGAGCAGCGTATCAAGCAGCTGGAGGCAAAACTGGCTCAGCAGGAACATGACTACCAGTCGTTGAAGATGGCTCGTATGATGGAAATCACCGATGGCGACTTGGAAAGCGCAAAGAGTCGTGTTGCCAAGATGATTCGCGATGTGAACAAATGCATCGCCATCCTGAGTGACGAGAAAGAGTAACTGACGAGAAGAATTAATGGCAGAGGAAAGTAAACTCAATATAACGCTACACGTCTATGACGAAGAGATTCGCATGGTGCTCCATAACCGTGAGGATGAGGAGTATTATCGTGCAGCTGCCAAACTTATCACTGAGCGCTACGGTGCCTATGCACAGGTGTATAAAGGGCGCAAAAGTGATCATACCATAGCATTGATGACGCTCATTGAGATTGCGTTGCGCTATGAGAAAGAGTTGGGGAAAAATGATACTACTCCTTATGATAATATTCTCTCGCAGTTGACTTCAGAGCTTGAGGAAGCTTTGAAGGGTGATAAGTGAAGACTCATCCTCATGAATTAAGAGAATATTAACAATACATATATATTATTTTATGGATTTAATTTTTGTGATTCTGATAGCCGTTGCCGCTCTGGTTCTTGGAGGGGTATGCGGATATTTTATTTTCCTCAAAGTCCTCAAGGGGAAATACAATGCAATGGTCGAATCGGCCAATAAGGAGGCTGAAGTTCTCAAAGAGAAGAAACTGCTTGAGGTAAAAGAAAAATTCCTCAACAAGAAGAGCGAGCTGGAGAAGGAAGTGCAGCAACGCAACCAACACATCCAGCAGAGTGAGAATCGCCTGAAACAGCGTGAGATTTCGCTGAATCAGCGTCAGGAAGAGTTGGGACGTCGAAAGAACGAGCTTGACAACCAGCAGCAGCGTATTGACAATGAGAAGAAAGCCCTCGCTTTAAAGCAGGACGAACTGGGCAAGATGCAACAAAAGGAGCGTGAAAAACTGGAGGAGCTCTCTGGGTTGAGCGCAGAAGAGGCTAAAAACCGCTTGGTGGAAGCTATGAAGGACGAGGCTCGCACCGATGCCGCTGCTTACGTCAATGAGATTATGGATGAGGCCAAGCTCAATGCCAATGCCCAGGCCAAGAAGATTGTGATTCAGACCATTCAGCGTGTGGCCACTGAGACAGCCATCGAGAACAGTGTGTCTGTTTTCCATATTGATAACGATGACGTTAAAGGTCGTGTCATCGGTCGTGAAGGTCGAAACATCCGTGCGTTGGAGGCTGCTTGTGGCGTGGAAATCGTTGTTGACGATACCCCAGAGGCCATTGTTATCAGCGGCTTCGATCCTGTTCGCCGAGAGGTCTGCCGTTTGGCTCTCCATCAGTTGGTAAGCGACGGTCGTATCCATCCTGCCCGTATTGAGGAAGTGGTGGCGAAGGTAAAGAAACAATTGGATAACGAAATTATCGAGACAGGTAAGCGTACGGCCATTGACCTTGGTATTCATGGTCTGCATCCAGAGCTTGTACGTATCATCGGTAAGATGAAGTATCGTTCCAGCTACGGCCAGAACCTGTTGCAGCATGCTCGTGAGACAGCAAATCTCTGTGCGGTGATGGCTTCAGAGCTCGGGTTAAATCCCAAGAAGGCTAAACGTGCCGGCTTGCTTCACGATATTGGCAAGGTACCCGATGAGGAGAGTGAGATGCCTCATGCACTCTATGGTGCCAAGATTGCCGAGAAGTACAAGGAAAAACCCGATATCTGCAATGCTATCGGAGCCCACCATGATGAAATGGAGATGCAGACTCTATTGGCTCCTATTGTGCAGGTTTGTGATGCTATCTCTGGAGCCCGTCCTGGTGCTCGCCGTGAGATTGTAGAGGCATATATCAAGCGTCTTAATGACCTTGAGGCTATCGCCATGAGCTATCCTGGTGTTACCAAGACCTACGCTATCCAGGCTGGTCGTGAACTCCGTGTCATCGTTGGTGCCGACAAGATGGATGATGCCGAGACCGAGGCACTGAGTGGCGAGATTGCAACAAAGATTCAGAATGAGATGACTTATCCCGGACAGGTGAAGATCACCGTGATTCGTGAGACGAGGTCTGTTGCTTACGCCAAGTAAGAAAAACAATAGATAATAAAAATCGGGTGACCAGTTGGACACCCGATTTTTATTTTCAAGATAGAAGTTCTTATTTTGCTTCTTCCATATCACCTTCTATATAAAGGCGTGTCATTTCTGTGACACCGTTTGTTCTAATGGTGATAGACTTCTTGAAGTGTCCGGGGAACTTTCCTGTGCCGTTGTATGTCACCTTGATTTCCCCCTTCTCACCTGGCTGGATGGGTGTCTTAGTGTATTCTGGCACTGTGCATCCACAAGAAGCGATAGCCTGGTTGATGACCAATGGCTGTTCACCTACATTCTGGAATGCGAAGGAACATGTGACTACAGGCTCTTTCTCAGAGAATTTCCCGAAGTCGTGAGTCAGCTTGTCGAATTTAATCTCAGCTTGTTTCTGTGCCATTGCGAAAGTCATTCCGCAAATGAGCATCATTGTGATAAGAAAAACTTTTTTCATAAGTTGATAGTCTTTAGTTACTTATTTGACGTTCTGATTGTTCAATAGTTTAAAATACTCTGTGGCTCCCAAAAGGAAACAACCGGTACCATAGTCCTCGAAGTCGGGTATCTTGGTGTAGCTCAATGGTTGACCTGCAGAGGGGTCCTTGCCTGTACCCTGCATCCATCCCAGGAAACCATCATGGTGTACGGCATCTTTTACCATTGCCGTCCAGGCCTTTTCACATACTGGGGCGTAAACCTCTGCTTTTAGGTAGCCTTTCTGTATGCCCCATGCCATACCGTAGAGGAACAGGGCCGTTCCGCTGGTCTCTTTCATCTCGTAGTTGGTACTTACCAGACTGGGATTCCAGAAACCGTCTTCGCGCTGACATTTCAGAATGCCTTCGCTCATCATGAGAAAGTCTTTCTTCAACTCTTTGTAGGCTTTCTCTTTGGGCGATAACTCGTTCATACAGCGTACCAGTGCAGCATATACCCAACCGTTGCCACGACTCCAATAGCAGTCTTTGCCGTCGGGCTCCTTGTACGGGGGGACATAGTCAGCATCGCGCCACCATAGGCCGTCCTTAACATTGAACAGTCCACCACCGCATTCATTTCTGCTCCATCGGTACATTTTCATGCCGTGGTCGCGATATTTTGTATCACCCGTAATCTTGTACATCTGCATATATATGGGCATCGCCATCTGTATGGCATCAATCCATGTCCACCAGCCGTAGAGCGACGGTTGTGTGCTCTGGGTCTTCGCTGTGGTGTTCTTTTTCTCGTTGGGTGTCAGCATCTGGTAATCCAGATTTTCTCGCACCTTTTTTATTTTTTCCTCACCTCCAGCCTGTGTATAGCGTATCAGGTATGTCTGTGCGCAGCACTGGTCATCGGCATCGCACGTGTTCACCCCGTTGCGTGGTGTCCACTGATGGAAGCTGGCCCACGTGTCGGTATAGTCTAAATAGCGTTGCTGCGGGTCAATCTCGTAGAGAGCCATGAGTCCCTCGTAGTAGACGGCTCGCGTCCAAAGGCTTGACGGACGTACCTTCTTGACGTTAGTTGGTATCGTCGGGTCGGCATACTTCTTCATGAAGTAGTCGTTAGCCTTGCGTGCTACGCTCAGCACGTCATTGGCTGTTGTTTGTGCTGTGGCTCCTATCGTCATCAGGACAGCCAGCATCAGTGTAGATAGTCTTTTCATCGTAGTCTTTTGTTTCTTATCGGGTGCAAAGATACGAATAAGTCGTAGAAAAAACAAATTAAAACAAGAAAAACAAAATTTCCTTTTGCATTTTGCTCACTTATTTGTACCTTTGCGGCTTGAAAAGGAAAAACAATATATATAATAATGTATAGAACTAAGACTTGTGGTGAGCTGCGTCTCACCGATGCCGGCAATGAGGTGAAACTCGCCGGTTGGGTACAGCGCACACGAAAGATGGGCGGTATGACCTTCGTGGATCTGCGCGACCGTTATGGTATTACACAGTTGGTGTTTGATGAGTCAAAGGATGCAGCCCTCTGTGAGCGTGCTAACAAGCTGGGACGTGAATTTTGTATTCAGGTGGTTGGCGTAGTCAGCGAGCGTGAGTCAAAGAATCCCAAGATGCCTACAGGTGACATTGAGATTCTTGTTTCTGAGCTGAATATCTTGAGCGAGAGTCTGACTCCACCTTTTACCATTGAGGATCAGACCGATGGTGGTGATGATATCCGTATGAAGTATCGCTATCTGGATTTACGTCGCTCTGCTGTGCGTAAGAATCTGGAGTTGCGCCATAAGATGACCATCCTGATTCGTAATTTTCTGGATTCTCTTAACTTCATTGAGGTAGAGACACCAATTCTGATAGGTTCTACTCCCGAGGGTGCCCGTGACTTCGTGGTTCCCAGTCGCATGAACCCTGGACAGTTCTATGCACTGCCTCAGAGTCCTCAGACGCTGAAGCAGCTGCTAATGGTTTCCGGATTTGACCGTTATTTCCAGATTGCCAAGTGTTTCCGTGATGAGGACTTGCGTGCCGACCGCCAGCCGGAGTTCACTCAGATTGACTGCGAGATGTCGTTTGTGGAGCAGGAGGACGTGCTACAGGTATTTGAAGACTTGGCTCGTCATCTCTTCAAGGAGATTCGTGGCATAGAGCTGCCTCATCTTCAGCGTATGACGTGGCACGAGGCTATGCGTCGCTTCGGTAGCGACAAGCCAGACCTGCGCTTCGGCATGGAGTTCGTAGAGTTGATGGATGTGCTGAAAGGCACGGGTTCTTTCCCAGTGTTTAATGAGGCCAACTATATTGGTGGTATCTGTGTGCCAGGTGCAGCCGACTATACTCGCAAGCAGCTCGACCAGTTGACCGACTTTGTGAAGCGTCCTCAGGTAGGTGCCAAGGGTCTGGTTTATGTGAAGTTCAATGGCGATGGAACTGTGAAGTCGTCTATCGACAAGTTCTACGAGCCTGAAGTATGGCAAAAGGTGAAGGAAGCATGTGGAGCCAAGGATGGTGACCTTGTATTGATTCTCTCTGGCGACAATGCTAACAAGACTCGCGTGCAGCTCTGCACCCTGCGTCTGGAGATGGGTGACCGTCTTGGTCTTCGTGATAAGGATAAGTTCGTGTGTCTCTGGATTGTGGACTTTCCCCTGTTCGAGTGGAGCGATGAGGAGCAGCGCTTGATGGCAACCCATCATCCGTTCACGTTGCCTAATCCCGATGATATTCCTTTGTTAGATACCAATCCCGCCAAGGTCCGTGCTGTGGCATACGACTTTGTATGTAACGGTGTAGAAGTGGGCGGTGGTTCACTCCGTATCCACGATGGCAAGCTTCAGGAGAAGATGTTCCAGATTCTGGGCTTCACCCCTGAGCGTGCTATGGCACAGTTCGGCTTTTTGATCAATGCCTTCAAATATGGTGCACCCCCTCATGCAGGTCTCGCCTTCGGTCTTGATCGCTTCGTGAGTCTCATGGCAGGTCTCGACAGCATTCGCGATTGCATCGCATTCCCCAAGAACAACAGTGGGCGCGACGTGATGCTCGATGCTCCTGGCGAGCTTGATCCCAAGCAGTTGGAAGAACTCCAGTTGAAGGTTGACCTGAAAGAGCAATAATATCATCAAGTAGAGGATTGACACTTGATTTGTGTCAAGAATTGACGATAAATTGACAGAAACTTCGAAAAATTGGTTAGTTTTCTTAACAAAAAAGAGTAGTTTTGCAGCTGAATTGAAAATTCACTTCAAAAGAATTAATATTTTTAAGCATTATGGCAGAAAAGAAAGCTACAACTAAGAAGGCTGCTGAGACAAAAGAAGTAAAAGCTCCCGCAGCAAAGAAAGCAACCACAACCAAGAAGGCTGCAGCAGCTGCTCTCGCAGTTAATGCTGAGGCTATTGGTTTCAAGGCTGGAGATGTTTATCAGGCACTGGCAGCTGCTGAGAAGGCACTCGACGTGAAGGAGATTGCTAAGGCAGCAAAGATTTCTGAGGAAGAGACTCTGCTCGGTCTGGGTTGGTTGTTCAAGGAGGGTAAGCTCCTGAGCACTGAGGACAACAAGATTGTTCTGGCCTAATTGACAAGCAATAATAACGATAGGAAAGGTCGGTAAGCACTGTTTACCGATCTTTTTTAGTGATATAATGATTTTCGACCAGCAGATATTGCATATTCTCTCAGAGGTTGGTGAGCGTGGCATCAGTGTCTCCGCTCTTACCAAACATGTCTACAATATGAACTGTACGCTTTTCTCACAACCTGACCTTCAGGAAGTACACCAGTTTGTGCAACAATATTTGCTGAAAAACTCCAAGTCATCACAATCGCTGATAGAGAATACAGGTAAGCGTGGCGTTTACCGTCTGAACACCAGTAATAATGCCGATGCCCGTCAGTTGATGTTGGAGTTTAAGGAGGAACAAGACCAGTCGGTGACAGAAGATCCAGTAGACGAAAAGCCTCTTCAAGACCTATCGCTTAACCTGTTTGATTTCTGATAGATTTTCATGACCGCGTCAGCCACGCGTTGCGCGTTGAAACGTGTTTCCACTAACATACGGGCAGCGTTGCCATACTGATTGGCCTCTTCTGGTGAACTGGCCAGACGGAGCATTGCCTGTGATAGCGTGGGTACGTCGTTGAAGGGAACTACCAGTCCGTTCTCTTCGTGACGAATCAGTTCACAAGTGCCGTCGGTGGGCGTGGCAATGATAGCCTTTTCCATGGCCATTGCTTCCAATAGCGCAATGGAGAGTCCCTCCCATAGGCTGGGCAGGCAATAGGCATTGATGGTGTTGAGCAATTCGGGAACATCGGTTCTGAAAGGCGTACGATGCAGGTAGTCTGTCATCTTGTGCAACTTAATGAAGGCATCAACATCTGTGTCCATATCCCCTTCTCCCACAAACAGCCCTTTGATATGTGGATTCTTCTCATGTGCCATTTCCAGTGCCTTGAGAAAATCAATGGGATTCTTCTGCTTGGTACAGCGTGCTATGAATCCTATCACAAAATCATCAGTATTGAAGTGCATCTGCGGACGCAGGTTGGTAAACGCAGCCGAAGGGTTGAATCGCTCCAGGTTGATGCCATTCTCAATGACGTGGCACTGCTTGAGTCCAAATACTTTCTTACCCGTGTCAGCATTACTCTGAGAGACGCATATCACCTCTTGACTGTAGTGGCAGATACAATGCTCGCTCAGTGCTCTCAGCCGTCGGATCAGCATGGGCTGGTCATCATGGAAACTCCAGCCGTGAACCGTATATATGAGAGGCAGTCGCAGGCTGCGGGCAGACCATAATACGTTAGATGCTGCACGACTGCCGTGGGCATGTACCAGTTGTATATGCTCTGTCTGCATCAGTTTCTTGATCTGCTGTTGTACCTTGATATCGAATGCCTTCTGTGTGTGTATGATATGGCAGGGAATGCCCATTGTCTTCAGTTGGAGAATCATCTCCCCGTCAGTAAACGACAGGCATACAGGTTCAATGACGCTTTTGTCGAGAAAGCGTATCAAGTCGAGCAAATGAGACTCTCCACCTCCAATCTGTCCCTGTCTGATGACTTCCAGTACCCGTATCATAGCTGTTTAATGATTTTTGCCGGCACACCGCCTACTACTACATTGTCTGGCACATTGTCGGTAACCACCGCACCAGCTGCCACCACGACGTGCCGTCCGATGGTAACACCGGGCAGAACGACGGCATTAGCACCAATCCATACATCATTACCAATGACAACAGGCTTTGTAGATATCCCTTGCTCATCAATTCTTTTTGATGTATCTTTAAAATTGTGATTCAAGGCCGTTACCGTGATACCTTGCGCCAGATTAACATGGTTGCCAATCGTTACAGGACCGATAATCGTGTTGTGAATACCGATGCGTGTATGGTTGCCAATGATGACATCACCTACGGCGTTGTTGACGCAGCAGAATGACTCCACCACGCTATGATGTCCCAAGGAGAACTTACGGTAGGGCGGGGTGTCCATCCTAACGGAACGGTAGATCTTGGAATGGCATCCACGATGCTGATATAGTGGAGCCAATAAGCGGATATACCAGCGTGGACGGGCATCGCGCTGGTTCATAATCAGATAGTCAATCCAATGTTTCAGTCGTGGATTGGCTTTCAGCCCTTGCCGTATGTCTTCTTGATGATTTGTTGCCATTGTTTGATGATTATTTCAATGTTGAATCGTTCTGCTATCTGTAAAGCCTTGGCTGATTTCTGTTCCCAGTCCGTCTTAGTGGCCTTATGTAACTGTTTTGCTAAAGCGTGGATGTCGCCATTGGGAAAGTAAAGTCCGAAGTCGCCCATGATTTCCCTGCTGGTAGGCAGGTCTGATGACACCACAGGCAATCCATGAGCCATCGCCTCTACCAGAACAAGTCCGAAACCTTCCCAGCGGGAACTGAGCACATAGACCTGAGCATTGGAATAGTAGGCTTGGATGTTGCTGGTGAACGGGTGGATGCAGACGCGTTGCTCCAACTGGTACGTGGAAATGAGTTGGCGATACAGTTCCTCCTCAGGACCCTCGCCCACGATGTCGAGCGTCCAGTCCTTATTGGTTTCGGCAAACTCGGCAAAGGCTTTGATAAGCAAGTCAAACCCCTTGTGGCGTGGAGAGAATCGCCCCACCGCCAGGAACTTTTTCGATGTCCCGCTGCTACAGGCTCCTGGCACCAGTGTCAAGGGATTATAGATGACTTCTGGAGAGAAACCGTATTTCAGTTGATAGGGAGCTACGTCACAGTGGCATAGCACAACGGTGTGGGAAAGGCGACGGAACTGATAGACAAAGTATTTCTCCAGCTCCGTTCCTGCATACCATGAGCCCTTGGTAAACATGGCCTCAAATGAGTTGTGAATCCATCCAATCAGGTTCCTGCATCTCAGTTGGCTACGTATGGCAGCAATGCGGGTGGCTATTGGGGCGTGAACGGCAATAATGGCATCATAGTGGCAAACATTCAGACGGTCGATGAGCCGTCGACGCCTTTCGCTGGGAAATGAACTGTGGGCATAGAGGCTGGAAGTCAGGTTCGTCTGTGGCAACAGTTTGCGGTAAAGAAAGCTGTAAGCCTTACAGAATTTCTGCTTAAAGCCTTTTACATCCGGGTATGAGATATACTCATAGTTGATAGGTGCCTCGTTAAGCCCGTACATATTGGTGTCCTGAAGGTCTGGGCGGTCGAATGTCAGGACGGTTACCTCGGCAGTCTTCGCCAGCTCTTTGGCAATGACAGCCGTAACCCGTTGCACACCTCCATACGAGAATAATGATTCTATGACGAAACAAACCTTCATGCCCGTTGCATATTTCCTTGCAAAAATACGCAATTTTTATTTTATGAGCAAAAGTATTTGCACATTTCACGAAAAATACCTAAATTTGTCACTCAAATAATAGAGACGATGAAGATTCTCTTTCTGACATATCATGGATTTGACCCAGGTAGCGGTATCAGTAAGAAGATGCTGGCTCAGGTGAAGGGACTGCGTGAGGCAGGACATGAGGTTCATATCTGTTCCTATGACAAGGATGCGTCTGGGCATCACTGCCGTTTTGTGGACGATGTGGTGATTCAGGACTACGGTCAGGGCAAGTGGGGCTCCTTGCGACAGCGTCTGCAGATGGGATGTGTTGTGGACTATTGTGTCCGTGAGGGTATCGAACTGGTCTATGCCCGCAGTTTTATGAATGCCTCGCCAGTGCTCATCCGTCTCTTCGCTGCTTTCCGTCAGCACGGTATCCTGAGTGTGACCGAGATACCTACCTTTCCATACGATCAGGAATTCGATTCATTGCCAATCAAACATAAGGTGAATCTGTTCGTCGACAAGCTCTTCAGAAAGCAGTTGGCTGCCCATACCGATGCGATGGTTACCTTTTCAGAAGCGGAAGAGATATTCGGACAGCGCACGATCAATATCAGTAATGGCGTTGATCTTGACAGCATCCCGCTGCATCAGCGTGTGGATACCTCAAAGGAGATTCACCTGATAGCCGTTGCCGAGGTTCATCCCTGGCACGGTTTCGACCGTCTGATAGCTGGTTTAGGGGAGTATTATGAAAAGGTGAAAGGGTTAAAAGGTGAAAAGGTGATAGAAGTTTTCTTCCATGTTGTGGGCGATGTGTGGGATTCCGAGATGTATGGTACCAGGTTAGCTCCAGGTTTTGCTCCCATCATCCAGAAATATGGTATAGGTGACAAAGTCGTTTTCCACGGAAAACTGTTCGGTAAAGCCTTGGATGATGTATTCAGCCAGTGTGCCTTCGCGGTGGGCAGTCTGGCACGTCATCGCAGCGGTATTACCCATCTGAAGACTCTCAAAAACCGCGAATATGCCAGTCGTGGCATCCCCTTCATTTATTCAGAGTGTGACTCCGATTTCGACAACCAGCCATACGTTTTGAAGGCACCTGCCGATGAGTCACCTGTTGATATACAGTGCATTGTAGATTTTATCAGGACCTATGACTTTGAACCTTCTGCCATCAGGCAGACGGTGGAACATCTGTCGTGGAAGAATCAGATGCAACAGGTGATAGAAGGGTTGAAAGTTGAAGAGTTGAAAGTTGAAAATTAAGAGTTAAGTATTCATGAAAGTCGTTTACGTCATAGACTCTTTGGCAAGCAAGGGTGGGGCAGAGCGCATCCTTAGCGATAAGATGAACTATATGGTGGCTCATTTCGGTTATGAGGTCTATGTCATCACTTGCTATCAGGATGTGGAGAAAAATCCTAATGCCTATTTCCTTTCTGATCAGGTGAAGCAGATAAACCTCAATATACCGTATTACTCGCAGTATCAGACAGGGTATCCCAAGAGACTCTGGGTCAAACATCGTCTTTACAGCCTCCTGTGTGATGAACTGACGACAGCCGTTCAGCGCATTGATCCAGATGTGTTGATAGGACTGGGCTATTTCAATGCCGACCTGGTGTGCAGTATTCGTTGCAGGGCGTTGAAGGTAGTGGAGTCTCACGAGGCCCGTATCTTCACGATGTCCGACAAAGGCTTGAGCCGTTCTCTTCTCTCGCGTCTCTTTATGCGTTATTATAAGTACCGCTATTTCCGTCGCATCGAGCGCAAGGCCGACGTGGTGGTGACGCTGACACATGGAGATGCGAAGGAATGGCATCGTGCCCATAGGATAGAGGTGATTCCTAACTTTACGATGATGGAGATGCCTCTCATCAGTTCGTGCGACTCGAAAAGAGTCATTGCTGTAGGGCGACTGGAGTGGCAGAAGGGATTCGACCGATTGATGGAGGCGTGGCAGATGGTGGAGCGAATGCATCCCGATTGGCAACTCTCAATCTATGGATCAGGGACGTTGAGGGAAGCATTGGAGCATCAAATACAGGAGTTGGCATTACGGCAGGTGGTCATTCATAATTTCACGCCTTCCATTGCCGAGGCTTATGCCGAGAGTTCCGTCTTTGTGTTGAGTTCTCGTTTCGAAGGTTTTGGACTTGTGTTGATTGAAGCGATGAAGGCAGGCCTTCCCTGTGTCACATTCGACTGCCCGTTTGGTCCCAGTGACGTGGTGGTCGATGGTGAGTGTGGCTTTGTGGTGACCGATGGTGACATACCGCAGTTGGCCCGTATGTTAACTCGCTTGATAGAGGATGGCAATTTGCGGAAACAATTCTCAAAGGCGGTTTTGGAACGTGTCAAAGTCTTCGATGTGGATGTGGTGATGCAACAGTGGAAGACCTTGTTCGAACATCGGTGAACTATAGTGACCGTATCTTCAGATAGGCCGACGGCATGAGTCTGAACATGAGCGACACCAGTCGCTGTTTGATGCCGTTGGTGAACCTCAGGTGGGGTATATGCTGCTTCAGGTCGTTGATAATGCTTTTCCTTTCTGCCATTAGCTCTGGGTTGTGGGTGATATACCATACCTCTATAGAGAACGTGGCAAAAAGGATTTCCATCAGTTTGTGGTTCTGCTCCTCAGTCAGTGACATCCTGTCTTTGAGTTCCCAAAGCCGTGCCATACCTTGATGAAAGCCCATGACCTTCTCTTTGCTGATAGCCGAACAGATGGAGCCTGGCCGTTGCCTGTAGATATAGAAGAGATGACTGGTCTTGACACAACAGCTTGCTTTCAGATAGCATTCTGTGGTGAAAGGCACGTCCTCAAAGTAGATGCCTGGAATGAAGCGTAGGTTGTGTTCGTCGAGGAACGACTTTCTGTAGAGCGTGCGCCAAACGTAGCATTCTCGTGGGTTCAGGTGGTTGACAAAGAGGTCGATGCCTGCCACCGTACTGCTCCTGTAGAGAGCTGTTGGAATCTTCTCACCATTGCTGATGCTCTGGTCATCCTGTTTGATGAAGTTGGCAACAACCAGGTCGGAATGATGCTGGAAAGCATCCTGTAGCAAGGGCTCTAAGCTGTTGGCTACCAACAGGTCATCGGAATCGAGAAACAGAACATATTCGCCGGTGGCTTTGTCGAGTCCTGTGTTGCGAGCTGCTGACAGGCCCTGGTTTTCCTGTTCTACGATGAATACGTTCTGATGTTTTGTGATAATGTCGGCAATACGTCCAAAACTGTCGTCACGTGTACCGTCATTCACCAGTATCACCTCAAAGTCATCATCGTTCAGCCCTTGCATGAAAATACTTTCCACGCAAGCCCTGATATAATTCTCCACCTGATAGACAGGTACGATAATGGTTAGTTTATAGTTGCTCATTCCCTTGTTATTGATTATTTGAACCGCCACGGCATCAGCAGCCGTTCGGCCTGTCTGATGGCTTGATAGCCAAAGATGCGTATTAGGAACGTACGTGTGCGATAGTAGGCCTTGGCCTTCGGCGAGAACCACGAGTTCTGGTAGTGATGGATGGCGTAGGTGTAAGGTGTCAGCTCCACTTCGCGTGAGTCGAAGACCTTTGGTGAGAAATAGGCATCGTTCATCACAAGCACCTCTTTCTGGAAGTCCTGCTTGCGAATCTGCTGACTCTCGTCTAGCGACAATACCCGCAGTGGCTTCAGTTGCTTGATTTGTTCGTCCATGATTTCCGGTAACTTGCGGATGTCCAGTGTCCCATCGGCTTTCACGAAATGCCGCCCATCATAATAGTCCAGACATTTCTTGATCCAGTCGCAGCCTTTCTCGGCACCCATGATGGCAGCTTCTGGTGTTCCTGCTTTCTCAGCTCCTATAAAATAGGGCAAGTCAAGCAAATCATCGAAGCGTTTCAACACCTCGACATCCGAGTCCAGATAGATGCCGCCCTCATGGTAGAGGGCATAGAAGCGGATATAGTCGGCAGCAAAGGCATACTTCTTCTTCTCAAAGGCCTCGCGCACCCACGGCGATTGGCTCAGATCAAAGTGCTTAGTGTCCCATAGCACTATCTCGTAGTCGGGAAGCACTTTTTTCCAAGAGTCGATACAGCGTGCTATTTTCGCAGGATAGGCATCGCCGCTAAGCCAGCATAAGTGTAACTTTTTAGGTATCATCATGCAAAAATACGTAGAAAAGTTGATACTTCAAAATATTTTTGCTACTTTTGCAGAAAAACTTTTTCTCATGTCGAAATGGTACGATAAATATATGACCATCTACGGGAAGCCTTTCAGCGAGGTATCCCAGCAGGTGATTAGTGATACCCGCGAGCGGCTGGCTCGTCTGCAGAGTCCGGAGCCTCTGGCCTCTATCGTGGTGATTGCCTATAATGAGGAGACCCATCTTCAGGCCTGTCTTTGGGCATTGAGTGAGATTCAGTGTAAGTATCCCGTTGAGATTATCGGTGTTGACAATGACTCCAGCGACCGTACGGCAGAGATATACGAAAATTCCGGCATACCTTATTATACAGAATATCAGCATTCTTGCGGCTATGCCCGCCGTTGCGGTTTGCAACATGCCAAAGGACGTTTCTATTTCGATGTGGACAGTGACACGCTCTATCCTCCTCAGTACTATGAGGTGATGCTCAATCATTTGCTGCAGCCTGGTGTATCGTGTGTATCAGCTACGTGGAGCTATTTCCCTGATGCCAACCATTCTGCCCTGGGACTGAAACTCTTCGAACTGTCGCGAGATATCTTCCTCTGGGTTCAGCATTTCAAACGCCCGGAGCTGTCGGTGCGTGGACTGGTATTCGCCTATAATGCCGACTACGGCCGCAAGGAACCTTATCGTGTGGACATTATCAGAGGCGAGGATGGTTCAATGGCACTGGCTCTGAAGAAATACGGAAAGATCAAGTTCGTACGCGACAGTCGTTGTCGGGCTATCACAGGCTACGGCACTATAGGTCAGCAGTCCCTTCTCAGTAGTTTTGTCAATCATGTGAAGGTTCAGATGCGTGGCATCACCCGCATCTTCCACAAGACCGATCATTACGATGATGCAGAGGATAACTTGGTGAAAAACAAACAATGAATATACAGGAACTACAACAGCTCTATGCCCATAAGCCGCAGGTGTCGGCATTGGCAAAAGCCATAGAAAAGACCTCTTTACAGACAATATCGCTTGACGGCCTCTTGGCTTCTTCTGCACCGATGGTGTTCAGTGCGCTGGCTTTGAAGAGCAGTGCGCGTCTGCTCTTCATCATGCAGGATGCCGAGGAAGCCGGTTATTTTTACCACGACCTCTGTCAGATGATGGGCGAGCAGCAGGTGCTCTTCTTCCCTTCAAGCTACAAACGTGCTATCAAATACGGTCAGAAAGACCCCGCCAGCGAGATTCTTCGTACGGAGGTACTCACTCTCCGTTCCCAGTACATAGTGTCTTATCCTGAAGCTCTTGCCGAGATGGTAGTCACACGTAAGCAGTTGGATGCCCGCCGTCTGACGCTCACCCAAGACCAGCATATCAGTGTCGACGGCATCTGCAAGACCCTTCGCGAGTTTGGCTTCCGCGAGGTGGACTACGTCTATGAACCCGGTCAGTTTGCCCTGCGTGGTTCTATTCTCGATGTCTATTCCTTTAGCCATGAGTACCCTTTCCGCATCGATTTCTTTGGCGATGACATCGAATCCATCCGTACGTTCGAGGTCGAGAATCAGTTGTCCAAGGAGCGTTGCAATAGCGTGGACATCGTGCCTGAGCTTACTGCCGTAGAAGAGAAAGAGTCCATTCTGAAGTTCTTGCCTCAAGACACCCTGTTGGTGACGAAAGACCTGCAGTTCGTGCGTGAGTCTATTGAGCGCACCTATCATGAGGGCTTTTCTGCTCAGGCTATGCAGGAGCGTATGGCTGAGGCTACCGAGATGGAGCAGCGCGAAATAGAGAAGGAGATGCAGCGTGACAGCCAGATTATCACCGGTTCGCAGTTTGACAAGGATGCCGAGCCTTTCCGAAAAATTCTGTTAAGCGGTAAGAGGCAAGAGGGTAGGGTCAAGAGGGTAGATGAATCAATTCTCAATTCTCAATTCTCAATTCTCAATTTTGACATCAAGCCCCAGCCTTTGTTCCATAAGAACTTCGAACTGCTGTTGCAAACTCTCGAAGACTATTTGCTCCAAGGTTTCAAACTCTATATCTTGGCTGATAGTGCCAAGCAGCAGGAACGTTTGAAGGATATCTTTGCTGAGATGAATCAAGGCATTGAGTTCATTCCTGTTGACAAGACGCTCCACGAGGGCTTCATTGATGTCGATGCCCGCCTGTGTCTGTTTACCGATCATCAGATTTTCGACCGTTTCCATAAGTACAACCTTAAGAGTGACAAGGCTCGCAGTGGTAAGGTGGCACTCACGCTGAAGGAGATTCAGCAGTTCGAGGTGGGCGACTACGTGGTGCATGTAGATCACGGCATCGGAAAGTTTGGCGGACTAGTCAGAATGCCCCTGCAGGATGGGGGCTTCCAGGAGATGATAAAAATCATCTACCAGCGTGGCGATGCCATCTACGTCAGCATCCACTCTTTATATAAGGTATCGAAATACAAGTCGCAGGAAGACGGTCAGCAGCCGCGAATGTCTACGTTGGGCACAGGCCAGTGGGAACGCTTGAAGGAGCGCACCAAGAAGCATATCAAGGACATCGCCCGCGACCTCATCAAACTCTATGCCGCCCGTCGTCATCAGAAAGGCTTTGCCTTCAGTCATGATACCTACCTGCAACATGAGCTCGAGGCTTCATTCCTCTATGAGGATACCCCCGACCAACTCAAGGCAACGCAGGATGTGAAGGCCGATATGGAGATGCAGAAACCCATGGACCGACTGGTATGTGGCGATGTGGGCTTTGGTAAGACCGAGGTGGCTGTGCGTGCTGCCTTTAAGGCTGCTGTCGATGGCAAACAGGTGGCAGTGATGGTGCCTACTACCGTCTTGGCCTATCAGCATTATCGCACCTTTTCATCACGCCTGAAGGATATGCCAGTGCGTGTGGATTATCTCACACGAGCCCGTACCACGAAGCAGACAACGGCTCTGCTGAAAGACCTGGCTGATGGTAAGGTGGATATCCTTATTGGTACCCATAAACTTATTGGCAAGACGGTGAAGTTCAAGGACTTGGGACTGCTTATCATTGACGAGGAACAGAAATTCGGCGTATCCACCAAAGAAAAACTTCGCCAGATGAAGACCAACGTCGACACCCTTACCATGAGTGCTACGCCTATTCCCCGTACCCTGCAGTTCTCGCTTGTGGGTGCTCGCGACCTCAGCGTCATCCAGACGCCACCGCCTAACCGCTATCCCATTCAGACAGAGATACATACCTTCTCGGCAGAGATCATCACCGATGCCATCAACTTCGAGATGAGTCGCAACGGACAGGTCTATTTTGTCAATAACCGCATCAGCGACCTGACGCATATCGCCGAGATGATTCATAAGTACATCCCCGACTGTCGCGTTGCCGTGGGTCACGGACAGATGAAGCCCGAGGAATTAGAAAAGATTATCCTCGACTTCTCCAACTACGATTACGATGTACTGCTCTCTACCACGATTGTAGAGAATGGTATCGACATCCCTAATGCTAACACCATTATTATTAATAGTGCTCAGTATTTTGGGCTCTCCGACCTTCATCAGATGCGTGGTCGTGTGGGTCGAGGCAATCGCAAGGCCTTCTGTTACCTCTTGGCACCACCCCTTTCTGCCCTTCCCGTCGACAGCCGTCGCCGTTTGGAGGCCCTCGAGAATTTCTCCGACTTGGGCAGCGGCATCAACATAGCCATGCAAGACCTTGACATCCGTGGTGCCGGTAACCTCCTTGGTGCCGAGCAGAGCGGCTTTATCTCCGACTTGGGCTACGAGACTTACCAGAAGATTCTCAATGAGGCGATGGCGGAGTTGAGGAATGAAGAGCCCACCCTTAGCCCCTCCCCAAGGGAGGGGAATGCAAATAGTCCTTCCGTAGAAAAAACTTTTAGCAAAGCTAATCAATCCCCCCTCCCTTGGGGAGGGGAAGGGGGTGGGCTCTGGGTCTCCGACTGTGCCCTCGAGTCCGACCTCGAGATGTATTTCCCCGACCAGTATGTACCAAGCGACTCAGAGCGTATGCTGCTCTATCGTGAGCTCGACAATACCCGTAACGATCAGGAGCTGGAGGCCTATCGTCAACGCCTTATAGACCGCTTCGGACAGTTGCCCCCGCAGGCCGAGGAACTGCTGCAGGTGGTGTCTCTCCGTCGCTACGGAAAACTGTTGGGATGCGAGAAAATCATGTTGAAGCAAGGGCGTATGTTCCTTTATTTCGTGAGCAACGCCAGCAGCCCGTTCTATCAGAGCGATACGTTCGGTCGCATCATCGACTATGCCACACAGAATGTCCGTCGCTGCAACCTGCGCGAGAAGGACGGCAAGCGTTCTATGGTCATTGCCGACGTACCTACTGTAGGCGAGGGTGTGAAAGTGCTGAAAGCAATCATTCAATCATAGATGCTTATGACGCTATCACCCTTTGCCCGTCCGTTTTACATGATGGCAAAACCCGTTGGGGCGGCCTGTAACTTGGCGTGCGGCTATTGCTACTATCAGGGGGCAGGCAAGGGGGTGATGAGCGACGAGGTGTTGGAACTTTTCGTCCGTCAGTATCTGGAGAGTCAGGCGAATCACGAGGTGTTGTTTACGTGGCACGGGGGCGAGCCTACGCTGTTGCCGATAGCGTTTTATGAAAAGGCGATGCGGTTACAGAAGCGCTACGCTGGTGGACATCATATAGACAACTGTCTGCAGACAAACGGTACGCTACTGACGGACGACTGGTGCCGCTTCTTTCATGATAACGGATGGCTGATAGGCCTGAGCATCGACGGACCCGAGGCGTTGCACGATGCGTGGCGAAAGGATAAACGTGGCGAGGCGACGCATAGGCAGGTGATGAAGGCTGTAGAGATGCTCGACAGGCACGAGGTGATGTGGAACGCGCTAAGTACGGTGAACAGCATCAACGGTGAGCATCCGCGAGAGGTGTACCGTTTCTTTAAGGAGATAGGTTGCAGGTACTTGCAGTTTACGCCTGTAGGAGGCGACATCACGGCTTCGCTGTGGGGACGATTCCTCTGCGAGGTCTTCGATACCTGGCGTAAAGAGGACGTGGGTGAGGTGTACGTGAATATTTTTGAGGCGACGCTGGCCAATTATCTGGGTGTCACGCCAGGCATCTGCGCGATGTCGGATATGTGCGGGCATGTTGGGGTAGTGGAGTGGAACGGTGACGTGTATAGTTGCGATCACTTCGTGCGTCCTGAGCACCGCCTTGGAAACATCCGTCAGCAGACTATCTACGAGATGATGCACAGCCCACAGCAGCAAGATTTTTCCCAACAAAAAACAAGCTGGTTGCCCCAGACGTGCAAAGCGTGTAAGTGGCTGTTTACTTGTCACGGGGAATGCCCGCGAAATCACCAGTATTTGTGCGAGGGATACCGGATGTTCTTTGAGCATACGAAGGAATTTATGAACGAAATGAAAGATGAAAGATATGATTAGTAAGTATTGCGTTGCCTTCATCGGTGCAGCAACGGCCAGTGAGGCGGAGGCGCAGAAAGCTACGCCAGAGCGTCCTAACGTAGTTTTTATTCTGGCCGACGATATGGGGTACGGCGACTTGTCGTGCTTTGGGTCGAAGTATGTGAAGACGCCGAATATCGACAGACTGTCGCAGACAGGTACTACGTTTACGCAGTGCTATGCGGGGAGCGGTATCTCGAGTCCTTCGCGCTGTTCGCTGATGACGGGTAAGCACACGGGAAATACGCGAATCCGTGATAACCAGTGTCCTGTGGGAGGTATTCAGGGTATCAAGATCAACGAGAAGGGCGACACCACCTATATCCGTCGCACCAACCTGATGCCTACCGATACTACCATCGCCACTGTGCTCTCTGCAGGGGGCTATCGCACCTGTCTGGTGAATAAATGGCACCTGGACGGTTACGACCCAGGTGCATCGCCCAATCATCGCGGCTTTCATGAGTTCTATGGCTGGACCATCTCCACCGTGCACTCCAACTCACCTTATTATTATCCCTATTACCGTTTCGTAGGCGACTCGTTGACAACCATCCAAGAGAATGCCCATGATGCCCATGTGCGTCATAATACCGACATCTCTACGGATGATGCCATCGCTTTCATTGGGCGTAACAAGGAATGCCCGTTCTTCCTCTATCTGGCCTACGACGCGCCTCACGAACCTTATATTATAGACGAGACCTCATGGTACGACGGACAGAAGGACTGGTCGATGAATACCAAGCGCTATGCATCGCTCATCACCCACATGGATCGTGCCATAGGCCGACTGCTGGATTATCTGGAGCGTGAGGGCTTGCGTGAAAATACCCTCGTGATCTTTGCCAGCGACAATGGAGCAGCTGTGCAGGCACCTATCAAGGAACTGAACTGTAACGCTGGCTTCCACGGACGTAAGGGACAGCTCTATGAAGGTGGCATCCGTGTGCCGATGATTGTGAATCAGCCAGGGCGAGTGCCTGTGCAGAAGCTGCAGAACCTGATATACTTCCCTGATGTGATGCCCACGCTGGCAGCACTTACCGGCAGCGAACAGCATCTGCCCCAGAACATTAACGGCATGAATATCCTGCCCCTGTTCTATGGACAGCCTGTAGATACCGACCATCGTATGCTATACTGGGAGTTCACCGGCAAACAGCGTGCTGCGCGTCTGGGCGACTGGAAATGCGTCACCATCAAGAAGAATGCGCCCTTAGAACTCTATAACCTGAAAGATGACCCAGAGGAGCGTCATAACCTGGCCGGCCAGTATCCTGAAATGGTGCAACTTTTCGATGAGGCCATGCGGCAATTGCACCAGCCCTCTGAGTGCTGGCCGTTGGATGGTGAGTAAATAATTTTGGCATTTTCTTTGGCTAAACAGGAAATAATAAGTACTTTTGCAGTCCGAAAAAAACGACCAAAAGAAAAAGAATATGATAGACAAAAGATTTTTCGTTATTTTTTTGAGTGTCTTGATGGGCTGTGTCTCGCTGATGGCAGAGAAAAGCAATCTCCATCAGCGTGCCGAATCAGAGGAAGCCAAACATAATATTGCCAATGCCCGTTCGCTATATATCAGTGCCTTTGAGAGTTATGTAAGCAAGGGACAGATGGAAGATGGCGTGACGTGCGGTGTGAAGGCTACCGCCTTGTATCGTAAGGAGAATTTATGGAAAGAGGCCTTCGATATGCTGCGCCTTGTAGACCAGACGATAGATGCCAGTAAGATCATTGCGAGCAACAAGGCTGCTTTGCACTATCAGACTGCGAAGGAGCGTATGCAGATGTACATGAGGTTGCGCAAGGGCGAACGTGCGTTGGAACAGATTAAGTATATGGAGACGCTTGTGAATCAGTCAAACAGCGAGAGTCTCAGTAACGACCTGCTCTATCATAAGGCCATCTATTACTACACTTTAGGACAGACGGCACAGGGTAATGCCGTGTTCAAGGAAATGGCTACGAAACTGACGGCCCAGAAGGACTACGACAAGGTTGACGAGGTCTACCAGACGCTGCTGGCTCACAGCAGACAGAGCAACAATGCCAGTATGTTGAACCAGGCATATAGTAGTTATATCGTATGGAAAGATTCGGTCACTGCTATCAAGACAGCCGAGGAGCGCGACAGCCTGCAGCAGCAGATTGCCAAAAACGAGCAGGTCATTGCCGAGAAGGATGACTCGCTCTCGGCTCGCCAGTTGACCATCACCGGTCTTATAGTACTGGCTCTCATTCTGGCTGTAGTGCTGGTGCTGGGGACTTTGGTGCTGATGCGCTACATGGTGCTGACACGTAAGCAGAAGAAGTCCATTCAGCTGGCCAACGAGAGCAATGCCCTAAAAGCAAAGTTCATCAACAGCATCTCGGCACAGCTGGAGCCCACACTGAAGAAACTGGACGGCAAGAAGCCCGAGGTGAAAGCCTTGCTCGACTTCTCCAGTCACATACAAACCCTCTCGGACGTAGAGAATGCCGATAGCGTGGAACTGGAGGAAAAGCAGATACAGCCGTTGTGCGAGGCACTGGGCGAAGAGGTGCGCAACAAGATTGGCAGCGATGTGACGCTGACCGTCTCGGTGCCCAAGATGGAGGTGAAGATCCACGAGGAATACCTCACCTTTATCCTGCGTCACCTGTTGGACAACGCCGTGGAGTTCACACCCAGTGGTGGTAAGATCTCCTTTGAATTCAAGAAGCGCAGCCCCCACACCTATCAGTTCCTGATTTCCAATACCGGCGAGGTGATACCCGAGGAGAAGCGCGAGGACATCTTCAAGCCCTTCCTTGAGATTCACGACCTGACCCGTGGCGACGGCTTGGGACTGCCTATCTGCAAGCAGATGGCACTGAAGATGAACGGCGACCTGGACATCGATCCTGCTTTCACCAAAGGCACCCGCTTCGTGCTCAACCTGCATGTGTAGAATCGTTTAGGTGGCCAGACGGTAAGAATAATGGACTCCCGAATCATTTCAAGAGTCCTTTTTTTTTGTTTTTTCCTAAAATCCGCAGCACTTTAGTTTAATATTCTTTATAAGTACCTGAGCAACAAAAAGTTCTTGCTGGGGCAAGCGGCAGAGCCGAGCGGCTCAGGATTTTGTCATGTCAGAAATTTCACTTACCTTAGTGCTGCAAATCAAGACAAGCAAAATCATCAATGACATGGCAAAGGTACAACAAAAATCAGAGAAAATCACCGCTTTTGGCGGAATATTTTTCGTTTTGGACAAATTTGACCGTATTCTGTCCTCTGTAATCGACTCCCACCTGGGGCTTCGCAGTAGGCTGATAGGCTATCAAAGCGCGAGATTATACGGGCTGCAAACTTCTACCGATACATCGTGGCATTGCCGCTTATGGCTGTCCTCTTTGGAATCAAGGCCACAGACAGAGTCAAGA
>Ga0310694_10000668_pt1 | contig 43512 bp, 57 predicted proteins | sample 174DNAGHGhighgp2_FD_203884 | JGI IMG/M metagenome (GOLD analysis project Ga0310694, IMG submission 203884) | Sheep rumen microbial communities from Palmerston North, Manawatu-Wanganui, New Zealand - 1742 DNA GHGhigh gp2 (v2) (version 2) | ecosystem: Host-associated > Mammals > Digestive system... | reverse complement strand
TCGCTCGGATGTCCGACGCCCACGCGATCTGCTTGTCCGTGCCGGTCAGCGCCGGGAACTCCATGCCCTCGATCGCCTTGTTCGCTTCGGCCGTCTGCGCGTCGAGCTTTGCTCTCTCCTTTGCGCGCATCGCCTTGCTGTAGCACTCCGGGCAGGTCGTGATGTGATCGCGGGCCCACTCCTCGTATCTCGTGGCGTCATCCCGGTTGTAGCAGCTCTTCCGATGTGTGAACTTGCATCCGCACTCAGTGCAGATAATCTCGATTCTAGCTTGTGCCATACTCTTTACCTCCGTTTGTTCTCTTGGTTTTCCTTTGGGTTTTCCTTCCCTTTCCTTGATTGCATTATAGCATAGAGTTTGTAGAAAGTCAAGCGCTATTTGAAAACAGTTTGTAGAAAGTCAACTTTTTGTATACATGCACAAACATAGAGTTTCTACATTGTAGAATGTGCTGAACGTGCCGAAAAAAACAACGCATCTTGTGTCATGTTTCGTGTCATGTCGTGTCACAAAATTGCTTATTTTGGCCATGTTTTGCTGTTACTATGTCACAGACAAGATAAAACAAAAAGCAAGCAAACACGGGAATTTCAAGTGCTTGCTTGCTTTTCATTTGGTGGAGGCGGCGGGAATTGAACCCGTAATACATATAAGCAGATACGTTATTTCTGACATTTCGTGTCATGTTTCGTGTCATGTTTATTTGCATTGTCGATGCTGCTGTACATGGCAGCGTATCGGCTGTTCATCTGTTCATCAGCGGATCGACGGTCTGCGCTGAAGGTATGCTGGTACACCTGCTGCATGGTCTGTGTGCCGGCCCAGCCGCCGCGCTCGGCGGCAACGCGATCCGGGATGCCCTGCGCGTGCATATCTGATGCCGCGATGTGGCGTAAATCGTGGAATCGGACGCCGGGAAATCCGGCGGCAGCCATGCGCCGTGTAAACTGTTTATAGATTGCCTGCCCGGTCAGTGTAGTTGCGTAGTCCGTCGGCGCGGCGAGGATCATGTCTCGCAAAAAATCGGGCAGCTCCTCAATACGCCGCGTAGCATCCGTCTTCGCCAGCACCTTTTCAATGTGCTGACCGTTCACTGTGACGATCACGCGCTCGATGAGTAAATGATTGCCCTGCACTGCTTCTTTCCGGATCCCGCGTACCTCGCTGACGCGCAGACACAGGCACAGCGCCAGCAGCACAGGCAGTTCTGCCGGCTCTCCGTGCATCACACGCATCACATCCTCACTCGTCGGCAGATCGCGTTTGAGCTGCTTGACCTTGCGCGGCAGTGTCGTCCGAAGCACAAAATCAGGGTTGTGCATCGCAAGCGCGGCAGCGAGCAAACCGTGTGCGTTGATCACCGTCTTGGCACTGTGCGTCCGCGCCTGATCGTTGACGGCGATCTGGATCTGCTCCCGCGTGAGCCGGTCGATCGGGATCTCCATGAGCGACTGCAAATAGTTCCGGCGCATCTTCCGATATTCATTGATCGTTGTCGGTGAGAGCACAGTATCTTTTGACGCGATGTACCGATCTATTGCTTCGCCTACCGTCATCCGCTCGACGGTGTTTTTTTTCTTGGCTGCATACTCTGCTGCCATAAACTCAGCCTGCTTTTTCGTTGGTGCTGTAAACGATCTGTAGACATCCTTCCCGTCCGCGTTTCTTCCGTCATAAACGCGCACACGCCAGCTCCCTGATGGGAGCTTTTTTGCTGTTGCCATGCGATCACTTCCTTCAAAACTCCCGAAAAACACCCTTGACCAGCCCGACGATGTTGGCGCACCGGGCGGATTTTTTATACCAGTTCTGCGACGCCGATCACAAGACCGATGCACCGCGCCTCACCCTCGATGTCCGGGTATTCCGGATTGCGGGAGATCAGCTTCTTTTTGCCGCGCTCCTTGATATACCCCATGCCGTCGTGGATAAATAATCCGACTTTGCCGACAGGAACATCCGGCTCAAGTTTCACAAGGACGATATCTCCGTCGCGAAAATCCGGAAGCATAGAATCACCGTCAACTTCGACAGCAAAATCTGCTGCTCTTGCCGTGTACGTGTCAACAACCTCGATTACTTCCCATTCGTCCTCGCTGGACAGATCATAGCCAAAGCCAGCCGCAGCCTTGTTCAGATGCTTGCGTATCTGAATGACACGCGGCTGTTGCTTTGATTGGATGCACCGTGCATACTCTGTGTCAATCAAATCACGTACCGCTTTCTTTCCAAAGCTGTCAAGTACATCCATTTTTTTATCCAAAGATGATCTCTTTTCCCGCAATACAGATTTGATTGCATGAAAATGTTCATCTGTATATGTCATCCAGTTAATTCCCTTGTAGTCCTCTATGACAATATAGAAAATATGATCTGCTTCACACCAGAACCTCAAAGCATATCCGCTGCTTTTCGGCGATTCATGGAAATCAACGAGTAACGTATCTGCGATATGGATATTCTCACATCCGCAAATTGGGCAACAATGCTCAACTGAATCATCCGATTCAAATTCTCTTCCGATTTTGATTGTATCATTCAGCAGGAAATAAAAAGGCGTTTCAAAAACCTTTGCAATCTGTTTCAGTGTTTCAATATCCGGCTCTCGCTTGTTTGTTTCCCACATTCCAACGGTGCTTTTTGCTACGGACATCATATCCGCAAACTGCTGCTGTGTGATGCCTTTTTCGATTCTCAATGCTTTAATACGTTCGCCTATCATAAAAATCCACCTCCTGTGAACATTATAGCACAAACTGTGAACAATGTCAATATAACGATGTTGATATTTGTATAAATCACTAAAAGTGACCATAACGTATTGACAAATCACAAAACGTGGCTTATAATAGCAGTGTAAGGTCACTTAAAGTGACCGAAAAGACGGATCGGAGGTGAAACCATGATTGCAATTCGCAAATATCGTGAGCGGCTTGGGATGACGCAGGCTGCTTTGGCTGAGAAGTGCGGTGTAGTGAAGACGGCAGTTTCCATGTGGGAAACCGGTGACAGAAAGCCGGATATCATCATGCTGAAAAAACTGTCCGGCATTCTCGGCTGCACAACAGACGAGCTGCTTGCACCGATCGGCGAAGAAACCGCATACCCGGGAAAGGAGGAAACCGCATGAACGTCCCGAAGATCATCGAGCGCGCAGGAGAGCGCGTGCTCACAACCGCACAGCTTGCTGCTGAGTATGAAACTGATACGATTACACTTCAGCAGAATTTTCACAATAACAAGCGGCATTACATCGAAGGAAAGCACTTCCACATTGTGACAGGCGAAGCGCTCCGTTCTCTTAAGCGCGACTTAGAAAAAATCGAACTCGCGATCCCGAAGAATGTGAACCGCTACTATCTCTGGACAGAGCGCGGCGCGCTGCTCCATGCAAAGAGTCTGAACACCGACAAGGCATGGGCTGTCTATGACTTCCTTGTGGAGTATTACTTCCGCAAGAGTGCATTGCCGCCGAAGCTGCCGACCGCTCCGCCGAAGGAACCTCTTACAGCAGAGCAGTGCAAGCAGAAGCTGACAGCGACACTCCTCAGCGAGCTGCGGCACAAACAGGCAGCGCTTGCCACAGCAGAAGCACAGCTTGCCGTACAGAAAGCAGAAGCAGCGATTCAGCGCAGAGCAGTTGCGGACTTCGTTATGCTGCATCCGGAGCTGATGCCGTATGCGGATCTGCTGACAATGAATGAAAGGATCTGATCTTATGGCAAAGAACGCGACCGATCATCGCACGCCTCCGCATATCATCTGGGGGCTGATCGACGCCGAGATGACGGCGCAGGCTGTCAGCCGCGGGGAGATCGCAAAGCGCATCGGTGTGCACGTCAACACGGTGCACAGCGACGCAGCCGAGCCGGAGAAGATTCCGCTGTCGCGATTGTTCGTGTACTTCGCGGCGCTCGGGATCGACCCTGCACTGATGCTCCGCCCGATCGCGCACAGCATCGCAGAGCGAATGATTGAATGAAGGAGGAAATATAATGCTGAAAATCGAGGTAACCGAAGAGTTCACGTGCATCGAGCTGCACGGGACATCGTCTGATCTGGCGGCACAGCTTGCCGATGCAGTTGGCCGTGTGACACACAAAATCATCGAGCGCGAGAAGCCGGAGGATCGTCAGGAGATTGCCGGTGTGCTCGCGACCGTCATGGCGATCGCGGTCCGCAGAGCGTACACCAATACGAAAGAGGCACAGCATGAAGCAGAAGACTGCTGACCGCATCGCACGGGTGTCACTCCTTGCCGGCACGGCGCTCTGCTGCGCATACAATCATGTTCTCGCCGCTGTGATCCTGCTGGTCTCATTCGTGTGCATCTGCGCGGTGCTCTGGGTCAGGATGATCGCGGACTTGCTTGCGGATGCGGCGGACGAGGATGCGGACCGCTTGGCGGAGGAGATGTTCCAGGAGATGTGCGAAACCGCTGAGTATCACATCCACAGCGATCAGTACATCCTCTGCGGCAAAGGCTACAAATCACAGGAGGATACAATCACAATGATCAGGGCAACTACACTGAGACCGGGCGGGCTCTATGTCCATCTGTCCGGCGATGTCTACAAGTGCCTGCGCACCACAGCGGACGGCTGTGCCGTGCTCATGGACATCAACAGCGGCACGCTGCTCACCGTGACGGGCTGCCGCACATATCAGGACGGGAAGATCACATTCGCAGTCAAGGAGGCACGCGCGGTATGCTGAAACGATGCAGAACATGCGGTGGCACAGTCGCGATCGTGCGCTCTGTGGATGATCGGAACCGTATGCGCTGGGTGATTGTCGGACATGGCATGATGCCCTGCCGCTGCGATAAGGTTGTGAAGATGCAGAGCGCTGTCTGCACAACGCTCGCCGCTTCCGAGACGGCCTATGACTTGCTTGTGAAGCGCTGGAATCAGGAACGGGGGATGCCCGGTGAGCACATGGATACCGATTGATCCGCTGTCGCAGGCGCTGAGTGCCAACGAGCAGCGTGTGAAAGCCCTGCTCGATCAGGGCATGAACCAGTTTCAGATCGCCTATCAGCTGCATATCAGCTTTGAAGCGGTCCGCGAAATGATTTTTTCAATACGCAAAAAGGAGGCTATTATATTGGCGAAACTGTCAAATCAGGAAAAGGGCGATATTTACCGCAGCTATAAAAGCGGGACAACTCAGGTCGAGCTTGCAAAACGATACGGAGTGACGAAGTCGGCAATCTGTCAGGTCATCCAGAAGCTGGCAAAGGCTGAACATGAGGCTTTCGGAGATTCTGCCGCGGACAAGCCGATGCCGAACACCGGCATCAACGAGGACTTTGCTCAGGCGGTCGATACCATGATCGCAGAGCGCGAGGCAGCGGATGCAGAGCAGAAGTCTGCGATCGCGGAGCCGGAGAAGCTGCCGCCGGTTGTACGCAGGGCGATTGACGATCAGATTTCGGAGTATGAGTTCCAGATCAGTGAACGCGACAGCCGGATCGAAGAACTGAAAGAGGAGATCGCGGAGTTCCGGAAGGACATCGACGCGCTCAGAGAATGGAAGGAGCAGCACACATGAGAGCATTGCTTATCGGTATTTCGCATAGAAACATGATTGACATTGACAGCAATGTGAAAGCATTGGAGGATTGCGTCGGCGGAAACATCGAGAAAATCGAACTGAAATACGGCGGCGTTATGATTGCGAATGTGCAGGGCATGTTCAAGCAGTATCCTCGTAATGATCTGGCGTCGTACATCTGCGGGAAGCCTGTCTATGGCGCTGTATTGATCGCCGGAACAGACGGTGACGATGTTGATCAGAAGTATGTTGATGCGTACATGGTATAAGAAAAGCCGCATCCGATGGGCTAGATCGGACACGGCTGCAAACAAAAATGTCTGTATGCTCATTGTAGCATATTCGGAGGAAAATGTCAATGGATAAGAAGTATTTTGATGTGAAGCCGAAGGGAGGGCACGCGCAGGCGATTGCCAAGCCGACCGCCGATGCACTCATGGAGTTCTGCCGGCAGGAGCCGGAATTTGAACAGGCAATCGAGCAGAGCGGCAAATCTTTCGACGACTGCCTGACCGCGATCACGAAGGGCATCGGTCAGTCGATCAGCGATCTGGAAATCTACACTCGCGCAGTCAAGTTTTATTTTCCGGTCGCGGCGGTCAGATTCCGCATGGAAATCGACCTGTGTGGAGACAACGGTGCGGCCGATCCGCCGATCACGATGACAAAGCAGGACAAGCCGGAGCAGATGCAGCTCTCGCTTGATTCGCTGCTGGACTTCTGAGGTGATACCATGAGACAGGCAAGAAAAGAAGCATTGCTGCACAGCTTCCCGGCTGTGCCGGCAAGGTTCGTACATCAGATGCAGGACGGCAAGAGTTCCGAGAATTTCGCAGTGATGCTGACGCGGGGCGATGAACTGTTTGTGCGCTGCTTCCACAGGTTCAGCAAAAACTATAAGAACGAGCTTATGGAAGTGCAGCGATACGTATTCGCTAAGGACGGCTCTGTCCGATACGGAGCTGACGAATACGGCAGATGGTCTATTCGCAAGGATGTCCGGGAACCTGTGTTTTATCATCAGCCATACGGTTATGCAAACAACAGCTACAAAGTGCTGAATATTTCCGCAATCGAAAAATCGTGCGTGAAATACTGCCGCTATGAAGATGCGCCAAATCTGCTGATCGAATATCTGCATCTTTACTGCAAGCATCCGAATGTAGAATATCTGCTGAAATCCGGGTACAAGCATCTGATCGTTGCACGCTGCACAGGATGGTGGGGTCAGAATAATCGCATCGAGTGCAGCCGGCACATCAACTGGAAGTCAAACAATCTGCTGAAAATGCTCGGTCTGAACCGCGATGAATTCAAGCTGCTCGCAGGGCATGAGAAATACTACGAAGCCTATGTTGAATGGCGCGAGGTATTTTCGAAAATCAAGCCAGAGGGTCTGCTGACGATTGCAGAGCAGTTCAAGCATGAACAAGGCTCGATGCAGAATTTCTGTATGGACACTGGCTTGAAGCCGGACCGCATCGCCCGTTATCTCAAATCACACCATATTCTGAACTGGGAGTACAGCGATTATCTCAGCCAGTGCAGAAAGCTGAAATATGATCTGCATGATACAGCAATCTCTATGCCGCGAAGATTTAAGGATATGCACACACGGCTCTCTGAGATTGTTGAATACAATGCAACACGGGAAATGCAGCAGCACCTCACAGAACGAATCGAGAGCCGGAAGCTGCTTGAATTCACCTTCGGCAGTCTGTTCATTCGGCAGCCGGCAGATGTTATGGAAATCATCAGCGAGGGTAAGGAACTGCATCACTGCGTCGGCGGCTATGCCGAGCGCCACGCCAAAGGTGCGCTGCATATCATGTTCATCCGGACAGCGGAAAAGCCCGATGTGCCGTATTATACAATGGAGATCAGCACGGAGGGGCAGATCGTGCAGGTGCGCGGTCTCAGAAACTGCAATCCGACCGCAGCAGTCAAGGCGCTGATTGCGGCATATACCGAATACCTTGCCGGAATCTTCGGCAAGCAACAGAAAGCGAGGAAAACAGCATGAGCGAGGAAATCATGTTGACCGAAAAGCAGCAGGCGGAAGCCCTGCACAAGCAGATCACCGGCTACGGTGAAGTGATCTATCAGTCGCTGTACGGGATGTGTACCGCGATCAAGCAGATGCGCGACAGCAAGCTCTACAAGGCGCTAGGATTCGATACCTTTGAGGCATACACCGAGGAAAAGCTCGGTATGAGCCGCTCACAGGCATACAACTACATCACGATTGCCGAAAAGTTGACGGAGGATTTTGTCCAACCGGTTGGACAAATTGGGATGCGAAAGCTCCTGATGCTCACTGCCTTGACCGACGACCAGCGCGAAGAGATCACCCAGACCGTTGACCTCGAAAGCACGACGGTGCGGGAACTCAGGGAGCAGATCGCGGCACTGAAAGAGGAGTCCGAGCTCGACCGCAAGGAGCGCGACAATGCAAATGATGCAGCGCAGAGGTGGAAGAACACCGCCCAGAGCGCACAGGCTGACAATCAGCGGCTTGAGAATCAGGTGCAGTCATTGACGGATCAGGTGAAGGAAGCTGAAGAAGCCAAGGAGCACAACCGCCTGACGCTGCTTGATCTGATGAAGAAAAAGACCGAGCGCGTCAGGGAACTGGAAGCACAGATCAAAGATCTGGAAAGCAAGCCGCAGGATGTCGCGGTTGTCGATCACACCGAGGAAATTGACGCGCTGAAAACGGAAATCGAACAGCTCCGCGCACAGCTTGCCGAGAAGCCGGATACGCAGCTTTCGCTCGGCGTTGAACCGATCTGGCAGACCGACAGCAAGGCGCTGTTCAAGCCGTATCTCACCGCCGCTGCCGATGCCGTCAACCGGCTTGCGGAGTTCATTGCACAGCATCAGAACGATGCCAATTACGATTTCTTCATGGAAAAGATGCACGCGGCATTCGCGTTCGCAGAGCAGAAAATTCAGGTGATGAAAGGATGATGAATATGCCTGTCAAGATCAATACACTCGAACTGGAAAATGTCAAGCGCATCCGTGCGGTGCAGCTGACACCCGCCGCAAACGGTCTGACGATCATCGGCGGCAACAACAATCAGGGCAAGACCTCGGTGATCGACGCAATCTGCTGGCTGCTCGGCGGCAATAAGTATCAGCCGAGCAATGCGCAGCGCGAGGGCGCGCTCACCGAGCCGATGCTCCGCTGCACGCTCTCAAACGGGCTTGTTGTCGAGCGCAAGGGTAAGAACGCCGCGCTCAAGGTCATTGATCCGCAGGGCAACCGTGCCGGTCAGAAGCTGCTCGACAGCTTTCTCTCGGAGCTTGCACTTGATCTGCCGAAGTTCATGCAGGCATCCGACCGTGAAAAGGCGGACACGCTTCTGCGCATCATCGGCGTCGGGGAACAGCTCACGCAGATGGAGGCTGAGGAAAAGCGCCTTTACGATCAGCGCACGGCAATCGGACAGATTCAGCAGCAGAAAGCAAAATTTGCTGCCGAGCTGCCGGACTGGGAGAATCTGCCTGACGAGCCTGTTTCTGCGGCTGAGCTGATCGCACAGCAACAGGAGATCCTTGCGCGGAACGGTCAGCGGCAGCAGTGGCAGAACGAGATGCAGAGCATCGACATCGCGATCCGGAATGTCACCGCCGAGATTCAGCGCACAGAGCGTCAGCTTGCCGATCTGCACGCGCAGCTTGACGAATGGCAGGAGAAAGCAGCATCAGCACACAAATCGCCGGAGGAGCTCATGCTCGAATCGACTGCGGAGCTGGAGGCGAATATCGCCGACATTGACCGGCTGAATGCGAAGATCCGTGACAATCAGCGCAAGGCTGCCGCCGAGCAGGAAGCGGCAGATTACAAGGATCAGTATAACGGGCTGACCGATCAGATCGAGAGGATCAGACAAGACCGCCGTGCGCTGCTGAACGGTGCGAATCTGCCGCTGCCGGGGCTTTCGGTTGAGGGCGGCAGGCTGCTCTATCACGGCAAGGCATGGGACTGCATGAGCGGCTCTGAACAGCTCCGTGTTGCGACAGCGATCGTCCGCCGCCTGAATCCGGAATGCGGCTTTGTGCTGCTCGATAAGCTGGAGCAGATGGATTTGCAGACGCTGTCCGATTTCGGTGCATGGCTCGAAGCGGCGGGCTTGCAGGCAATCGCGACCAGAGTCAGCACCGGCGACGAATGCAGCATCATCATCGAAGACGGGTGGGGCGCGGAGCCCGTGCGGGCGGTTTCGCCTGCTCCCGCACCGAAACCGGCAGCCGGTTATGTACCCGGCTGGAATAAACCGAAGGAGGGATAATCATGCCGAATTTTGAGGAGATCAACGGCATCCAGTACGGCAGCGGCATTAAGGCTGTGCTGTACGGGCAGGAGGGTGTCGGCAAGTCCTCGCTTGCCGCCCAAATCCCCGGCATCGTGTTCATCGACTGCGAGGGCAGCACAACGAAGATGGATGTGCGCAGACTGCCCGCGCCGACAAGCTGGGCGATGCTCTGCGATGAGATGGACTACATCCGCGAGAATGCCGCCGCAAAGGGCTACAAGGCGGTTGCAATCGACACATTTGACTGGGCAGAAGCGCTCGCCTTGCAGGCAATCTGCACCGAGTACAATGTCAAGGGCATCGAGGGGCTGAATTACGGCAAGGGCTGGCAGTATGAATGCGAGCTGATCGGAAAGTTTCTCAACAGCACGGACAGGCTCATCAGAGCCGGAATCCATGTGATTCTGATCTGTCACGCGATTTCGCGCAAGACAACTTTGCCGGAGGAAATCGACGAATTTGACCACTGGGAGCTGAAGCTCGGCAACAAGACCACGAACAAGATCGCGCCGCTGCTGAAAGAGTGGTCGGATATGACGCTGTTTCTCGCATTCAAGACGCAGGTCATGGCGGCAGATGACAAGGGCAAAGTTCATAAGGCGACATCCGTGCAGCGCGTCATGTACGCAACAAAATCCGCATGGTGGGACGCGAAAAACCGCTTCGGTCTGCCGGATATGATGCCGCTCAGCTACGGCGCGGTTGCGCATCTGTTTACTCCGGTTTCACAGGACACATCCGGTCGGGCAATGACACAACAACCGCCGCAAAACCGCAGTCCCGAAATGCAAGCGGGCGCTGCCCGCCCTGTTGATGTTGTGATGCGGAGAGCACAGGACGCAGGCATCCCGACCGCAGTCATCAATGTGCCGGATACTCCGCCGCAGCCTGCACAGCAGCCGCCTCAAGCTGCTGCTCCGTCAGCGGAACCTCTCACGCTCGGTGATCTGAATGACTTTGAAACCATTGAAAGTCTCGGCGCCGACTGGACTGGCATTCCGGATGCATTGCAAAATCTCATGAAAGCAAATAATGTTCTTCCGCATCACATTGAAAAGATCACAGGTGATAAGAATGAAGGCGGATGGGGATATTTTCCGCCTCCTATGCGAAACTATCCGCAGGACTATTTTGAATGGCTCTGCGCCAGCTGGCCGCTGGTCATGGATGCGGTTCGGGCAAACTGCCCCGATTATGTACCGTTTTAATTGAAAGGAGATCAGACGATGGATTATCAGAACAACGGCTATCAGGCAGGATACGCACAGGGAAGTGCGCAGGCAATGGACTGGGATGCGGACTTTGAAGCACAGGAAAGTGACCGCAGTCCGGTTCTGCCGGAGGGCGATTACCGCTTTGAGATTGCAAAGGTGGAGCGCGGGCGGCACAACGGGCAGGGGAAAATCCCTGCCTGCAACAAGGCAACAGTGACCTTCCGCATCTTTTCGCCGCAGGGCGATGTGACGATCAAGGAGAATTATTATCTCCTGAACGAGGATTGGCGCATCAGAATGATGACATCGTTCTTTGCAAGCATCGGCCTTGCAGACAGAGCGACTGTCGAAAGCGGCGGCAGAATTAAACCCAACTGGTCGAATGAGATCACAGGGCGGCGCGGCGTGTGCCATATTGCACCGCGCACCTATCAGAAAGACGGGCAGGATTATCAGACGAACAACCTGAAATACCTCTACCCGATGTGGGATCAGCCGAATGTCGAGCCTGTCCCGCAGCAGCAGCAGAGCTATCAGCAGCCTGCTTATCAGGCACAGACAGCACCGCAGCAGTACCGACAGCCTGCTCCGCAGGGGAATCAACAGCAGTATGCTCCTCCTGCACAGGGCTATGCTCCGCAGCAGCCTGCGCAGGGCTGGCAGCCGCAGGGCGGTTATCAGCCGAATAACGGCGGTTACGGAGGGGGCATTTACTGATGGAACTGCGGCCGTATCAGCAGGCGGCAAAGGATGCGGTTTTCTCCGAATGGGAGAATGTCCGCAGCACACTGCTTGTCCTGCCGACCGGAACAGGAAAGACCGTTGTATTCGCATCGGTTGCAGAGGATTGTGTGCGTCAGAAAGGGCGCATACTGATCCTCGCGCACCGCGGGGAGCTGCTCGATCAGGCACAGGATAAGATCGGCAAGGTGACCGGTCTCGGCTGTGCCGTCGAGAAAGCAGAGCAGACCTGCATCGGCTCCTGGTTCCGGATCACGGTCGGCTCGGTGCAGTCGATGATGCAGGAAAAGCGCCTTGACCGTTTCCTGCCGGATTATTTCACACATATTATCATTGACGAAGCACATCATGCCGTATCCGACAGCTACCAGCGCGTCATTCAGCACTTCCCCGATTCTCACATCCTCGGCGTGACCGCAACGCCTGACCGCGGCGACATGAAGGAAATCGGCAGCGTATTCGATACGCTTGCATATGAATACACCCTGCCGCAGGCAATCAAAGACGGCTATCTCTGCCCGATCAAGGCGCTGACGATCCCGCTGAAGCTCGATATTTCAAAGGTCGGCGTTTCGGCGGGCGATTTCAAGCCCGGCGAGATCAGCACGGCGCTCGATCCTTATCTTGAACAGATCGCGCAGGAAATGAAGCACTATTGTGCAGACCGCAAAACTGTTGTATTCCTGCCGCTGATCGCAACCTCGCAGAAGTTCTGCGATATTCTCAATGCGAATGGATTTCACGCGGCAGAGGTCAACGGCAATTCCGAAGACCGCGCCGAAGTCCTCAGCGATTTTGAATCCGGCAAGTACAATGTGCTGTGCAACAGTATGTTATTGACCGAGGGCTGGGACTGTCCGTCCGTAGACTGTGTGATCGTACTGCGTCCGACAAAGGTGCGCGCGCTGTACTGCCAGATGGTCGGGCGCGGCACCCGGCTTTGCGAAGGAAAAGACCATCTTCTGCTGCTGGATTTCCTCTGGCACTCTGAGCGGCACGAGCTTTGCAGACCGGCGCACCTTATCTGTGAGAATGCAGAGACCGCAAAGCAGATGACCGAGAATCTGAATCAGAAAGCCGGTCAGGAGGTCGATGTGACTGAAGCAGCGCAAACCGCCGAGGAGGAGACCATTGCAAAACGCGAGGAGGCATTGACAAAGCAGTTCGAGAAGTTCAAGACCAGAAAACGCAATCTTGTCGATCCGCTGGAATATGCGATTTCCGTGCAGCAGCGCGATCTGCTCAGCTATCAGCCTGCCTTCGGCTGGGAGTGTCAGCCGCCTTCGCAGGCACAGATGCAGGCGCTTGAAAACCGCGGCATTGATCCGAACAAGGTGCAGTCTGCCGGCATGGCAGAACAGGTGCTCCGGAGTGCAGCACAGCGGCAGCAGAACGGTCTCTCTACGGCAAAGCAGATCGCACGGCTTGAACGCTACGGCTTCCGGAATGTCGGCGCATGGAGCTTTGAGGCAGCGAATAATATGATCGCACGGATTGCAGCGCAGGGCTGGAAACGAGTACCGTCCGGCGTGGATCCGGCGACGTATATCCCGAATGAGGTGGTGTATGGAACATAAAAACGATAACCTTGAAGAATTGCTTGCCTACATTGATCCGTCGCAATGCTCCTATCAGGAGTGGTGCGGCATCGGCATGGCGCTCAAAGACGCGGGACTTCCGGTTTCGGTCTGGGATGCGTGGTCGGCGCGTGACGGTGCGCGGTATCATGCCGGAGAATGCGCACAGAAATGGCGCAGCTTCAACGGCTCCGATACACCCGTCACCGCAGGCACAATCGTCCACATGGCGATAGAGAACGGATACCGTCCGCACCGGTCTGATCCGAACGCACAGCCGCTCGGCTGGGAGGATGAAATCAGCGCGGATTATGTCGTCACATCCGCGGAGCAGACGATTGCACTGCCGATCAAAGAGCCTGAAAACTGGAACCCGACCGAGCAGATTTCCCGCTATCTCGAAACACTTTTTGAAGCCGGTGACAATGTCGGCTATGTCACGGAATGCTGGCAGAACAATGACGGCAAATATCTTCCGACCGCCGGATGCTGGGACAGAACCGCCGGTCAGCTCCTCGCCGATCTGCAAAAATACAAGGGCGATTTCGGTGCCGTGTTCGGCGATACCAATCCCGAATGCGGTGCATGGATTCGCTTCAATCCGCTGGACGGGCGCGGCGCAAAGAATGAAAATGTGACCGAATACCGCTATGCGCTTGTCGAATCCGATGCAATTCCCGTCGAGCAGCAGAACGGCATCATACACGATCTGAAGCTTCCGATTGCAGCACTGGTCTACTCCGGCGGCAAATCACTTCATGCGATCGTCCGCGTCGATGCAGGCAGCTATGACGAATACCGCAAGCGCGTTGATTTCCTGTACTCCGTCTGCGATAAAAACGGGCTGAAAGTAGACCGCCAGAACCGCAATCCGTCCCGCCTTTCCAGAATGCCCGGCGTGATTCGCAACGGGCGAAAGCAGTTTCTTCTGGAAACAAATACCGGCTTTGCCTCGTGGGCAGAGTGGAAGGACTATGTCGAAAGTATTACGGATGACCTGCCGGATTTTGAGAGCATGGCGGATGCGTGGGAGCATCTGCCGGAGCTGGCGCCGCCTCTGATTGAGGGTGTGTTGCGGCAGGGACACAAAATGCTGATCGCCGGACCGTCAAAAGCCGGAAAATCCTACGCGCTGATCGAAATGTGCATTGCGATTGCGGAGGGCAGAAAGTGGCTCGGCTGGCAGTGCGCAAAAGGTCGCGTCCTCTATGTGAATCTGGAGCTTGACCGTGCTTCCTGCCTGCACCGCTTTCGGGATGTTTACGACAGCATGAGAGTACCGCCGCAGAACATCGGCAGCATTGATATCTGGAATCTGCGCGGCGTGACAGAGCCAATGGACAAGCTCGCACCGAAGCTCATCCGCAGAGCGAAAAAAGGCAACTACATCGCAGTCATCATCGACCCGATATACAAAGTCATAACCGGTGACGAGAACAGCGCAGATCAGATGGCGCATTTCTGCAACCAGTTTGACAAGGTCTGCACCGAGCTGGGCTGCGCAGTGATCTACTGTCACCACCACAGCAAGGGTATGCAGGGCGGCAAGCGGTCGATGGACAGAGCCTCCGGCAGCGGTGTGTTTGCCCGTGACCCGGATGCACTGCTCGATATGATCGAGCTCGATTTGACCGAGGACATTGTGAAGCAGCAGCAGAATCGTGAGGCGTGCCGCATCTGTGAGCAGCATCTTGCCGTGTGTGCGCCGAATGCCTTGAACAATGCCCCGCAGGACGATCTGCTGAACCGCAATGCCGCCGTGCAGCTCTGCCGCGACAATATGAGCAATGAACAGTATCAGGCGCTTGCAGCGGCGCTCCGCGTGTCTGACAGCTATGTATCGCAAATGTCCGCATGGCGCATCGAGGGAACGCTGCGCGAATTCCCGAAGTTCCCGCCGGTTAATGTGTGGTTCAAATACCCGCTGCATGAACTTGATTTTGTTGGTGTGCTGAAAGACCTGCAATCCGATGTGGAACTGACAACACAGCAGCGTGCATCGAAAAACGGTCACAAGCGGCAGTCGCAGATCGCAAAGGCAAAGGCGGCAGACAAATCTGCGGAGCTGCTGAATACATTTGACACCTGCGCCATGAACGGCAGTATGAGCGTGCAGGATATGGCAGAGTATCTCGGATGCAGCAGAGACACGGTCGAACGCAGGGTGAAAAAGTGCAACGAGCTTGTTCTGGCTGACGGAATGATTAGCAGAAAATAATTGTAAAACAAATTAAGCCTACCGCAAAAACCTGCCGCAAGTGGCTATATAAATATATAGAAATATTTGCGGTGCAAAATTGCAATGTGAATCAGGTAAACCGCAAGCGGCATCAAAGCTTGCCGCATTGCGGTGTACCTTCCGATTCACAAGGCGCGTGAAAGGATGATGAGATTGACACAGTTTTTTATGCCGATGATCCCGCCGACGGTGACGGCACAGGAAAAGGACATCGGCAAAAACAGGAAAACCGGCAAGGCGTTTCTGCATGACACCGATGCGGTCAGGGAGGCAAAGAAAAAGCTGACTGCGCATCTCTGGCAGCACCGTCCCGCCGAGCCTTACAAAAGCGGCGTGCGGCTGATCGTGAAATGGTGCTTCCCGCGCGGAAAGCATCAGGACGGTGAATACCGCACGACAAAGCCCGACACCGACAATCTGGAAAAACTGCTCAAAGACTGCATGACGCGCTGCGGCTTCTGGAAGGATGATGCGCAGGTCGCGTCTGAGACCGCAGAGAAGTTTTGGGCAGAGATTCCCGGCATCTGGATTCTCATTGATGAGAAAATGGAGATGCAGTCAATAATCGAGCATGAAACTAGGCAGGTTGAGCGGATGTATAACGGCATTTGTTACTACTGCCCTGATTGTCACACAATAGTAGATACATGGGATAAATTCTGTCGTCACTGCGGTGTGGAATTTGAAGAAGGTGATGACAGATGAAATGTGAGAACTTCTGCAATGCGCACTGTGTCTTTGATTGCCCAAACGCAGCGATTGAAGCATGGGAGGACCTTTTTGATCTGGACGCAAAGCGGGAATTAGGTATCGAGCGCGTCAAGTGCAGGAATTGCCGGTACAATGACAGGCGATGCACCTGCGATGACTGCTATTTCAAGGGCAGCGCGGAATGTCCGGAAAAGGAGACTGAGCCATGATTTATGTATTATTATTCATCAACGGATTCCTCACCGGTTTTCTCGCAGCCATTCTGATGGGTACCGGAGGTGATGAAAATGAATGAAATAAGACCGATTGACGCGAATGCAGCAGCAGATAAAATCATGCATGAGGTTGAAGTCCATGCAGGTGAAACCGGAATTGGAGCGGTCGCTATCATGATTGCGTTTGCGAGAGCGCTGCGAGATGAAACTGACTTTCCCACAATCGAAGCCGAACCCATTATTCACTGCAAGGACTGTGCATTCTGGGAACGCAAGCGCGTATCGTGTGAGGGACTCGCAAGATGCAGAACGGGCGAGAGCGGATATCGGTACAGGTTCGGACACGACTTCTGCTCCCGCGCGCAGAGACGGGAGAAGGTGAGCGAAGATGAACCCGTAAGGCACGGGCGATGGATTCCGACAGAGTATGATAGCTATGCAGGCGGTGCGCCCGTTTGGGACAAATGGGAATGTTCAGAATGTGGCCACGAGCATGGCGGCGAAGAAGATACGCTGACAGCGTTCTGCCCGCATTGCGGAGCGAAGATGGATGTGACCGACACGAATGTCGGCGGCAAAGGAGGTGCTGACAATGGCTGATTTGATTGATCGGGATGCGCTGTTGAAAGATATGGGGCTGACCGATGCTGTGAAATACGGAAACAAAGATTCCGAACAGCAGACACGATCATACAGCACATGGATGTCGTATGAAATCGCAGATGCGATATGGGACGCTCCCGCCGTCAACCGCTGGATTCCGTGCAGCGAACGGATGCCGAAAAATGAAAAGCCGTGCGCCGTTGTTACCGAAACAGGCGGAATTGGAGTCTCACGGATGATGGGCAGAAATCACTATGAATGGGCATTGTTTGGTCAGCGTGTTACGCACTGGATGCCGTTGCCGGAACCGCCTGAAAGCGAGGCGCAGCATGAAAGCACCTGATTTTGTCGTCATCAAAGGAAAGCTCCCGTCCCTGAATGAGTATATCGAGGCCGAGCGCACAAACCGGCATATCGCAGCCAAGATTAAGCGCGAGACCGATCAGCTGATCTGCTGGCAGATCAAGCAAATGAAGCAGATCAAAGCGAAAATCCGAATCCGGTTCATCTGGCACGAAGAAACGAAGCGCCGAGATCCTGATAATGTCGCTTTCGCGAAAAAGTTCATCCTTGACGCTATGCAGAAAACCGGAAAGCTCAAAAACGACAATCCTGCATGGATTGCAGGATTTACGGATGACTTCGTATACGGTAACGGGCAGGGCGTGCTGCTGGAAATCACGGAGGTATAACATGGATAATACATGTGTATGCTGCGGATCAGAGATCCCGGAAGGCAGACAGATCTGCAAGGCTTGCGAGGAAGGTTTCATAGTTCGAAATCGAGAAACGCTGCGGAAGCTCGAAGAGATTGCAGAAAAGATCGGCAGCGCTCTGATCGAATCTTTTGAAGCAGCAAAGGAAGCGCTGAAAGAACTGCTTGCTCCGATCATTGATGCAGCAATGGATCTTGCTCGTGACGTCATCAAAAGCCTCGGTGAGCTTATTGCTCAGAATATCGAGCCGAAAACGATTCCACCTAGATCTCCGGTTCGCTGCATCGGATGCAGGCCGGTCACGAAGTACAGAAAGCCGCAGATCCGGAGAACCGGATGCCGGCACAGGTAAGGAGAAAGAAATGGAGATCATGACATATCACGATGCAGAAAAGGCAATCATCGAACACTACGGCAGACAGAAGCAGGAGCTTCAGGCAGTCCAGGAGCTCACGGAGCTGATCTTGCTCCTTGCGGCTCGACCGGATCAGCGCGGCGATAACTACGAGCAGAACATCCTGTCCGAGCTTGCGGACGTGCAGATCATGTGCGAGCAGATCCAGATCATGCACAAAATCTCAAACAAGGATATTGCAGACATGAAGTCTTACAAGCTGCGCAGACAGCTTGCGAGAATCGAGAAGGAGGAAGAGGAAAAGTGACACCGAAAGAATACTTGCAGCAGTACCGTGATGCAGTTCGAAGAGCTGCTGCTGCGCAGGATCATCTTGACGAGCTGCGAGCAATGGCAACTCGTATTACGCCGAATTACAGCGCGGAAGGCGGCGGCACGCATCAGAGCGGTGACAAGCTCGGCGCCGCAGTGGCACGCATTATCGACGCAGAGAACCGTGCCAGTGATGAGCTGGAAATGCTGGAAGCTACAGAGCGCGAAGTGATCAGCACAATTCACAGCGTTGAAGACGGCACGCTCAGCACCCTGCTGTATGAGAGATACATCAACAGCAAAACGTGGGAGCAGATCGCAGTTCTGATGAATTACACATATCGCAGAATTACACAGCTGCACGGCAAAGCTCTGAGAAAGATCGAAGATCTGCTGAGCGAAAAGACAAAAACATTTCCTTGAATTTCCTATTGAATCTGTGTTATGATTATACTGAGAAAAGCGACGGAGTGAAGCTGCAATGCAGCAGAAGCTTTTCCGGCTGCGCAGAAGCCATCCCTGCGCAGCCCTTTTCTTTCTCCGTTATACAAAGAGAGGTGATCAACTACCGCGTAAAAATCAATCCCCAGCATCGTTCTATTCACATTTAATATCAAATTCACTACTACATCACACTACAAAGGGGAAAATTATGAAACTGAAAATTGAATATGTACCGATCGATAGCATAAAACCGTATGCAGGAAATGCAAAGCTGCACCCGCAGGAACAGATCGACCAGATCAAACGGTCGATTGAGTTGATGGGTTTCGATGATCCGATTGCGGTCTGGAAGAACGGTGAAGTCATCGAAGGACACGGGCGACTGATCGCTGCGCAACAGCTCGGCATGGATAAGGTACCGATCATCCGGCTTGACGATCTCACAGACGAGCAGCGCAGAGCTTATGCTCTTATCCACAACAAACTCACAATGAATACCGGCTTCGATATCGAGACCTTGGATCTTGAACTTGCGGAGATCCACGAGATCAACATGGGCAATTTTGATTTCAGAATTTACTCAGAACCGCCTGCAAATCAGTATATTGATGATTTCTTTGACCGCGGAGTCGAATCGAAAAAGGATGTTGAGATCTTTGGGTGCAAAGTACTTTGTGAAACAAAAGAAGAAGCCAATGCACTTTTTGAAGATCTTAAAGGTAAAGGCTATGAGGTCTCAATACTATGATCGCCGCAAGGGATCATGGATGCCTCGGCGATAATATCAAGGTTCATTTCGCCGGTGCTGAGAATGTTGAATCCCCTGTTGTGTTGCATGACGCCGGAGTCAATTATTTCCTTTTCACCGTGCTGCCGTTCATTATGGATAAATTCAATATAAAATGGGGGCGCATTACATGCGCGAAGCATCTGTTTCCGCATATTGAGGTCCCGAAGATCTCAAAGCATACGATAATGGACTCCGGTCTCTTTTCGCTTATGTTTGGAGCTTGCAAAGACGTCAAGACGGACGAGAAGTTCATCCGGCGGTATAAAGACGCCATCGTCGATTTCGTTAATGAGAATCAGGCATACAGTCTGACATGCGTTGAATGCGATTGCCAGAAACTGCTCGGCACCGATCTCGCATGGGATCTGCGAAAGCAAATGCGAAAGCAGCTTCCGAAAAATCGCATCATAAACGTCTTTCATTTTGAGGACGGTAAAAGAGGCCTTGACAGTCTGATAGACTTTTCAGAATATATCGCAATATCGGTTCCGGAAATGCGCATCGTTAAGCCGAAGACGTACAAAGATGACGTATACCGCATCGCAAGCTATATTAAGGACAGAAAGCCAAATATTGACATTCATCTGCTCGGATGCACTGAACGAGCAATGCTTGGACGTTGTTCCTTCTGCACATCGGCAGACAGTACAGCATGGCAATCAATCAATCGGTACGGTCATCTGTTTGGAAGACGCACCAAAAACATCAAGGAAGAAAAGATGCATGAGATCCGGGACAGGATCATTCATTTGCTCCAAAAGCTTTCTATCGAACCTACAGAAAAGCGCATTGAATATTACAGCCTATACTGGCTCGCAGGATTTGTCAGTCTCTTTGAGTACGAGAAAGCCTGCGGAAATCAAAATTGAATAAGGAGAAGTCACACCATGAATCACATCATTCTCATCACAGAAATCGTCGTCGCATTCTCCATGCTTGCAGCAGCAAAAAAGCTGTTTGGAAAAGCAGGCATCATGGCTTGGATCGCGATCGCGACCATCTTCGCAAATATCTTTGAGGCAAAGAATATGATGCTCTTCGGCCTCAATCTCGCAGCCGGACATGTTATGTTCGGCTCTGTTTTCCTTGCAACAGATATCCTCAACGAATGCTACGGAAAAGAAGCTGCAAAGAAAGGCGTTCTTGTCGGACTGTTCGCAGACATTGCGCTGATCATCTTCGGGACTATCTGCCGCATCTATATTCCGTCAGCGGTCGATACAGCGAACTACTCAATCAAGACACTGTTCACGATGTCGCTGCGCATTACATCGGCCAGCGCGGTGATGTTCTTCATAGCGAACTGGGCTGATGTTCTGATCTTCGCGAAGCTTAAGCAGCTTACCAAAGGAAAGCACCTTTGGCTGCGCAACAATGTTGCAACGATCATCTGCAACTGCCTTGAAAACTTTTTGTTTTATGTCCTCGCATTCTATCCTGCATTTGGCATCTCTCAGATCCTTAGCATGGGACTTGCCACTTGCCTTCTGGAATGCATCATCGGTGTTGCAGATACACCGTTTCTTTATCTTGCAAAATTATTGAAGCATGGAGATGAGATTGAAAATGCTGAATGATTCCTTTTGACGGAGTGATACAGCCAATCAGGAAGGCGGTCGATATCTGTGGCGAATAGAAAAAGTATCGAGCCTTATGACTTTACAAGTGATCAAAGCCGCGAAGAAGCCGCGAAGAACGGAAGAAAAGGCGGTATCATTTCCGGGAAGAAGCGAAGAGCGAAAAAGTCATTCAGAGAGGCTGCGAAATGGGCGCTGGAAATGGAGAGCTCGGCAGTCGTTGACGGTGAATTGCAGAATATCACACAGTATGAGAGAATCAACATGATCCTCTTATCAATGATTAAGGATCCGAAAAGCGACGACTTTAACGAGAGGAGATTCTTCCAGGCCGTAGAGCTGCTCGCAAAGCTAAGAAGCAGCGGATACGCTGACGAAAAGATGCTTGCAGAGATCGCGAAGATCCGAGCAGAGACAAAGATCCTCAAAGGGAAAACCGATCAGCAGAGTGTGAATTTGAGCACGTATTCCGGAATTCCGGCCACGCTCATCGCACCTACTTTTCAGCCCGTGCTCCTAGACATTGCGGAAGGCGGGCACACAGAGTACGATTTCCCCGGCGGCAGAGGCTCGACAAAATCTTCCTTTGTCGCTCTCGAGATCGTAGACCTAATCATGAAAAGCGAAGACAAGAGCGCGTGCGCGATCCGAAAAGTCGGAAACACGCTGCGCGACTCTTGCTTTGCTAAAATCTGCTGGGCAATCAGTGCGCTAGGTCTTGACTATGAGTTTACGATGACGGTCAGCCCGATGGAAATCACGAGGAATGCAACCGGCCAGAAGATATATTTCAGAGGCGCGGATGATCCAGGAAAGCTGAAATCCATTGCGCCGAAGATCGGCTATCTAAGCATTCTGTGGTTCGAGGAAATGGACCAGTTTTCCGGCGAGGATGAACTTCGTACAATCCGGCAATCAGTCATCCGCGGCGGAGATGAAGCAACAGTGTTCTGCTCGTTCAACCCGCCGAAGTCTGCGAATAACTGGGCAAATGATTATGTCCTCACAGGCACAGCAGCACGTCTGGTTACTCGATCTGATTACTTATCAGTACCGAAGAAGTGGCTCGGAAAGCCGTTCCTCGATCTCGCAGAAGAGCTCAAGGAAAAGAATCCGGTCGCATATGAAAATGAATATCTCGGCGTAGCAAACGGCAGCGGCGGTAATGTGTTCGATAATGTTGAATGCAGAGAAATCAGCGATCAGGAGCTTTCGCAGTTCGACAATGTCCTGCACGGCGTTGACTGGGGATGGTTCCCGGATCCATTCGCATATGTCAGGGTGCATTATGATGCCGCAAGAATGACGCTGTACATTTTGCAGGAGCTTGTCGTGAACAAGCAAAAAAATCAGGAGACAGCAGAGCAGCTGATTGCTCTTGGAGTAACTTCTGCCGACATCGTCACATGCGACAGCGCAGAGCAGAAGTCAATCAGCGATTACCGGTCGTTCGGCATTAACGCAAGAGCAGCGGAGAAGGGACCGGAATCCCGCCGGTATTCTTTCAAATGGCTGCAAAGCCTCGTGAAGATTATCATTGATCCTGCGCGATGCCCGATTGCAGCGAAAGAATTCCTGCACTACGAATACGAACGCGACCGTGAGGGCAACGTCATCAGCGGATACCCGGACGGAAACGACCATTGCATCGACGCAGTGCGCTATGCCACAAACAGGATCTGGAAGCACCGCGGGCAGTGAGGTGAAAATATGGGCTTTATTTCACGGCTGAGAATTTTAATCGGGGAGGCGATTCATAAATTGATTCCGTACAAGCAGATCGAACAGGCTGAAAGCTTTGAGTCGCCTGTTTCCAGCGAGATGACCGAAGCGTTAAATCTCTGGGCGCAGATGTACATGAACAAAGCTCCCTACCTGTCTGAAAGCGGGATGAGGAGCATGAACATTGCCTCCTTTATTTGCTCCGAGCTAGCACGGCAGGTCACGATGGAAATGAAGTGGAATATCACAGGATCTGGAAAAGACCAGAACGGTTATCCCGCAATGAACCCGCGCGCTGAGTACCTCGCGGAGCAGTTCAAGAGATGCACCGGCACGATCCTCCGAGAAAAGCTCGAGCAGGGCATGGCCGCAGGCGGAATGGTCGTGAAGCCGTATCCGAATCCGAATGCGAAAAGGATTTATTTCGACTTTGTCCCTGATTGGAGTGTTTATCCTATCAGCTTTGACGGAGACGGATGCATCACTGATGTTATCTTCCGCGATAGCTTTCAGGACGGGAAAACGTATTACACGCGACTTGAACGGCAGACAGTAAGCGGTAAAGATGTTGTAATCACACAAAAGTGCTACAAGTCCACGATTCCGGAAGAGCTCGGAAAACCATGTGAGCTTACAGAAGTTGAAGCATGGGCTGAATTGCTTCCCGAGCTTACTGTCAACAACACCGGAGGAAAGCTCCTGTTCGGATGGTATCGAGCTGCAAATGCGAACAGCATAGACCTTGACACTGTTCTTGGATCCAGTGTGTTTGCAAAGGCTGTTTCGCTTATCAAGGATGCAGACGAGCAGTATTCTCGTTTGATCTGGGAATTTCAGGCAAAGGAAACGGCCATTGACGTTGACCCGACAGCGCTTGTGCCAAAGTCGGTGCGCGACACGGATGGAAAAAAATACGAGCTGCCAAAGCTTAACGAGCGCCTCTTCCGAGGCGTTGAGCTCGGCGATGAGAAGACATACAATGTTTTCGACCCGCCGATTCGTGACGCCTCGCTGCTGAATGGCCTGAACAGTATTCTGTGCCGTATTGAAGATCTTTGTGGCCTTGCAAGAGGGACGCTATCGGATCCGAATGAGCAGGTTATGACCGCAACCCAGATCATTACACAGAAACAGCGAACGTATGAAACGATCAATGCAAATCAGAAATCTCTCGAGCATTGCCTGCTGGATGTGATCCAGGCAATGGATGTCTACGCATCATTGCTGGGGCTTGCACCGAAAGGTGATTTCGATGTATCGTTTGAGTGGGACGACAGCATCATCGTTGATACAAGCCAGCAACTGAACGAACGTGTGATGCTGCTGAATGCAGGAGTCATGAGCAAGGAAGAACTGCGGATGTGGTATCTCGGAGAGACACAGGCGCAGGCAGCAGAAGCTGTAAAGAAAATATCCGACGAACAGATGCGGGGGATGATCGTTCCAGATAACATTCCGCAGTAAAGGTGGGTGTTCACTGTGCTTGAAGGTGATGAGCTTGATAAGGCGATAAAGAAAATCATGAAGCGCCTTGGCATCGTGAACACTGCGTACATCAGGAAGATTGCAGAGCAGATCAAGAAGATCGGCGAGCTGAGCCAAAGCAGCGTGAATATGCTAGTTGCGATGAGCAACATGAATGCTGATGTCGCTGAGATCACAAGCATGCTGAAAACAGCGGCAGCACTTAACGCGAGAGATCTTCGCAAGGTATTCGATCAGGCACTCGATGAGACATACACGGATCCTCGATTCTATGCATATCTTTCCGCGAATCCGGACTCAGTCAGGCCGGAAGCAAAGGAACGTGTTGAAAAGTACGTACAGACCATCTACCGCCAGACTGCTGCAAATATGTATAATTACTCGAACACTACAGCGATTAAGCAGGGATATATCGCAGCCATTGACAACGCAGTGCTTGCGGCATCGACGGGTGTGACTTCTTACACAGCCGCAATGCGCGACACGATCAGAAACATCGGAAGCGCAGGTATGCAAGTGTACTATGAGAGCGGATATCACAGACGGCTCGATACAGCTGTTCGGCAAAATATCGTTGATGCCGTGAACCAGATCAACAAGACGGCAAGCGTCATGATCGGAGAAGCGATCAACGAGCAGGCGGGCGAGGACGTATATGACGCAATCGAGATCAGCGCACACGCCCGCAGCGCTCCGGATCACGAACCGGTGCAGGGGCATGTTTTTCTGAAATCTGAATTCGAGATGATGCAGATCGGCTCCCCGTTCCGCGACGTCACCGGGCGTGTGTACGAAGGATTCAAGCGTCCAATCGGAGAGTGGAACTGCCGGCACACGCCGCTGAGCTTTTCGACCAAGTGGAGCAAGCCGACGTGGACGGACGAGCAGCTCCAAGAATTCATTGACCAGAACCAGCAAGGATGCATCATCGACGGCAAGCACCGGACGCTATACGAAGCCATGCAAATGATGCGCGATATTGAGACGCAGGTCCGCCGCGAAAAGGACACCGCAATCGCCGCACAGGCGGCGGGAGACAACGACCTGCGGCAGCAATGCCAGCGGAACATCAACGCGCTGGTGAAGCGGTATTCGGAGATCTCAAAGGCTTCCGGAAACGCTGAAAAGCGCGAGCGCATGACCGTCGAGGGATTTCGGGCGGTGAAGGTGCCGGAGTATTCTGATGTATTGACAAAGTTCGGAAAAGATGGTAAAATTGACTTAGATAGGTTTCAAAAAGACCTCGCTGCGGGGCGCATTAACACGACAATTGATACAAAACAGCAGCCGAAACATATGCTGACACCAGAATGGAAGAATCAGGTCAAGCAGGCAATCAAGAGCGGCGGAAAGCCGAAGAGTAGACTCGCAAAAGGAATAGACCCGCAGGAAATAGTCGCGCAATACGCCGGGACAGGCGTGATGCAAGTTTGCAAGGGGAATCACTGTGTGGATGAATTCGTGACGCTCCCGCATACAGCGGGTGTCACATTCGATGCGAAAGTTGGTAAATTCATTCCGACGCATCGAATCCAGATTAAGTATACAAACAGCGGCGTGCATGTGCTGCCCGTTTTAGAGAGGAAGTGAATGCAGTGAACTGGCAAAACCGAAAAATAGAACAGCTCCAATTCCACAGAGCGAAATTATACTTAAAAGACGGAAGAGTTCTTACTGGTAAGGCGGACTGTGTCTGCGATGCCTCCGAAGGCGACGGGCAGGACATAGACGGCATCGCTTTTGACGTCGACGGCGAAAAGTACGGCGAGATTTTTCGTGAGGATGACATCGTGAAGTTTGAAATATTGGATTAAACCGCCCTGAGTAATCAAGGCGGTTTTCTCATGCCCAAAAACGAAAGGAGTTTATCACATGGATGACTGGAAAGAACGGCTGAAAGCTGAGTATGCGCAGACCAAAGAGCGATACGAGAAGCTGAAAGCATGGAACAACAAGCGAACGGTAACAAGTGAACTTGCTTATCATACGCCTTGTACCTCGGATGCGGATGCTGCCGAGCGCAGAAAGCAGCAGTACCATGATGAACTGACGAATCGACAGCAGAGCATTATGGGCGAATATCTGCGCATTCTGGAACTCCGCGCAGAGCTGAACGGCATCGAGCTGTAATCCACAATTCAATACGGAATCAGGCATCTCTTACGAGGTGCTTTTTTCATGCCCAAACACACGCCAAACGCACGCGTGCGTTTCAATGAAAGGAGGGAAAGATGATGCCTGACAAGGAAAGAGTCCAGCAGCAGACCGCGCAGGAAGAGAAGCCTGCAAAGGAAAAGACACCGAAGAAACCCGGCAAGCAGCAGAAGAACTGCAACAGAACCAAGGTCGCAAACTGAGCGGCTGAAAAACTCAATACGGGAATAAGCACTGATGCAAAAACATCGGTGCTTTTTTCATGTCCGGGATGACGTAAAACTATCAAGCGGAGCGGAAAGAACCGCGACACCAAACTGAAACGCGAAAGGAGAACCCACCACTATGAAGCGTGAAGATGTATCCAAGATCTTCAACGGCGCAACCGAGGAGCAGATCAGCGCAATCCTTGACATCAACAGTAAGGATATCGGAAGTGCCAAATCAAAGGCAGATGCACTCAACGATCAGATCGCATCTCTTAACGATCAGATCAAGCAGCGCGATGCCGACCTGACTGCTATGCGTGACAAGCTCACAGCAGCTCAGGCAGACGCCGGGAAACTGGCAGATGCCCAGACCGCACTCGCAGATTTGCAAGCAAAATATGCCGCAGACAAGCAGGCATGGGATGCGCAGAAAGCTGCGCAGGCGTATGAATTCGCCGTGCGTTCCAAGGCAGGCGAGCTCAAATTCAGCTCGCACGCTGCGCAGAATGATTTCATACGCAGTGCGATCGAAAAGGGCATGAAGCTTGATGGTGATACAATCCTCGGCTTTGAAGATTTCAAAAAGGCGTACATGGACGCTGATCCGTCCGCGTTTGTCCTGGATGAACCGAAGCCCACACCCACAATCACACTACCCGGCAAGAGCACACCTGCACCGAGTTCCATGACGCTCGCAGAGGCAATGAAGAGAGCCAATGCAGGTGAAAAAATCGACATCGGCGCGATTACAGCGCCTAGAAAGGAGTAAACCATGGCAGGAGTCTTTGATTCCAAGATTTTCAACGCGGAAGTCTTCGGAAAGTACGTTGAAACCGTACCGAGTGTAAAGCGCAACGCGCTGCTCAAGGCCGGTGTCCTCCGCAACCGTCCTGAGCTTGCCGCAATGCTTCCGGATCAGACTGGCGGCAACTTCATCACGCTGCCTATGACCGGAAACATCGGAGGCGATGCTCTCAACTATGACGGCAGCACCAACATCACCGCGACCAGCATTGACACGTTCGCTCAGTCGATGATCGTTGTCGGCAGAGCAAAGGCGTGGGAGGAAAAGGATTTTTCCTTCGACATCACCGGCCACGACTTCATGGCCGAGATCGCTTCGCAGGTATCCGGCTACTGGGACAGCGTTGATCAGACCACGCTGCTGAAAATTCTCGAGGGTATCTTCGGCGTGAGCACGAACAACTTCTCGACCGACCACACGCTGGACATCACCGGCGAAACCGTGAAGGTTGTCGATGCTGTTACGCTGAACAATGCAGTCCAGAAGGCGGCTGGCGACAACAAGGACATCTTCCGTGTCGCCATCATGCACTCGCAGGTCGCAACGAATCTCGAAAACCTCCAGGTGCTTACCTACTGGAAGGAAACCGATGCAAACGGCGTGCAGCGTCCGGTCGCAATGGCCAGCTGGAACGGCAGAACAGTCATGATCGACGATGCTGTCCCGAAGAGCACGAGTGAGGGCGTGACCTCGTACACGACCTACATCCTCGGCGACGGCGCGTTTGACTACGCGGATGTCGGTGCGAAGGTCCCGTATGAAGTCTACCGTGATCCTACTACCGCAGGCGGAAAGGATATGCTGATCACCCGTCAGCGCAAGATCTTTGCACCGCGCGGTTTCAGCTTCGTTCAGCCTTCCACTCCGATCGTATCGCCGACTGATGTTCAGCTCGCAACAGCAGCGCGCTGGACGCCTGTCAAAAACTCGGCAAGTAATGCATACTTCGAGAGCAAGGCAATCCCGATCGCCAAGATCATCTCCAACGGCTAAGGAGGTGCGCTATGAGCGTCACCGGAAGAGTTGATACACTTGAAGGCGACAAGAACGCAGCGATCGCCAAGCTCATGAGGCATGCTGAGTCAATCCTTGCAGGGCTGCTCGAGGAATGCACAGTGGAACCCGAAGACGATGAAACAAGGCTCTGGAACACATATGATGTCAGCGATCTGCAAGCTGATATTGAAGTGTCCGGAGACAGTATCTCTGGAACGCTCAAATACATCGACAGCGGGACGCTGAAAGATGTATGGGGCGCCGGGTATTTCCTGTGCCTGAAATTCTCAGACGTTGACGAAAGCGCAACATCTGTTGCGGTCGGTCTCAAGCCGTCAGTCAGCTCTGAGATGGTCGAGCTTGACGAGGATATGAACGCGGTGTTCAAGGTCACAGACAAGGGCAAGCAAAAACTCAAAGTCGTCTCAACGGACGGCACCAGAAGCACCGTGCAGACATTCGATCTGAACGGAATCAGATTTGCTCCGATTGAGTAAAGAAAGGGGGCGACATGAATGGCACACTCAACGTATTTGACATATAGCGAGTATCAGACATACGGCGGCACAATCGCGGAGACAGCATTTCCGACAGCCGAATTCAAGGCGAGGAAACGTATCGACTATCTCACAGACAGCCGCGTACAGGAAATGGAGACCATCCCGGAAGCTGTTAAGCTGTGCATGACAAGCATCATCAACACAGAAGCTGCGACCGGAGCGGATGCTCTTGCAGCAAAGCCGCTTGTCGCCTCTTTCACGACTGACGGCTACTCGGAAAGCTATGGCGCTGCGACAGAGCAGCAGGCAGCACTGCAATCAGCACTTACTCGCCAGATCAAGGAAATGCTTTACGGAGAGCTTGACGACAACGGCACACCGCTGCTGTACAGGGGGCTTGACCGATGAAGCAATGCAACGAGACGATCACCGTGCTCAACCGTCGGTATGACGCCGAAACCGGGCGCGATGTTTGGCAGGCAACAGTCATCAACGGCGTGTCGTGGCACAGCGAGATCAGAGCTGCTGTCACACAGGCCGGGCTGAAAGACGCGAAAACAGCCACTGTACGCATCCCTGTGGGCGCGGACGAGGGCGGGCGGTCATATATGCCCCCCGCTGCGTTCAAAGCCGCAGATGACACGTCAGGAGCGTACACGTTAGCGCGCGGGGATATCCTCGTGCGCGGCGATGCGTCAGACGCTCAGTCGCCCGCGGACGCGCAGGCAGCCTTTGAGGATTGCGTCACCATCATCAGCGCCACGGATAACACGCGCAGACCGCACGGGGCGCACAGAAAGGTCGTGGGCGCATGAAGTCCATATTCACCGCGAAGCTCGACCTGCCGGATCCCAAGTACCTGCTCGCCAAGTTCAACCTCGAAAAAGGCGGAATCGTGCAGCAGGTCATCGACCAGACGGTCATCAAGTATTGCATTCCTTACTGCCCGTTCGACACCGGCGTTCTGGCGAACAGCCCGTACAGCGCAAGCGTGATCGGCAGCGGCGTCATCACGTACCCGGGGCCGTATGCGAGGTTCCAGTATTACGGACACGTAATGACCGATGAGAACGGCAGGGTACGGGTCGGGAAGGGCGAGAAAAAGCCCATCGTCACGGACCGCGCTCTCGTTTACAAGGTTGACACGAACCCGCAGGCGGGAGCGTTCTGGTTCGAGCGCATGAAAGCGGATCACCTAAAGGACATTCTGGAGGAGGCGAAGCATGCAGCAGGAATCAAGTAGCATCGCAGAAGCACTGCACGAGTGGTTCAGGGCTTGCCCGCTGCTGAAACGCGGAGCGAAGGTCGGGGTGGATTATCTGCCTGACGATCCGACCGAGTACGCGATCTATGCGACGCCGACAACGATCCGGACACGCGAAAACGTGCTCGGAGAAGAAGTCCCGCTGGACGAGCAGACGCAGAACTTCGTGTTCGCAAGCAAGGAACCCTTCGGCGCAGACATCGGGCAGAACCTGCTGAACCAGCAGTTCTACGAAGGCATCATCGCGTGGGTGTTGGAGCAGAACGCAGCCCGCAGCCTGCCCGCAATTCCGATCGGAACGGTGAAGTCCATCGTCCCGACACTCACCGCGTTCATCGCGGAGGCTGGGTCGGATACAGCAAAGTATCAGATCCAGCTCAAACTCACGTATAGGAGGTAAAAGAGCCTATGAAACTCGCAAGAAACCGCGGAATGTTCTTCGGTTCCTGGACGGGAACCAGCATCGAAGCGGCCGCTGCGGCGGTCGTCTCCGGCGATGGCATCACCGCAGCAACCGTCACCGCCGCGACTTTCAGCACGGCTGTGTCCGGCGCATCGGGTGAATACACTTTCACCTATGACGGCACGGCAGAGGCGTGGAAGTACAATGGCACGACGGTAACGCTCAACAACTACGGCATCACCGTCACCGGTACAGCCGCAGACGGCGACAAGATCATCGTGACGTTCACGGCCGCAAGCGGCGGCTGGGAGGCACTCGGCAAGGACGACGACGATCTCAGCAAGGAGCTGAACCCGGACACCGAGACCACGAAGAACGTGCTCGGTGAAACAACTTTCACGCACTCCGGATATGAACCGACAGTGGACATGGACATGTACTACGCGGATCCTTCCCGCATCCTCTACAACCACCTGCTCGAGGTGGCAATGCAGGAGAAGTACGGCGAAGAGGATCTTCTGGGGTACTTCGCCGAGGCGTACTTCACGTCTGTGGACGCGGAAGCAAGAACGATGAGCGGCTACTGCTATGTCCGGCGCGCGTGGTTCGTCCCGCAGTCCGTGGGCGGTGACACGTCCGGCCTGGCTATCCCGTTCAACATCACGCCGATCGGCGGCATGAAGCGCGGAACGATCACCTACGACATGGCGACCAACGTCGCAACAATCACGCTCGACGAAGAATGAGCAGCGAGGGCAGGTGCGGGAGACCGCGCCTGCCTTTTTCGTAAAGAAGGAGGGCAAGAAAGATGGCAAGAATCACGATTGACGACGGTACCAGAGAGTACGAACTCTGCAACCAGTACGGCACCGTCATTGCAAAACTGCACTTCCGCCCGGCGGACTTCTCGCTGGCGGAGCGCTTCAACAGCATGCGGGATGAGTTCGCGGCAGCAGTGAGACCGCTCGAGCACATCTCCATCAACGAAGACGGCACAGCAGCAGAGGACGAGGGGATCAAGGCTCTGCACGATGCCGACATCGCACTCCGGGCAAGTCTTAACAGGCTGCTGGACACGGAGGACGCGGACGAAATCTTCAAGACGAGAAACCCGTTCTCGGTGGTGGGCGGGAAATTCTTTGCGGAGCGCGTCATCGACGCACTCGGACAGATCATCACCGAAGCAATCGACGAAGAAACCAAGGCGTCGGCAGAACGCATGAGCAAGTACATCGAGGGCGGTGTGTCAGATGCTGGGCGACCTGCCGAAAACGCTTGAAATAAAAGGCCGCAGTTACGCGATACGCACAGACTATCGCTCCGTGCTGCGGATCATCGCGGCGCTTGCTGACGATGATCTAAGCAAGAACGAAAAGGTGTACGTAATGCTGCGCCAAATATACCCGGATTTCCGGAGCATCCCGAGCGACGACTACACCGAGGCATACGAAAAGGCCTGCTGGTTTCTTTCCTGTGGGCAGCAGGATCAGGAGCGGGAGGGCAAGCGGCCACAAATCGTCAACTGGGAAAAGGACGAACAGCTGATCTTCCCGGCGATCAACAAGGTCGCGGGATTTGAGGTCCGCCTGGCCGAGTACATGCACTGGTGGACGTTCATGGGGCTTTTTCACGGCATCGGGAGCGATGACACCTACGGATACATCCTGATGCTGCGGCAAAAGAAATCCAAGGGCAAGAAGCTGGAGAAGTGGGAGCAGGAATTCTGGAACAGCAACAAGCATATCTGCGAATTCAAGCAGGCAGCGCCCGCCCGGCAACCGGAGGACGCCGCCGCCGATATCTTCGCGGAGCTGCTGAAAGCACAGCAAGAGGGCAAAGGAGCGTGATGACGCATGGCCGACAAGGTAGACGCCTCGCTGAATTTTGGAACTGGGCTCGACACAGAGGGCTTTGAAAAAGACTCGCAGAAGCTGAAAAAAGCGGTCGAGGACTTCTCGGACAGCGTCAAGACGACCGGTATAGCGGCCAACGGCGAATTCTCGAAAATGCTTGGCTTTGTGACGCGCATTGTCCAGGCGATGAACGCGGCAAACGCATCGGTGCGGGACACCGCAGAAGCGATGGACGCCGAGGGGGAAAAAGAAGAAAAGCCGACTGCCAAGCTGGGGCTGCGCGACGCCGAATCCGTGCGCAAGAGCGCAGAGCAGGCGGAGAAAGCCGTCAGGCGGCTGAACGACCAGATCGACAAGCTCAACAGACGGGCAGAGCAGGGCATCAACACACAAGAGGATTTCGATGATTTCACCGGTGACGCGGAAAAAGCCGAGGATAGTCTCGAGCAGGCGAAAAAGAAGCTCGAGGAGTTCGGCAATACGAAGATCAAGTCAAGCTCGTTCGGCACTGTTGCGCGTCAGATCGAGTCCATAGACAAGGAACTCCAGGATCTGGAGTCGCAGAAACAGTCTCTCGAGCTCAACGACCTGACCGAAGGAGATCCGATTCTGGAGGAGACATACAATAATCTCCTTGAAAGAATCGAAAAGCTGAACGCAGAAAAGCGCAAACTTAGCGAGATCGCGTACATCGACCCGAAGCAGACAGCAGAATTCCAGCGAATGTCCATGGAGATCACGAAACAGCAGCAGCGGATCGAGGAACTAAAAAAGGAATTCAACGGCGATGAACGGGCCGCAAAGGGCTTTGCAGATTTCGAGGACGCCATCAGTCGCGGCACCGAGGAAGCGAAGGCAAGACTGGATTCTCCGCTGAAATCTCTCTCGGCAGCGTTTGAGAGGCTGACAGGGGAGGCGCTAAGCGCAGGAAGCGCGGCCAAGCAGGCATTCAAGCTGATGACGGTCACACCGGCCAAGCTGGGCTTCAAGGCCCTGATGAAGTCGGTGCGCGGAGTCGTCTCGCTGTTCAAGTCCCTCAAATCGCACATCAGCGGAGCGCACAGCGGCGCGGATAAGCTGCTGCGCGGGCTGACCAGCCTGAAAACGATGCTGGTATCGCGCATCAAGCGGTCGTTCGTTTCCTACCTCATGCAGACAATCACCGACTCGATCCACGCGCTGGCGAAGTATGATGCTGCGTTCGACCGGGCGGTATCCACCATTCGCAACCGCACAAAGGAGCTCGGCGCGAACATCACGGTCGCGCTCGGCGGGCTGGTTAAGCAGATCGAGCCGATCATCACACGCATCATCAACGCGCTCTCCTCAGCGGTCGCGCACCTGAATGCCGTGATCGCTGCAATTCGCGGCGAAAAGACAATGGAGATCGCGGCCAAGCAGACGGGCTCCTACGCGGACTCACTCGACGGAGCCGCAGACAGCGCAAAGTCCGCAGCGAAGGAGCAGAAGCGGCTGAACGCGCAGCTCATGGGCTTTGACGAGCTGCACCGGCTCGAGGACAACTCGTCGAGCGATGACACCGGCTCGGGCTCCGGAGCGGATGTATTCAACACAGTCCGGACGCAGTCCATGCTCAACGATATGTCCGACCTCGGCAAGCGGCTCTCGGAGGACTTCATCAACGCAGTCAAGCAGGGCGACTGGTACTCGGCAGGAGAGGCGGTCGCAAGCGGCATAAACAGCATCGTGGAGCGCGCAAGAGCGGCCGTGCAGAGCGCCCGGCCGAAGATGGAAGAAGCGGCCACAGCTCTCGCGGAAGGGCTGAACGGTCTCGTGGAGAATCTCAAGACCGAGGAGATCGGCGGACTGGTTGGCGACGGAATCAGCAACGCGCTCGTCTCGTTCAACACATTCTACGACAAGTTCAGCTTCACGAATCTCGGAGTAAAGCTCGGACAGGGCGTCAACGGGCTCGCGGATAGCTTCAAGTGGGAGGAACTCGGGAAAGCGGTCGGAAACGGCGTCAACAGCATCTCGAACATTGTTAACGGCCTATCGGACACGATCAAATGGGAAAAAATCGGCACAGACATCTCCACGGGCTTTAACGAGATGGTGGATAAGATCGACTTCGCAGACGCGGGAACCGCATTCAGTAATGTGATCAAGGACCCGCTGACGACAATCAGCGCGACGCTCGAAAACATCAACTGGCCGAAGCTCGCAGAAGGCGTCGCAGACTTTGTCCGGAATATCGACTTCGCCGGAATCGCAGACGCGCTGTTCGAGGCAATCGGCGCAGCGCTTGGCGGCCTTGCATCGTTCTTCATCAGCCTGATTGGCGAAGCACTTCTCGATCTCGAGGAGTGGTGGAAGGGCGAGCTGGAAAAGGTCGGCGGCAACGTGGTCGCCGGCATCTTTGTCGGAATCTGGGACGCGATCAAGGGAATCGGAACGTGGATCTACAACCACATCTTCCTGCCGTTCATCAACGGATTCAAGAAGGCGTTCGGCATTCACTCTCCGTCGAAAGAAATGGAGAGCATGGGCGGGCTGATTACGGACGGCCTGCTGGGCGGCATCGTCAACGGGCTCAAGAGCATCGGCACGTGGATCGTGAACAACATCTTCACGCCGATCTGGAACGGCCTGCGCTCTTCGTTTGGCTTCGTAGCAGGCGGTGCATCCAAGATCGCAGAGATCGGCGGCGACATCATCGGCGGAATCAAGGACGGTATCGCCGGCGCGGTCGCCGGAATCGCGACGTGGATCAAGACCGAAATCTTCGGCCCGATCTGGCGCGGGATCCGGGCTGCTTTTGGATTCGTCGTGAGCGGGGGTTCCAAGCTCGTCGAGCTCGGCACCGACCTCATCACCCACATGAAAGACGGTATCACCGGCGCGCTCAAAGGCATCGCAAACTGGGTCAAAGTCAAAATCGGCGACCCGATCATCAACAAGGCCAAGGAAGTATTCGGCGGTTTCAAAAACATCGGAAAAGACCTCATCAACGGACTGAAAGACGGCATCTCGGAGCAGTGGGACAAGGTCAAGGATACGGTGGGCGGCGTTTTCACCAAGGTGACAGACGCGGCAAAGAAGCTGTTCGGCATTCACTCCCCATCAAGAGTGTTCCGTGACCAGGTCGGCGCACAGCTCACAGCGGGCATGGCGCTCGGCATCGAGGACGGCAGCAAGGGCGTGCTACACGCAGCATCCGACCTCGCAGCGAACGTGACGGATCGGATGGACGTCAGTGCGCCGAAGATCGACCTCGCGGCAGAAAGCACCGTCAGCGGGCTGGACGCAGTCGCCGCCAAGCTCGGCGCGATTGCTGCACAGTTCCGCGCAATCAGCTTAGCAATCCCGGATGTCGCACTCGGCGCTGTCGTTCCGGTCCGCACGAGGATCCCCGACGACAAGGCAGCCGGCAAGGACGGCGAGCTGAACACGCTGCTGGAAAAGCTCATCGAGCTGCTGTCGGATGGCAGCCCGAGAAACAACCCGCCTGTGCGCATCACCGTCCCGGTCAGCCTCGACCGCAGACAGATCGCACTGGCAACGGCAGACTACAACGCCGCAAGCGGCAGAATCACGAACGGAGGCCTGAGATAATGGCATGGATCGAGATTGACGGCATCCCGCTCCCGACACCCGTCCGCTGCCCAATCACGGAAAGCGATATGGATGCGGCGTCGGCAGGGCGCTCCGAATCTGGCTACATGCACCGCGATGTGGTGCGCAAAAACGTCATCGACCTCGGAGCCACGGAGTGGCAGCATCTCACGGTCGAGGAAGCGCAGATCGTGCGAAATGCTCTGGCACCGGCGGCGTTCACGGTCAGCCTGCGGTTCGTCGGCGGCACGATCACCAAGACGATGTACGCGGGCGATCGGAACTGGGATCCGGACTTCACGGACGACGGGAAAGAGCGCTGGAACCTGACCGTCCACCTGATCGAGGTGTGAGGAGGCGCGCATGGACATCATCACGATCCGCATCCGCGGAACAACCGCGGAAAACACGGCAGATGCCCGCATCGTCTGCGGGAACACCGGATACCAGCTGCTGATCGCGCATGACGGCACGTTCAGCGGCGAGAAAGACATCATCCTGACACTTTACAGCCCGGCGGGCAACCGGCGGGAAACCACGCTGCACACATACGGAGACACGGTCATGGTTCCGGCGGTAGCGGACTGCTACCTGATCGCTGTGGCCGTGCAGATGACGGACGGCAGCGCAGCAACGACGCAGTCCGCGATCATCCGATGCACGGCATGCATCACAGACGACGCAGGGGCGGAGGACACGCCGCCGCTGGACATTTACAATCTCGCCTGCGAGTACCTGCACAGCATGGACACAACCATCCTCGACACGCTGCGGAACGCGGAAATCCCCGCGGCATTTCCGGGAGCGGCGTATTCTCAGGCAATCAAGCAGGCCGGAAGGCCGACAGAGCTGACGGCGGAGGTCACAGTCAACGGCACGACCACAGAGCTCGCAGACGACCAGATCGCGCTCGGGTCCTTCCGGATTGCGTGCAGCGCGATGGCCAGCGACTACCTGTTGCCGGGCGGAACGCCCTCGGCGGAGCTGACACTGTCAGCGACAGCAGAGCACGCAGCCGGGACGCTCGGTGCAGAGATCGCGCCGGTGTACCGCATCCAGCGGCAGAACGAGCACTGGTGCGAGATCCCGCTCGGTGTGTTCACAGTCGCATCCGTTGACAAGGAAACGGAGAGCGCCGCAAAAATCGTGGCCTACGACGACATGCGCAAGTTCGAGCGCGTACCGTTCGATCATCTGGGCTTCACTCGCGGCACGGCATACACGCCGCAGGAGATCATCACAGCCTGCGCAGAGGCGGCAGGGGTCGAGTACGAGGACGACGTCACAAGCCTCATCAACGGCGCGCAAACATACCGCGTAAGCGAAGCGGCGGCAAGCATCGGCACAGCCCGAGACCTCGTGTCTTTCGTGGCGCAGACGCTCTGCGCGGTGGCGGTCATCGACCGCTTCCGGAAGCTGCGCATCAGGCCGCTCGGCAAGACGGATCCCGTGGACACAGTCACAGGCGTCCGCAGATTTTCGTCCAGGATTTCGCAGACGCAGTACAGGCTCTACCAGCTGACGACCGTGCTGACGCTGCCCGGCACCGACGGAGCGGAGACCGTCATCAACTGGTCGCAGAATACGCTCTGGCCGGACGGAGTCGAAGCAGAGCTCCCGGAGAATCCGCTCTGGGGCGTGATAGAGTCCACGATGACGCCGAGGGCTGCGGCGACGCAGTGCCTCAACCGGATCGTCGCAGCCCTCGACCCGATCACGATGTACCCGGTGGAGCTCGAGTACCCCGGAGACCCGGCGCTTGAGCTGCTGGACTGGATGCAGGCGGAGACCGATGCCGCGGAGTTCCCAGTGACTGAAACGAACTGGATGTACCACGGGCGCGAAACCGTGCTCTCGCGCGGCTTTGAAGCGATCGCAGGCCTTGCCAAGTCGCAGGCCGAAAAGGCAGCACTGGCAGCGCGCATGTCGCTCGCCGAGAACGCCGACAACATCATGCGGCTCGTGTACCTGCGGACAATGCAGTCGTACATCGGCTTGAAGGCGTTCACGTATCGCGAGATTTCGCACTACACATACAACGAGCTTGGAGGACGCACGCTATGAGCAGTAAGACCACGAACCTGCAGCTGACCGTCCCGGAATGGGAGGAAGGCTTCGACCTCGACGACTGGAACGGAAACAGCAATAAGATTGATACGTTCGCCGGACAGATCGCAGCGCAGGTCGCCGCGAAGGTCTCGCCGGGAGACCTGGCAGCCGTTGCGACAAGCGGAGATTATGGCGATCTAACGAACAAACCCGTGACAGATGCATCCCCGACGGAGGATAGCACGAACGCAGTGCAGTCCGGGGGCGTTTTCTCGGCGTTAGCCGCAAAAGCTGACACCGCCGCCGTTTTCGGCACCGGCACGCTCATCCCGAACGACGGTGATCTGTTCACGCTGCCCGTCGGCAAGTATTACCGCAACACGAACCCGACGGTCATTGCGAATATCCCGAGTGATCTGACGGTCGCGTTCTACTGCGAAATCGTCAACACCATCGCGGACAACCGCCGCAAAATCTATCTTTATCCGGCGACAGTCCAGACAGCAGGCGTTTTCTACACCTGCCTTGAAACGGGCAGCGGCTACGGCGCATGGTACAAATTTACCGGAGAGGCGGTGGTCTGATGCCGGAAATCACAGTCACCGTGCGCGAAAAAATCGCGCAGGCAGAGCAAGGCGCCGCGATCGTCTGTGGCAATTCCGATTACACAATCCGATTTGATTTAGACAGCGAGTGGGCGGGATACCCGCTCAAAACCGCGGTTTTCTCGTATGTCCGCGACGGCGCGCGGCAACACCAGGACTTGACATTCAGCGGCAACAGCGTGCAGGCGCCGGTGATGTGGGGCGTGACGTCAGTCTCGGTCGGCATACTCGCGGGCAATCTGCGTACATCGACCGGCGCGGTGATCCCATGCACGGCTTCCGTCACGCAGAGCGATCCGGTGCATCCCGCACCCGCACCGGACATCTACATGCAGCTCCTGGCGTATCTCGAGCAGGCGGGGAGCGGCGGAGAACCTAAAACCGGAATCCAACTGACAACGGCAGCGCCGATTATAGCGCCGATGGAAAAAGGCGAGGAGGTAACGTGAAATGGGATACACAAACACAGTTGTAGCAAACAATTTCCAGATGAGCCTGATCGCTTCCGCGATGAACACGGCATTTGAAAGCGCGAGCATGCCGCTTGAAGCCAAGTTCATCGCAGCGGAGGATACCAGCTATACGGCGGGCAATGGCGCGGTTGAGTTCTGGACAACCGGAGAAAGCCCGGTGAAAATCGCAAGTCTGACGCATTCTGCGCAGTACAGCTACCTTCCGCAGATTTTCGGAGAAGCGTGGACGAAAGGCAGCGCGGCACAAGGTGTCGCTGCAACGGTGAACGGCCCGGTGCGCGTTGTAATTGTGGGCAGGACAGTCGCGCTCTATGTCGGATACAACACAGGCGCGAAAAAATATACGGGCGGTTTTACGTTCGCGTACTCAAAGAACGGAGTGATTGTTCCGATTCTGCACTCGTTCAGCATCGGCAGCAGTGGCTCGGAATACCCGCAGTCCATGAATACCATCTTCACAACGTGCGAATACGATGATGCGCAGGGATATTACGGCACATCGGCAACGCTTTTCGGCACGCTGGCGCAGAACTTCGGCGAGTATTACAAGGGCAATTTCATGTACCCGCTCCCGATCTGCTCCAAAACGCAAGAGCCGAATTACTTCGAGGACGTTTTCGCTTGCGGCGTTTCGCAGTTTTCGCTTGATGCGACATATGCCGATGTTGAAGGCACAAGATACTTCTTCATCGGGTCGTTTGCCATCAAGGATACTGAGTGAGGAGGCGGCGACATGAAATACATCATTATGCTCGTGATTGTCCTCGGGCTTGCCGTGGCTGACTTCCTGACCGGCATCATCAAGGCGTACATGAAGCACGATCTCAGCTCTGCGAAAATGCGCAAGGGAGGACTCAACAAGATCTGCGAGATTGTGGTCATGGCGACCGCCTGCGGGCTGGAAATCGGCATCCAGTCGCTTGGGCGATACTACAAGTCCGCACAGCTTGCAGAGGTTGCCGGGACGGTCGCGGCGGGAGCGGTTTTCACCTACATCATCATCATGGAGCTGATCTCCATCCTTGAAAATTACGGCGAGATCTCGCCCGATGCAGTGTGGGTGAACAAGCTGATGAAGAAGCTGCGAAATTTCAATAAGGAGGATGGCGATGACACCGAGAATCACGATTCCTGACAAGACGAACCGATTCTACATTGCGAAATCTGAGGGCGGACTGAATCCCGGCATTCCTCGGCCGTCCGGCAGCAAGCTGCGGTTCGCGAACTGCGTGTTCTATGCGCTTGGCCGTTTTGCTGAGCTCTGGGGCATCTGGCTCGACAGCACAAATGCCGAGAATTTCTGCGACATGGCCAAGCGGCACGGCCTTGCACTCGGGCAGACCCCGTTGCCTGGCAGCATTGCAGTCTGGGCAAAGGGTGCGGTCGGCAACGGCAGCGACGGCGCGGGGCATGTTGCAATCGTCGAGATTGTCAACAGCGGCAGCATCGTGACCAGCGAAAGCGGATGGAGCGCGAAAACGGAGTTCTGGACGCAGACGCGCAGGAATGACGGCAACTGGGGGCAGCCTGCGGCCTACCGGTTTCTCGGGTTTGTGCTTCCTCCGGGGCAAGCTGCTCCGGCACCCTCTGACGCTGTCACGCTCCGCAAAGGCGATCAGGGCGACGGTGTCCGATGGATGCAGCGGAAGCTGATCGCGGCAGGGTATCTGCGCGAGAACGAGCTCGACGGCGACTTCGGCAGGATCACGCTCGGCGCGCTGCTGGCTTACCAGCTTGAGCACAGTCTCAAGGTGGACGGCGTGTGCGGGCCGTCAACGCTGGCGGAGCTAGCAAAATAATAGTGAGTAAAGCAACCGGCAGGGGAGTCAGTCCTCTGCCGGTTTTTTTGCTTTCCAGCGCTTCTTTGCGGCATTGCTCACTGCATGTGATCTGACGGCTTCGCAGTCGGAACATCTTGCCGCAGATCACACATATCCTCTCCGGCACGCGCCTGCGCTCGTTTCTGCGCGGGTTGATAGCGTCTTTATGCTGCCGGTAATAGTCGATCGACTGCCTGCGATCCACAAGCTTGCTGTTTTCCTCGCCGCACTCCTTGCAGTATCGCTGCAAGCCGCTTTGCACAATATATGGTTTCCCGCAGTGCCGGCAGTAGTCTGTGCTGCCGATCGGTCGTTGATATCCGTCTTTGCGGTATCTGGCTGCACGCGCCTTTTCGCGCAGCTTGCGGCATTCAGGGCAGTACCATGCACGCGGGCCGCCCTGGAAACTTTTGCCGCACTCTCGGCAGATCCTATCGTAGATCGCCATTACTTTGCTTCAAGGATCCAGCGTTCGATCTGAGCACGGAGCGAAATGCCGTTCTGTGCTGCCGCCTTTTTCAGCTTCGCTGACGCTGCGGCACTGATTATCAGGTTCAGCGCGACATCTTCGCTTTCTTCATCCGGTTCGCCGAATATCTCACAGTAGTCCTCGCCGTCGAGATGCTTCTCTGCCCACGCCTGCGCCTCTGCGTATGTCATCGGCTGGATCTGCTCGCTGCCGCACCACTCGTTCTGGCCGCAGCTCTTGCTGTACTTCGATGCGGCGTTTCCCTCGCCGTGAAGGAAAAACTCGCCGGTCTTTTTCAGATAGAGTGTCTCACAGTAGTAGCTGAAATCGGACTGGTTCGGATTCGACGCATATTCGCCGAGTTTTCTGGCGGTGGCAGTATCGTATACCTTGCCGTTGATGATTTTTTTCATGATGATCTTCCTTTCATTTCACAGGGTGGATTGTGGCAATGTTGTCGCCTTCATCGCCGTTGATAAAAATGGGGGCGACCCATTTCAGGATCAGTTTGTGCTCGTCGGTTTCCCGTTTGCCGATCCAGTAGTGATGCCAGTGGCCACGGCGTGCATGCGGTGCCTTTTTGCTGCCTTTCTGGTATGCTCTGGTGGTGGCCTCGCTCTGATCTACGTCCGCGCTTTGATCGTGGCTGTTCGCCTTCATGCGCCTAATCTGGCTCCCGATCCGATAGCCGACGTCCCACTTCCGGATTTCCCGGAAGACGTCCTTCGGCTTTTTCTCGGATTCATCGGTCCGGCGCGTGACCTTCTTCTGTTCCGGATCTTCCTCTTTTTCGGAATTGTCAGCACAGATGTATAGTACGAATTGCAGCAGCTCAGCGGCTTTCTGTGCCATGGGAACGCCGCCTTGCTCGATGAAGAAATCCACGTCCGGGTGATTTGTGTGCCGCTTCGCTTCTTCGACTGTCTTTTGCATTGCTTCGTCGATGGTGCAGTTGTTCTCGATGTGCAGGATCAGCGGGGTACTTGCATTCTCCGCTTCGCTGATGTACCACATCCGCAGCTCGAATTGTTGATTGTTTACATCATGCTCAAAATGGACGAAGAAACCAGAGTTCTTGTACTGGATGAAAATGCAGGGGTATGGGAGCTGATACAGGATCGGCATCGGGATATCCATGCCTGAGTCAGCCTGATCAATGAGGATTTCTGCAAGGTCATCGTCAAAAGAGTAGATTTCCTTGTACTTTCTCCATGCGTAAAGCGCTGATACCTTGTAGCCGTCTGTCGCCGGATTCATCCCGATCTCACCGGCGACAGCCATTCCGGCAGCGATCGGAAGGATGCACCGGTCACTCCATTGCATCTCCTGTTTCAGCTCCATGCACTTGTCGCAGAGCCCCCACGTTTTCGTGTGGATTTGCTTCAAGAGCTTAAACGGCAGCGGCTCATTCAAATTCTTGGCCATCAGCAGCACCTCCTTAAGTTTTGCCGTGGGATTTCTCCCCCGGCTGGTTTGCGTTTTATCGTGCTGCCAGCATTTTCGCGATCGTTCTCGGCCCCATGCCCATGTAATCCCGATTGTCGATCCACCACTTTGCCTCGGTTCTGCTGTTGAAAAGCTCCCAGAACTTTGCGTTACCGCCAGCGGCCTTGCAGGTCGCTGCGGCCCTCGCTCGGATGTCCGACGCCCACGCGATCTGCTTGTCCGTGCCGGTCAGCGCCGGGAACTCCATGCCCTCGATCGCCTTGTTCGCTTCGGCCGTCTGCGCGTCGAGCTTTGCTCTCTCCTTTGCGCG
>Ga0310694_10000666_pt1 | contig 43519 bp, 45 predicted proteins | sample 174DNAGHGhighgp2_FD_203884 | JGI IMG/M metagenome (GOLD analysis project Ga0310694, IMG submission 203884) | Sheep rumen microbial communities from Palmerston North, Manawatu-Wanganui, New Zealand - 1742 DNA GHGhigh gp2 (v2) (version 2) | ecosystem: Host-associated > Mammals > Digestive system... | reverse complement strand
TAAGGGGTCTCTTTCCGGGTCTAAAAATGTTAAAATACGGTTTTTTTGGTAGTCATGTAAAAAATGCCATAGAACAGGCATGGCCGCAACCACTGCGCCGATACCTAAGCCGAACTTCCACCATTGCACACCGGCCAAATAAAACATGGCAACAGCACAAAACAGTACCATCAATGAAGTGCCTAAATCCGGCTGTATGACAATAAATGCCACCGGTACGGCGACTAAGATGACAGGAATAATAATGCCTTTAATGCTACGGATACTCTCTATCGGGGCAACGCTGAAATACTTTGCCAGTTGTAAAACAACGGCAATTTTCATCAGTTCTGAAGGTTGCAAATTAAAAATACCTAAGTTTATCCAACGTTGCGCACCCATACCGATATGCCCGACGGCATCAACAATAATCAGTAATATCAGCGTGAAAATATAAAACGGGGTGGCAATTTTATAATAAAATTCGGGTTGAATAAGCGCGGCAATAAGCATAATAATCAACCCCATGGCAAAGCGCAGGGCTTGATTTAATGCCCAAGGAGACAACTTCCCGCCGGCAACGGAATAGAGGGTAATACAACCGATGGAAGCTAATAAAATGATGATGCCGATAAAGACAAAGTTTAAATTAAGAAAGCGTTCTTTCAGGCTTAATTCTTGATTTCTATTTAATAGCAATGTCATTTCTTTGTCCTTTATCTGATATCAAGTTTTATCGCTTCTTCAAGAATTTTTGAGGCAATAGGTGCAGCAACACCGGAGCCGGAACGTCCATGTTCGGCAATAACGGCGACGGCATATTTCGGATTATCATGCGGCGCATAAGCCATAAACCATGCGTGGTTACGATATTTCCACGGTAAATCTTCATCTCGTCTGATACCTTTTGCACGTTCTTTTAAGCTGATGCGACGGACTTGAGTGGTACCGGTTTTACCGCCCATTTGTATGCCTTTCAATTTTAGTCTGGCGCGGGTTGCGGTACCGCCAACGCCGTTAACAACCTCAAACATTCCCTGTTTCACAATTGCCAAATTTTCCGGTTTAATATTTATTTTTTTCGGTTTGGCGGGATGTTCTTTTTTGATAAATGTCGGGTTGACGGCATAACCGCCGTTAACAACTCTTGCCAGCATGGTTGCCAGTTGCAGAGGGGTGACCAAAACGTAGCCCTGACCGATACCGGCAATAACCGTTTCACCTTGTTGCCATGGTTGTTTTAAGGTATCTTGTTTCCATTTTTTATTAGGAATAACACCGGCTTTTTGATTTTCCAAGCCGATATCATAAATCTCGCCGAGACCGAGTTTGTGGCTCATTTCGGCGATTTTTTCTATGCCTAATTTTAAGGCTGTTTCATAAAAGAAAATATCACAGGAGTTTTTAATTGCTTCAATAACATTTAAGTGACCGTGACCGCTGTGTTTCCAACAGTGAAACAGATGATTGCCGAGCTGCATTTTGCCTGAACAAAATGATCTTGTTTGGGTGGTAATAACACCGGCTTCAAGAGCTGCTAAGGAAACAACAATTTTAAAGGTGGAACCGGGGGAGTATTGTCCGGAGATGGCTTTATCCGTCATCGGTGTTTTTTCATCATAAAGAAGGGTATTCCAGTTTTTAATGGAAATGCCGTCAACAAATAAATTCGGGTCAAAAGAGGGAACGGAAACAAAGGCAAGTATTTCGCCGGTATGAACATCTAAAACAACAGCGGCACCTGATTCTTTGCCAAAGGCATCATAAGCCGCTTTTTGTAACCTGATATCTATGGTTAAGTCTAAGTCTTTTCCCTTTTTTCCTTCTTTTTTCTCTATTTCACGCATAATACGACCGTAGGCATTTACTTCATAAGTTAAAATGCCTTCCTTGCCGCGCAGTTCTTCATCATAAGTTTTTTCAAAGCCGGATTTTCCGATTTTGAAACCGGGAACTTGCAATAACGGGGCATCTGATTTTTGTAAATCAGCTTCCGATACCGAACCGACATAGCCTAACGGGTGCGCCGTATATTGCTTAAACGGGTAAGAACGAATAAGCCCTTCATCAATGATTAATCCCGGAAAGATGTTGCTGTTTATCATCAATGTTGAAACTTCTTCCCAGGATAAGTTGTCTTTTATTTTGATGGGAACAAAACGGCGGTGGTGAGCAATATCTTTTTTGATGCGCTCAATGTCATCTGACGATAAATTCAAAATTGGGGTTAAATCTTGTAAAAATTTATCAATGTTACGGCATTGCTCGGAGATAAGCATGGCTTGAAAGTTTTGGGTGTTAACCGCGAGTTCTATGCCGTTACGGTCATTGATGGTACCGCGCGGCGGAGCCAATAAACGGCGCGACAAACGGTTACTGTCTGCTAAAAGAGCATATTTTTCGCCTTGATAAATTTGTAAATAATAGAGCCTGCCGATAAGTACAAACAAAAGAAGTATGTTTAAACTGAAAATGATGAGCGAACGCTTTAATAAATAGCGAAGTTTGTGATTGGATTTGGAGTTAGATTTTTTCATAGCGTTCCTCCAAATGGATATATTGTTTTTCTACCCAGATGAAAATCCGTGCCATGAGGGGAAAAAGCGCTATGGTTAATAACCACTCCATCATTAAAGCAGTTAACGGAATAAGTTGACGATAAAAAATACTGGTAAGAATTGCTTTAAATATCAATGTAAAAAAAATGATGCCGGAAAAAAGTAACCAAGAGTAGGAAAAGCGTTTTACATTAAATCTTTCGGAACATTGTACCGAGAGCATATATAAGACGAGAAATGTTACGATATTTATGCCCAGCGGAACACCACCTAATACATCAGCAAAAAGCCCGAGTATAAAAGCAGATATAAGATGAAAGGCGTCCGGTCTTTGGCTTTGCCAAAAGTATATGCCAATGTAAAACGGGGTTTGTCTTAAAAAATTCCAGTAGTCATTTGTGCGCGGGATGTATGATAGAATGACCAATACCAAGATACTTATTGTCGGTACTAAAAAAACTTTTGCCGAGGTCAGAAAATTTTTGAAATCACTTTTCATTCCAGCTCCTTTAAGATTTCTTTTGAAGGAGCAATGTCATAAAGCAGGATTTTAACGATTTCCAATTTTGACGGATTATACAGAGGTTCTGCCGTGATGGTATCTGTATTTGTTCTTTTGATGCGGGCAATCGGAATATCCGGCGGCAGACCGCCTCCGATACCGGATGTTACCAGTAAATCGCCTTTATGCAATTCAGCCAGCAGAGGTGTAAAAATAAGTTTTAATTCTGCGCTGTTGGTACCGATAAGAATACCTCTGTCTCGGCTTTGTGCCGTAATAACCGGAATTTTGGAGTTAATATCGGTAATCAGCGAAATGCGGGCATATTTACCGCTGACAATATCTATACGACCGATAAGTCCGTCTTTGCCGACAACGGCATAGCCGGGTTTTATATCTGAAGCAGAATCTCCCAAATAGATAATTAAGGCATTTGCAAAGGCGTTACCGGTTTCGGCAATAACGCGTGCGGTGCGAATTTTTATTTTAGGGATATCATAGTAGTGAAGCACGTCTTTTAAGAGAATATTTTCTGCTTCAACCGCGCGCAGAGAATCTTTTAAGAGATACAGCTCTTCATTTTCTTGTTTTAAACGCTCATTTTCCTCATAAACGTTCATTATTTCAGAGGCTTTTTTGTAACCGTAGCTTAAGCCCTCAGAAGGCAGGGTTACCACGTGTAAAACGGGTGCGGTTATGTAAAAAATACCTTTAGATATACCGGAGATAACGCCTAAGTCAACTTTATGCACTAAAATCAAGAGCAGAGCTATAATAAATAGCCCTGCCATCATAAAGTTTTTTAAAATACGCAGTACGTAGTTCTCTTTTAAAAACAGTACCTTTTGGCGTTGCATTATTTACTCTCCAAAGGTGTTTTAGTCGTAGAGGACGCCACGGAACTCCTCAAAGTGGTCTAAAGCTTTACCGGTACCGCGAACAACGCAGGTTAACGGGTCTTCAGCTAAAGATACAGGTAAGCCGGTTGCGTTGCGGATAACCATATCCAAGTTGGATAAGATTGAGCCGCCACCGGTCATCATAATACCTTTATCAACGATATCGGCAGCTAATTCCGGTGCGGTATTTGCCAATGCGTCTTTAACGGCTTCCACAATTGCCATTACCGGATCAGCTAAACTTTCGGCAATTTGGCGTTCGGTGATAACAACTTCCTTCGGTACACCGTTAACCAAGTCACGTCCTTTAATTTCCATGGTGCGACCGTCTCCTTTTGCCGGAACACAGGCAGAACCGATTTCTTTCTTAATTCGTTCGGCACTGCTTTCACCGACGAGTAAGTTCAAGTTACGGCGAATGTAGGATATGATGGCGCTATCCATTTTGTCACCACCAACTCTGATTGAAGTAGAATAAACGATACCGCCTAAGGCCAGTACGGCAACTTCCGTGGTACCGCCACCAATATCAACAACCATAGAACCGGTTGCCTCATTTACAGGGAGACCGGCACCGATTGCTGCTGCCATCGGTTCATATATCAACCATACGCGCTTTGCGCCGGCATTAAGAGCAGATTCCTTAATAGCTCTTTCTTCTACCTCGGTTGCGCCGGACGGTACACAAATGATAATGGTCGGACTTAACAGACGACGGCGGTGATTAACTTCTTCAATGAAATATTTAATCATAGCTTCGGCAGCCTCAAAGTCTGCAATAACACCGTCTTGCAAAGGTCTGATGGCTTTAATATCGCCAGGTGTACGTCCGAGCATTTGTTTTGCTTTGGCACCGACAGCCCATACTTCTTTCTTGCCCTTAATATCTTTAACGGCAACAACAGACGGCTCGTTTAAAACGATACCTTTGCCTTTTACATGTACCAGAGTGTTTGCTGTTCCTAAATCAATAGCCATATCGGCTGAAAACAGCCCCAATAAATTTTGGAAAAACATATTTATCTCCCGTTTTGATGAATATTTCTTTTCTTTTTAAGGATAAATCATTTATTTTGCAAGTCTTTTATAGTGCTTTTTTGATATCATCAACAAAATTTTTATCTTCTTCATAACAGGAATCGTAGATAAAATCCGGTGAGAAACGATTATTAAACCACGTGGTTTGCCGTTTGGCATATTGGCGGGTATGGAGTTTGGCGAGTTCGGAAGCCTCTTCTAACGAGCAGTTGCCATTGAGATATGACTTTATTTCTTGTACGCCTAAGGCCCGCATTGCCGGCAGCGAATCGGGTAATTTTTTCTTGAGCAGATTTTCAACTTCTTGAACGGCACCTTGCTCTAACATTATATCAAAGCGCATACGGGCACGAACATCCAATAACTCGCGCGGCGGTTTGATGTATATGCGTGATAATTCTTCTTTTGAAAAATATTGTTTTAAGGGAACTGTTTGCCAGTAAGACATTCCTTTTTTAGTATGCGTATAAACCTCAAGGGCGCGTTTGATACGGGTGGTATCATTTTTGCTTAAACGCTCGGCGGTGGCGGGGTCTTTTTCTCTTAATATCGCATAAAGTCCGGCAAGACCGAGCTCTTTTTCCATGGCGGCTATTTCTTTTTTTACCTCGGGCGGGGTGTCGGGAATTGGGGTAACACCTTTTTCAATGGTTTCAATATACATACCGGTACCACCGACGATAATTGGCGTTTGTTTGTTTTGACGAGCGGTGTTTATCTCTTTTAAGGCGCGATCAAACCAATCTACCATATTACCGCGTACGGCGGCATCATAAATGCCGTAAAGTTTGTGTGGAATTTGCGCCATATCCTTAGCGGAAGGTGTTGCCGCCAATATCGGAATATCTTTATAAACCTGCATGGAATCGGCGTTAATAATAACACCGTTTAAGTCTTTTGCCAAGTCTAGCGCAAGTCCTGATTTTCCGGAAGCGGTGGGACCGGCGATAATGATTATTTTAGAGGTCTGCATGCAGCTTCTTCCACAAGGTTTTGACAAAGGTCTTCGTAAGAAATGCCGATATATTTGGCTTGTTCGGGAACAAGTGATAAGGCAGTCATCCCGGGGTGGGTGTTTATTTCCAAAAAGACAACACCGTCTTTTTCATTATAGCGAAAATCTGAACGGGAAACGGTTTTACACTTTAATTCAGCATGGATGATTTCCGCATATTTTAAGCAGGTTTTGGCAACGCTTGCCGGAATTTCTGCCGGTAAAATATGCAAGGTTTGTCCGGAGGTATATTTATGTTTATAGTCATAAAAGCCGTTTTGTGCGCGCAGTTCCGTGACAACGGAGGCTTTTCCTTTGTAGCACATAACGGTTAATTCTTTGCCGGGGATATATTTTTCTACAATTAATTCGGCTTTTTTGCTCTTATATTTGACTTTGGCAATGTCTTCTTTTTTCTCTATGATAAACACACCGACCGACGAGCCGTCCGAAACAGGTTTAACCACAAACGGACGCTCTAACGTCGGGGCAAGTGTCTGAAATTCTTTAAAAGTCATGCGTTGTCCGCCGGCGGTTTTGATTTTGGCGCGTTCGGCTATCAGTTTGGTTAAATATTTATCCATGCCGACGGCAGATGGTGTCATGCCGGAATGGGTGTAGGGAATTTGCAATAAATCAAGTAATGCCGGAACGGTGCCGTCTTCTCCCCAGTTGCCGTGAAGCGCATTGAAAACGACATCAGGCTTAGAACGATTAAGAGATGCAATAAATTTTTTGGTATCCGTTAAATCGTGAGTGATAACCGTATAACCTTTTTTCTTTAGGGCTTTGGCAATACTTTTGCCACTACTTAAACTGACTTCTCTTTCTGATGAAAAACCGCCCATTAAGACCATTACTTTTTTTGTCATTTGTAAAATCCTTCTTGCTTAATATAATTTTGTGTCTATGATTTTAGGGACAAAGATTTAAGAAAGGCTAAAATTTTGATGAAAAAGATATATTTATTTTTGGGTATCTTGTTGTTGGCAAAGGAAAGTTTTGCTTTAGGGTTTAGGCAGACAATGGACGTTCATATCGGTATTTTTGATGCGGCAACGGTTGCCCTTGATTATCAAGAAAAAGATGGGCGTTTTGACATTAATACCGTGGTTAAAACGGCAAACTTGTTTGATACGCTTTATCCGTTTACGGCACATTATATGAGCAAAGGCAAAATGAGTGATGTTAAAATGGTGCCGGAAATATATGAAACAAAGACTAAATCACGCAACCACACCAGAAACAAAAAAATATTTTATAATGATAAGGGGTTGGCATATAAACGCATTTCCGGTAAAGATAATAAGATTAAGGAATTTCCGATTGTCGGTGTTTCCAAGACCGCCAGTGCGGCAGATTTGCAGAGTGTATTTGCTGAACTTATTCACCAGTTTGCGCAAAAAGGACAGTGCAATATGGTCAGAGAGATTCATGACGGCAAAAAACATTACAACATGATTTCTAAAAGCAAGGGGAAACAGAAACGCTTTTTTGACTATTATAACAAAGAGGATACGGCAGAGCTTTGCGTTGTCTATATAGAAAATTTAGCAGATAACAATGATAATATTTTATGGGATATCAGTGCGGAAAGACCGATAAAGCTTTGGGTTAAGCATGATGAAAAAACGAAGATGCCGATTATTTTGGAAATAGGTATTGACTCAACACCTCTAGGTGCGTTAAAAACAGTTCCCACATCTATTCAAACAAACTAAGGAATAAAATATGTCTCGTTCAGAACTTTTGTTGCCGGCAGGTGACCTTGTCAGACTGAAAACAGCGCTTTTATATGGTGCAGATGCTGTTTATGCCGGTACGCCGGATATGAGTTTAAGAACGCAATCTAAGTTTTCTCTGGAAGATTTGAAAGAGGGAATCCGGATTGTACACGAAGCCGGTAAAAAGATTTACCTGACACTTAACCTCTATATTCATAATGAAGAAGCGGCTAAATTACCGCAATTTGTTGAGACATTACGCCGTTTACAACCGGATGGGGTATTAGTGGCAGACCCCGGTGTTTTTTATTATCTTAAGGAAAATGCTCCGGAACTTAATCGCTTTGTTTCAACACAGGCAAATATTTGTTCGGCGCAAACGGTTAAGTTTTGGCAATCTATGGGGGCAAAACTTTGTGTGCTCGGGCGTGAGGTTACGTTTGCCGAAATGGAAGAAATCAGAAAGGAATGTCCGGATATTAAATTAGAGTGTTTTATGCACGGGGCTATGTGTATGTCTTATTCCGGAAGGTGTCTGATTTCCAACTTTATGGCAGACAGAAGTGCTAATAAAGGAAAATGCGCGCATTGTTGCCGGTGGCATTACAAATTGCATATCAGAATGAAAGACGGCACGGTACGTGAGCTTGTTATCAATGATGAAAACAAAGATAATTTTGAATATTTGCTGGAAGAAGATTTTCGTCCCGGCGAATATTATGAAGTGGTGGAAGACGAACATGGCAGTTATTTATTAAATTCTAAAGATATGTGTCTAATGCCGCGTTTGAATGATTTGTTAAGAATAGGGATGGATTCGCTTAAGGTTGAGGGGCGCAATAAGACGGAATATTATGCCGGTGTGGTTGCCAGAGCTTATCGGAAAGCGATAGATGACTATTATAAAAATCCCGAAGATTGGAATTATAACAAGTATATGCCGGAGTTAATGACTTTACAGAATCGCGGATATTGTTTGGGTTTTCATGATGGTAAATTAACCAATATCAGCCAAAATTATGAATATACGCGGACTTTAGGCGAGTGGCTCTTTGCCGGTTCTATTGTGGAATGGCAGGGAGATGATGCTGTTTTTGAAATTCGCAATTATATTAAGGCCGGTGAAACGATAGAATTTCTTATTCCGAACGGGCTTGATACGTTTAAGTTAACTTTAGATGAGTTTGAAGATGCCGTAAGCGGTGAAAAAACACTGAAAGTTTCTGCAGGACAAGGTAAAAAAATCCGCATCAGACCGGAGATGTGGGGTAGGGACGTCAAAGAAATAAAGAAATTGTTGCCGCAATATGTTATTGCTCGCAAATTTCAAGGACTAAGCGGAGAAAACGCTGAAATGTATGGGCATAAACTTAAAGAATGGGATACGCTGTGTTCTAAATAAATATTGCATTTTGGGCTTATTTTTGCTATAATATCTGTATAGATTATGAGGTGGAGATGATTATGAGCAAAGATGGCAGAAAAATAGATGAAGCCTTAGAGATATTAGGTTCTAAAAATGCAGGTTATATTCGTGATCTTTTAGAGGGTGCCGAAAGTTTTGCAATAGAAGTAAATAACGGGCAACAAGTTATTCACGGTACGTTTGAAGGTAAAGACTGCTATATGTCAAAAGTTGACGGCGGTGTGCTTATGGCCGTTAAGGAAAATGACGGTCTGATGTATTATATGCAAGATGAACAGGGGCAGATGAAAAGTATCAGTTTTGATGAGGCACAAATTGTTTCTGATGGCAGAAAAGCAACCATGTCTGTGGAAAGTGACGGGATGATATTTTCTTCACAAGCAACGACAAGACGTGACGGCACGACCAAAAATATTCATCTCAGTATGTCTGAAAATGATGATATGGACAATGGCGAACAGGTCAAAATTGATAGTGATATTAAAGTTCGCCGTAGCGGGAAAATTAAGAGCAGTAAATTTGAAATGCGTATGCCTGATGATGAGGATGGGGAATCTTTTTATGAAGTAAACTCTAAATTTGATAGGAAAGGTCGCTTAAAATCCGTCAAAACACATGAAAAAAACTTCTCAGAAGAGGGGGAGCGCAATATTGATACGACCTATAATGCAGACGGTAGCGTTAAAGAAATGCAGATTAAAGGGATGTGTTTTGATGGCGAAATAGCAGATATTAAAATGGATGGTTCAGGCCATATTTTAGATGGCATTGTAAATGACGGTGATGATGTATGGCGCTATAAAAACTCTAAGAGAGAATATGTTGGCGAGGTTTTATATGAAGTAAACGAGGCCAAAGAGTATTATGATGAGATAAAAGAAAGGTATCAGCAGGTTCGTGATGCCTGTAAAGAAGGAAAAGTCAGATTTTTTGAAATTGAAGACAAAAACGGGCATGGATATCGTGCAGAAATCGGAGATGATAAGAGAATAGTTGTACTGACACAAGAGCAATATGCTGATAAAGAAAAAGGAATGCGGGAAATATTAGAAGAATTTGAACAAGACCTTAAAGATGCAAAAGAGGATTTAGATGAAACCTATAAGGGCAAGACTATGCGTATTGCCGGACATAAGTTTCATTATAAAGCAGCCGCTGATATGTCTAAAGAAGAAATTGCAGAACGTGTAGCCAGAAAAGAAGAGATGGAAGCTTTTGATCCGAATAAAACTATGCATTTTGCGCCGGAGCAGGTGATTGTTGAAGGAAAGAAGATAATTTCTGAAAACAAACGTTCTATTAACGGCGGTAAAAACGGGGAGCAGAGCGGAACTTATGTTTGCCAAAGATTTGATGATGGTTCTATGGTCTTATTTTCAGAAGTGGACGGTAAAAAACATGGTGCAGAAATCAATATTGATGCAAAAGGGGAGATAAGTGTCGGGGCAGTGTATGCTCATGGTGAAGTCTTAAATGTTCAAAATTGTCAATGTGATGTGACAAGAGATGAGGATAATAATGTTCAATCTGTTGATGTTTTGCTTGACGGCAAACCGTTCGGTTACTCTTTGTCGGCGGATAGAGACGGAACACCTTTGTTAGGATTTTATGAACAGGGCGGTAAAGTTATTATGGCAGAAAATCCTTTGGGAGATAACAGGATGGTACTGGCTGCGGCTTTGCGCGGACAAGCTGATAAAGGCGGAGAAAGCCCTCTTAATCCAAAAGCTGTCTTGCAGGCCAGAAAAATAGATAAAAAAACGGGCGCTAGAAAATCAAAAATAACGTTAGTGAAACGACAAGAACCTATTTCTATTGTTGCACAAATAAATGATAGATCGGCAGAACGCTAGAGAAAAACATTTTTTCTGCTGTTTTATCTATGTTTGCAGAGAAAAAGCTTTACAAATAAGAAAATATACTTTATAAAGCGGCTCAGATTGTGAGAATCGTTTGATTTCTCCTATTTGTCTGCATACATGAAGGTGGTGCGGGCGTTGGTTTTATCCGCTTCGGGTGCCGAAGCACAGAAAAAAGAAAGGAATCTATAATGAAACACGGTGACGCACATAGACGGTTTAATATGCCGAAGAGCCAAAGAAGAGCTTTGTTTGCTAACTTAACAAATGCTTTGTTAACACATGAACAAATTACAATTACTTTGCCGAGAGCCAAAGAATTAAGAACTTTTGCAGAAAGCATGATTACATACGCTAAAAAAGGCGATTTGAATTCTCGTCGTTTGGCTTTGTCTTTCTTGCGTGATAAAGAAGTTGTTTCCAAGCTTTTTTCTGTTTTGGCCGAGCGCTACAAAGAACGCAACGGCGGTTATACCCGCGTTGTTAAAGCCGGTTACAGATATGGTGACTGTGCGCCGATGGCTATCATTGAGTTGGTTGACAGAGATGTTAATGCCAAAGGTATTAAAGATATTGAACGCGTTAAGGCTGAAAAAGCTGCCGCAGAAGCTGCTGCACAAGCAGAAAACGCTGCTGCTTAAGTTAAAAGCTTATAAGCAATTAAAAAAGGTCGGTGTTTGCCGGCCTTTTTTGTGTTTGGAATTTTTTAGGAAACTTTCTTTTTGCGCTTTTCCTGAATATCATTATAAGCGTTCAGCGCAGGGATGACGGTATAGTCCATTAATTCAATTTGTTCTGCGGTCAGCTTTCCCGTAAATAACGGACGATTCTCATCTATCATCTTAACGGTTATCGGTTTCTTACCGTGCTCTAAAGCTAATTTGGCAGTTTTATCATTGTGCTGCACAGTGAAGGAATAACTTTCAACCGGATGATCGTACTCGTATGTTTCGCTAAAAACGAAATCATTTGCGGTTTGATATTCTTCGTCATCTTCAAAAAACGGAATAACATCATAAACGTTTTCATCAAATTGCAAAAGACCGCCGATACTTTGCTCTTTGAAGTGCTTAAAAGAGTTGATTACCAAGTAATTTAATTCATTGTAAACAACAATGGCGACAAAATTATGGGTTAAACTGGTTTCATTATAAGCAGCTTCATTGGGAGCCAACAAGCGAACCTTGTTTTCTTCCGCGCCGGCAATATTGTCATACAGCGGATGTCCGGGGTGAATAAACTCTACGGTTGATGAGGCACGCTTTAACTCAACAAACTTTTGCGGTTTGATGTATTTTTCGTTTTTGGTGCACGATTTTAGCCAGTTTAGTATCTTCAGCATCTGTTTCTCCTTTGTCTTTTATTGTAGCATAAAAAACAATATTTACAAAATATATTTATACTATAATTGACAGATACTTAGCAAATTCCTAATTTTTTTAATTCCAGCCCAAAAAATTATTGATAAATTCGGTTACGCGGCGGTTAAAAGCCGAGACATCACTGGTTTCGCTTTGCAAGCCGACCAGCTTATCATATCCGAAAGCGGTACCGTCAGAAATGCGGATAACCACCAAAGTTACAGGAGCATGGGCCTTAAAAGTGGCGGAATATTCGGGGTGCTTATCAATGTCAACCATATAGGCGTGCAGTTTGTGGCGATAATTTTCTTTTAAGACATTGATAATCATATTGACCGTCTTGCGGCAATTTTTACAATATTTTTCGTTTTGGTGTAAGATAACAACCTCCGGTAACCTTTGATGTTCGGGATTGGTATAAATATCTTCTAGCGAGGGTACATCAGCATAGGTCGGTTGAGCCATAAGCAACATAAGTGTTGTTAAGATAATGAGCATATTTTCTCCTCTTTTTAAGGGGTTAAATCGGCGCGCAAGCCTCTTTCAGCCATTCTAATTCCTGTTTGGTCAGGTATTTTTTTAAGCTCAAGAAAACTTGGCGGTGGTAACGGTTTAGCCAGTTTATTTCATCTGCCGTCAGCAAGTGTTTATTGATAAGTTTTTTATCAATGGGCGCTAAAGTCAACACATCAAAACTTAAAAATTTCGGATTTTTGGCATTTTTGACGTAGTACAAATTTTCAATACGAATGCCAAAAGCGTTTTCTTTATAATATCCGGGTTCAATTGATGTGACCATACCGGCAGAGAGAGGGGCGCTTTTTTTAGCATGGATGGATATGCGGGCAGGACCTTCGTGTACGTTTGAAAAGAATCCGACTCCGTGACCGGTACCATGTTCATAATCTAAGCCTTCTTTTAATAAAGGTTGGCGGGCAATTAAATCCAATTCATTACCGGCGGTGTTTTTCGGAAAGACGGCAGAAGCAAGGGCAATATGCGCCTTTAAAACGAGTGTGTTTTTTTCTATCATATCAGGGGAAGGCGTACCTAAAGCAAAAGTTCGCGTAACATCCGTGGTGCCGTCGTAATACTGACCGCCGCTATCTACCAAAAGGATGTTATTTTTCTTTAATAAGGCAGAACAGGTTTTAGGGGCATGATAATGTACCACAGCGGCATTTTTAGAAAAACCGGCAATGGTAGCAAAACTTTCAGAAAAGAAATTCAGTTCTTTTTTACGAAAGCTCAAAAGTTTTTCGGCAATATCCGTTTCGGTTTTACCTTTATAATTTTTGGAAAGCCAAAACATAAATTTGGTTAAGGCAACACCATCTCTTAAATGTGCATTACGGATACCTTTTAATTCGGTTGAGTTTTTAACGGCTTTAAGGTCGGTAATAATATCAGCACATTGTTTGATTTTATCATTGATATCTTTTAATATTGCCGGTGCGGTTGTATAGTCTGCGCCAATGTTTTGATATTGAGGCAGAATCTTTTTTAAATTATCAAATGAAAGAGTGCCGGCATAATCGGTATGTTCGGCAAAAATTTTATAGTTTCCGTTTTTTTCTACCAAGGCATAAGCGCGCAACAGCGGGGAATAGGGTAATGCATTGGAGCGAAGATTTAACAGCCAAGAAACATTAGCCGCGGAAGTAACCAAAAAAGCATCTAAATTTTGTTGCTTTAAGTGTTTTGTTAAAAGAGCGATTTTATCTTTGGCGATAAGCCCCGTAAATTTCTTTTGGTGAGTAAATACTTTTACTTTTTTAGAACTTAACAATTTATCCGGCTCGCTTAACGGTGTAAATGTTGCTTTGGGCAGAAGTGCCGAAAATTTTTCTAAATCGTTTATGCTGATGGTCCACGGGTTATAATTGATACGGCAGGCATTTTTTGAAAAATTTTTTTTAAGCCAATCGGTAAAGCTTATTTCGGAGAGTTTAACAATTTCGGTACGGCGCAGGTTAACTTCTTTTTTAGCTTGTAATTCATAGCGCCCGTCAACAAATAAAAATGATTTTGCCGGGGTAATGAATAATATGGCATACGAACCGCTGAAGCCGGTTAATTGCATAATCTGATTTTCTTCGGGTAAAATGTCTTCATTGATAAAGAGATTACCTAGGGTGATAAGCTCGCCGGAAATGTTGTTCTTTTTAAGGTCTTTTTGTATGCTGATTATATCCATGGCAATCTCCTAAAAAATTATTTTTGCAAAAGTGCCGCGCGCCAATTTTCATTACGGTAAATTTTAAGCAATTTAAACCCGCATTCCTGATGATGTTTTATAATGTCTTGTTCCTGATTGTCAATAAATCCCGAAATTAAGTAACAGCCTCCGTCTTTGAGAGAGCAATATGCATCTTTGCTCATGGCCTTTAAGGGATTGGCAAGTATATTGGCAAAAATAAGGTCGTAGGGGGCTGCTTTTTTTATCTGCTGATTGGTGTAACCGTCGCTTAAAAGAGATGTAATGTTTGTTTCAACGTTATTGGTGACGGCATTGTTTGCCGTGACATCAACTGATTCCTCATCAATATCGGCAGCAATGATTTTAGGTTCTTTTTGCCAAATTTTGGCGGCGGCAATAGATAATATGCCGGAGCCGGTGCCCATATCCAGGATTTTTTGAGGGGTATTTATTTCTTTATAAAGTTCGGAGATGGCGGTTAAGCACATTTTGGTTGTTTGATGTTCGGAACCGAAAGCGGTGGCAGCGTAAACTTGTACGGGAATTTTATCTGTTTTCGGGCAAGATGTTTCATGAATCCCGTAAATAAGAAATGCGCCGATTTCAAATGGGGCAAATTTAATAACGTTTTCTTTAAGCCAATTTTTGCTTTCTAAAAATTCGGTGTGGAATTGTGGCAAAGAATAGTTATATTTTTTGATGCGTTGTTTAAATTCTTGTTCGTTGAAATCTAACGAAGCATAGCCGACATATTCTTCCATGCCGTCGTTTGTATAGTTGACGGCAACCACATCAAAGGTTTCATCTAAGAAGTCAGCCTCAGCTTCGGGAAGAGACGTGACCGGCAAAAATTTTATAAGTTTACAGCTTTTAGACAGGTTATGCATAGGTTTACCTCAAAATGATTTTTTTTGTTTACAAGTTTTAAATAACGTTGCATAAATATAGTGTGAAAAACGTTAAAAAAGAGATTATATTATGAAAAAAATATTTATCGGTTTAGCAGTTTTAGTTTTATCTTCCTGTTATCTTAAGGGGGATTATACTCTTGGCAGACGTAATGCTTTTAATGACTTCTTTTATACTTATAACATCCGCTATTATGACGAAAATGACAGTGTTAATTCCGTCACGGAAACGGAAACCGTCAGCGATTATAAGTTAGGTGTTGTTCGCCACGCAATGCCGGGAGGTGTCGTTGTTTCCTCCAAAACATTTGAAAAAGAAGTTTACTCAGATCGGTTTGTCCGTCCTAATATGAAGGGTGGTTTAGTTTCTTATACCGTGCCGGTTGAGTTTTCTGATGAGAAAGTGTACGAAATTGCGGGTGAAGTTGAAATTAAAGGTGTAACCTATCGTATGCTTAAGCCGAATCGGGTAGGAGATGTTATTTTGATTGACGGAAACGGTAAAGTTTATCCGCGGGTCGGCAGAATCTATAATAATCGTTTAGCGTTGCTTGAAACAGAATTTTTGTTAGAGCCGGACGATTTTGGTTTTACAAATTCCGCGCGTGAGCAATCAATTGTTGCCAATGCCGTTTCCGGTATTGAGATTCGTTTTGTCGGCATACAAGATTATCGTTTAGTCTTCCGCTCATATTCATTGCAGCCGAACGGTAAATATTCTCAAGAGCAACAGAAAACATACAAATTCTCAATGTATGATAAAGAGATTACCATTGAGGGTATTAAGCTTGAAATCTTAAATGCAGATGAAGACGGCATAGATTATAAAATTTTATCTATGTAGTCAGCGCGCTGTTTTATGTGAAAGGGTGGTTTTGCCACCCTTTTTTATAACTAAAATTGAGGTTTAAGAACCGTATTTGCAAGATTATTTATAGGTTTGAGGAGGGTATGATGCGCTTTATTAAACCGAACAGCTTAAGTAAAGATTCCATAATCTTAGATGTCAGAAGTGATGAAGAATATGCTATGGAACGTTTGGCCTTGCCGCATATTTTGATTAAGGCGGATAGGGTTAATCCGGAAGAGTTTATGGCAGAATATAACCCTAAAGGCGATAAAACCATCAATATATTGTGTACTTCCGGAGGGATTGCCTCAGAGGTTGCGCTTAAGTTTGAAGAAGCTGGATATGAAAATATTGCGGTGGTCATCGGCGGTATTATTGAAGCGGAGTATGAGGGGATTACCATACTTAAAAATTAAGAAAAGTGTTGAGTTATCTTAAAAATCAGGTATGTTTTTCTAAAAGGAGTAAAATATGCCTGATTTTGAATTGGAAGATAAGTATCAAGGTTTGGTTGCCGGTGTTGATGAAGCTGGGCGCGGACCGTGGGTAGGACCGGTGGTTGCCGGTTGTGCCGTGTTTTTAACGAGAAATGTTGATGAAAAACTGCTTTCACAATTAAATGATTCTAAAAAACTTTCTAAAAAGAAAAGAGAAATGCTTTATGATTTACTCTTAAAAGAACAGAATTTGGGGCACATGCTGTTGGGAATCGGCGAAGCGAGTGCCAAAGAAATTGATGAAATCAATATTCTTAACGCATCTTTTTTGGCGATGAAACGGGCATTAGATAAAGCGTGTCAAGATAAACCTGTTATGGTTTTGGTGGACGGAAATCGTGAGCCAAAAACTTTCGGCTGTGCGGTTAAAGCGGTGGTTAAGGGAGATGCAAAGTCATACTCCATATCGGCAGCATCAATTTTAGCAAAGGTTTACAGAGACAGATTATTGGAAAAAATGGCTGAGCAATATCCGGGGTACGGGTTTGAAAAAAATGCCGGTTATGGCACGAAGGCACATATTGACGGTTTAAAAAAATACGGGGTAACGCCGGAACATCGCCGTTCATACGCACCGATTAAGGAGTTTTTGAAATGACAAATGTGGTTTTTATGTGGTGTCGGCATAAAGGGGATAATGTTATCGGTGTTGACGGTCATTTGCCGTGGTGTATTAAAAGTGATTCCGAACATTTTTGGAATGTTGTGCAAAATGAAAATGTTGTTTGCGGCAGAAAGACATATGAGATTTTTCCGGAAGAATTGCCGGCGCTTAAAAAGGTGTTTGTTTTTTCTTTGCAGGCGGATTATACAACGAGAAATACTGCCGATCATATTGTTGTTTCGTCGCAAAAACAGCTGGAAGATTATTTATCTGAAGAAGATGATATTTATGTGGCCGGCGGGGCAGAAATATATAAGCTGTTTATGGAGGGAAAAGAGAAGTTTAAGCCGCATATTGTGGTGGATTGCGTTTATGAGGGAGATATGAAAACAGAGGGGACTGTGGTTGCTGAAATCAGTGATTGCATTTCTGTTTTAGAAAAGAAATATCGGAAAATAACACCGGATTATTGTGCAGATAATGTGGCGAGTGCGATTTGGGTGCGCAAAGGCGAGTTTGTGGAACAGAAAATATTAAAAAAAGTTCTCGCTATTCTTGAAAAAGATGCGATTATTCGCTGAGTGTACAGCTTAAATTGTTTATAAACGGCATATTTTACTTAGTAAATAAGATTATCTTTGTATATTCAAAGCAACTTTTATTTGAAGGACTTTTTTTATGTTAACTAAAGCTTTTTTATCTCCGTTTTTTGCACCGCTGATATTTTTGCTGTTGTGGCTTGGTGTGGTCTCGGGAATTTACGGTTTTGTATCAGAAGATGATATCTTGCAGCAAACTGTTGATGGTAAACTGATTGATATTGTCGCAAAGTGCGGGTATTTGCTGTTGCTTGTTGTTTTGTTTACGTTTGCTGATGATTATAAAGATAAAATGCGCAGTTGGGGGCTGTATATCTTTTTCACGTTGCTTTGTTTTTTGCGTGAGTCCGGTATTCAGCATCATCTGTCTACGACAGATACAACCCCGTTTAAGTCGCGTTTCTTTTTAAATCCGGAAAATCCGCTTTATGAAAAAGTCATTTATGGGATTATTTTGTTGCTGATTCTTTTCGGGATGCTTTATTTAGCAAGAAAATATGCTAAGCATTTAATTTATTCTTTCTTAAAATTTGATACGGTTGCGTGGAGCATTGCAACACTTTGTACAACCGGTATTGCTTCTAAGATTATAGATCGTTTTCCGGCAAATTATCATGATATTAACGGAGGCAGGCTTAGTGAAAACGTTTATATCTTTTTGCAGGTTTTGGAAGAAACAGGGGAAATGTTTTTGCCTTATTTAGCCATGTTGGCGTTATGGCAGTACCATTTATCAATAAAAAAACGCTAAAATTTCATTTTTTTTAAGAAAATGCTTGCAACAAACGCGCAAGGATGTTATGTTAGTAGTGTTTTTTAGTTAAGTATATGTGTAATTTAAATTAAATTTTTATGGTACAAAAAAGTGAGACCTCTGGTTCGTTCAATTTGGGTACGTTCCAAGTCAATTCCGCGGTGGAAATCTCTCAAGATGAAAACGGACTCATCCATGGTGATGAGATCCAAGTAAAAAACAACAATGGGCAGGTTCTCTACGAGGGGCTCAGAGGCTTTATGCCTTTGAACGAGAAGATGAATCTTGTCAGGTTTGCCAACGGTGTTTGGGCGCTGGTTTATACCAATAAGCCTAAGCAGGTTAACTTAAAGAAAGTGAACCTTCATCATGCCGGTGTTTGCCTGCTCTTTGATGAACGAGGGAAACTCCACCCCAATCAGGAGAGTCCACACTATCGCGATATTGAAGCGTAAGTTGATGGGCAAAGGAAATAAAAAAGCAGACACAGCGGTGTCTGCTTTTCCTTTTTTTAAATTCCGATTAAAGCTCGGGAACAGAAGCTTTGGTGCGCTTTTCTTCGGAAACGGGCGCATCTTTGTTTTTATCTACCTCTTTACCGGCCAAAATTTCTTTAATTTCATCACCAGTCAGGGTTTCATATTCTATCAGCGCTTTGGCTAAAGTTTCCCAATCTTTCTTATGTTTTTGTAAAATCTTTTTAGCTTCTTCATAGCCGTCTGTTACCAAACGTTTGATTTCGGCATCTACCAAACGAGCGGTTTCTTCACTCATGTTTTGGTTTTGGGTGACAGCACGCCCTAAAAAGACTTCGTTAGAATTTTCAGAATAGCGAATCGGACCTAAAACATCACTTAAGCCCCATTCGGTAACCATGGCACGCGCCAAATTGGTGGCAGCATTGATATCCGAAGAAGCACCGGAAGTGACTTCATCATAGCCGAATTTTAATTCTTCGGCAACACGTCCGCCCATCATAATCGTTAAACGAGAGAGCATTTGCGTGCGGGTGTAAGAATATTTATCTTTTTCCGGCAACTGCTGAACCATACCTAAAGCACGTCCTCTCGGGATAATGGTGGCTTTATGTATCGGGTCGGTATCTTTAACGTTTAAGGAACAGATAGCATGACCGGCCTCATGATAAGCTGTCAGCATTTTTTCTTTTTCATCCATAGCCATGGATTTGCGTTCATTACCCATTAAGACTTTATCTTTGGCCGCATCAAAATCCGCAGAGCTGACTTTGAGTTTGTTTTTACGGGCGGCAAGCAAAGCGGCTTCGTTGACAAGGTTTGCCAAATCTGCGCCGGAAAAGCCCGGTGTACCGCGGGCAACAATGCTTAAATCCACATCTTTGCCTAAAGGTACTTTGCGGGTGTGAACCTTTAAGATTTCTTCTCTGCCTTTGACGTCCGGATTGCTGACGGTTACCTGTCTGTCAAAACGACCGGGGCGTAATAATGCCGGGTCTAAAACATCCGGTCGGTTGGTCGCGGCGATTAAGATAACATTTTCATTGGCATCAAAACCGTCCATCTCAACTAAGAGTTGGTTTAAGGTTTGTTCACGTTCATCATTGCCGCCGCCAAGACCGGCACCACGGTGACGACCGACCGCATCTATTTCATCAATGAACAATAAACAAGGTGCATTTTTCTTGGCTTGCGCAAACATATCACGGACACGCGAAGCACCGACACCGACAAACATCTCCACAAAGTCTGAACCGGAAATGGAGAAGAACGGAACATCTGCTTCACCGGCAACGGCTTTGGCTAATAAGGTCTTACCGGTTCCCGGAGGGCCTACAAGCAAAACACCCTTCGGAATTTTACCGCCTAAACGTTGAAATTTTTGCGGTTCTTTTAAGAAATCAATAATCTCTTCCAATTCCTGTTTGCTTTCATCTGCACCGGCAACGTCGGCAAAGGTCACTTTCTTCATATTTTCTATTAACCGAGCACGAGATTTACCGAAGCTCATGGCTTTATTGTTTCCGGAGCTTGCCTGACGCATAAAGAATATCCAAACACCGATTAAAAGCAACATCGGGAACCATGAAATGACAATGCCCCAAAACGTATTTTCGGAAGTATCTATCGGTTGAGCTTCAATTTTAACATTTAACTTTCTTAAGGTTTCCACCATATCCGGGTCAAACGGAGCATAGGTATGGAAAGTTGTACCATCAGTATAGGTACCGTTAATGTCATGTCCGACAATGGTAACCGCATTAACACGGTTCTCTTCGGCTTGACTCATAAAGTCAGAAAAGGCGACTTCGGAAACGGTGCGTTGCTTGCTTTGCGGTCCGAAATTGTTGAACATAAAGCTTAACAATATAAAGGCTGCGAGCCAGAACAAAATACTTTTTGAGTTTTTCATGTTTTCTCATATCCCAATCAATAACATTTATATCGGTTATCTTGGTGTATAACCGAACAGATGTCTTATATATAAGTCAGAAAACCTTAAAACTCAACAGCAATTTTATTTTTTAAGCTATTTATCATGTCTTAATTTGAATACGCCGTCTTCGTAGCCTTGAATGGATTTATCCGTTTCGGCTTTTTCCAAGCGCTTTTCGGCAAGAGCGACATATTCTTTTTCACGCTCAATACCGACAAAATGACGTCCCAGTTTTTTTGCAGTTACCGAAGTGGTGCCGGAGCCTAAGAAGGGATCAAACACAACATCACCCTCGTTACTGGAAGCCAAAATCAGTTTAGCAATTAATTTTTCCGGCTTTTGTGTCGGGTGCGGGGTGTTTTCAGCCATTGACCAAAACGGGATGGATATATCTGTCCATAAATTTGAGGGGGCAGTTAAGCGGAATTTGGCACCGCTGTCATCAGCTTCTTCCTGCCAATCTTTCGGAACCCCGTTGTCATCTTTATAAGGGGCTAAAACAGGACGCTTTAATTTAACGGCATCTAAATTAAAAGTATATTCGGCGGATTTAGTAAAAAACCAAATGTCTTCCATGCAGTTCTTCCAGTTATTGCCGGAACTTCTGCCTTTTTCACGTTCCCAGGTAATGCGGTTTTTTAATAAGAAATATTTACCGGCAATTTCAGGGATGGCGATAGATGTATTCCAGTCCGAACAGATATACAATGTGCCGTTTGGTTTTAAGGAAATAAAGACTTCGGCAAGCCATTTATCCATCCATTTTTTATAGGCGTTCCAGTCCATAGATTTAAATTCTTTGGTGCCGAATTTTTTGGTTAAGTTATAAGGGGGATCAACTACAACCAAATCAGCAAAATCGGCAGGTAAAAACTTTAAGGCCTCAAAGGTATCCTGCCAGATGGTTTTATCTAAAATGTCTTTGAGTTTTGCTTTGTTATTCAGCGTAACGGCACGTGCGGCATATTTATCCGTTTCTTCGGGAGACAGGGTAATTGTTTTGTTGCGCGGTGCCGGTTGGCTGGTCATTTTTCCTCGCCGAATTTGTTGTTAATCAACGCGGTTAATTTATCCATAGCGGTTTGGGCATCATTGCCGGAAGCAGATATTTTTATGGTGGTACCTTTGGCAGCGGCTAACATCATCAGCCCCATAATGGAACAGCCATCTACGGTTTGCCCTAAACGTTCCACTTCAATTTCCGCATCCAAGCCGTCTATTGCTTTAACGAAGTTGGCGGCGGCACGGGCATGAAGACCGCGCTCGTTGATAATGGTTAATTCTTTAAAAATCTTGTCACTCATGGTTATTTTCCAAGTAATTCGGAAGCTATGGTAATGTATTTAATGCCGGCCTCTTTAGCACCGTCAACAGCTTCTCTTAAAGGCTTATCTTTTCTTAAATTGCTTAATTTTACCAGCATCGGCAAATTGATACCGGCAATAACTTCAACATTTGCTCTGTCCATGATTGAAATGGCCAAATTGGAAGGTGTACCGCCAAACATATCGGTTAAAACAATAACACCCTCACCGGTATCTACGGCGTTTACTTTGTTTAATATGTCTTCGCGACGTTCGTTCATATCATCATTCGGTCCGATGCAAGCTGTTTCTATTTGCGCTTGCGGACCGACAACATGTTGCATGGCTGATAAAAATTCATCAGCTAAATTTCCATGCGTAACAAGTACAATACCAATCATTATTTTCCTCCGCAACGCCAAGTGCGAACGGCACCGAATGCCGCGATAAGTTCAGCTTTGCTTTTAATACGTTCCAGTTCATCAGCTCTGGTCTGACGACCTTTGAATGAAAATTCCTCTACCGTTTCAACCGGTACACCGTAAGTACGTTCTACGGTTTCGCCATTGAGTTCAACAATCATCACAAATTCCTGTTCGGCAAGAACGGAACCGGTTTCTTTGTTTATACCTTCTAATTTTACGGCGATTTTGTTATCTCTTTTCAAAAGTGCTGTCTTTTTGCCGTCATATTCCAAAAACGGGTTTAACGGCTCATCTTTACGTGCATCAATGAATACGGCAAGTTCGCCGAATTTGTTTTCTATAATCTCAAAAAAATCCTGCTTTTCTATCAGCGTGTAGTATTGGTTTTCCATGTGTTAACCCTTTATCTCAAATCAAACCATTAACAAAAAACAGAATATCATAAACTTTTATAAGTGTCAATTAAGTTTATCGTTCATCATTTTCTTTGGTGTTTTTTTCAGGGTTTAAGACTTGCTCGGTCTGATAAATATCTTTGGCAAGCTCGGATAAACTTTTTTTAGGTTTCGGACGACCGGATTTTTCTAAAATCAGACGAGCCATTTCTTCCGGATTATCCTCTTTATCCAATTCTACAAGAGAATCGGCAGGCATTCCTTTTAAGGCTTCGTTAGGCAGGTCTTTTTGTGTTTTTTTGATGTTTTTAACGACTTTAGGTAAATCTTTTTCGGAAATTTCCCCTTTTATGCCTAGAGGTTTTTCTATTTTTTCTTCTAGGGTTTTACGACGAATTTGTTTAACATCAAAAGTGGCAGAGTTTGCCAAGCGAGCATCCCGTTTGGTCATCTTCGGGTTTAGGCCGGCTTTTTCGGCGGCAACGGCAGTATTCATGATAATATTTAATTTACCGGCCATTTGCTGCTGTTTGGTAATGCGGATGGTTTCTGCTTGAGTGTGTTTTCTTCTTTCAAAGTCTTCATCTATCAGGCTGATGTTAAAGAACGGGGCATTAACATCATCATCTTCTTCCTCTTCTTCCTCATCATAAACTTCGCGAATTTTTTTGCGTAATTTCAACAAAGGTGCACCACTGGCAATGCGTGGCGGGAGAACTTGCGGTTTAGTATCTACTTTGGGCGCCGGTTTGGGGGTTATCGGTGAACGTTTTTCCAATTTTTTACTGATACGTTCCGAATCGTCACCGTTTTTCTTATCCCAATCAACGACGGCACGTTTATTTTTCTTATCATCTCTTTTTTCTTCTTTCTCATCATCTTCTGTCATCTTATATTCTCCGGTGATATTATTCTTTGTGGTAAGTTATCATCAAAGTTGAGTCCGCCAACATGGTCGGCATAACCTTTACGGATTGCTTGTTTTTTAATTTTAGGGTAAACGGTGAGCAGGATGTAATATGTTTTTGCATATCTTCACGGAAGCTGTTCCAGTCATTAAATTCCGGCAGACGCTCTTGTTGTTTATCTAAAATCTCTTTTAAATTCGGTTGGTTATCCATATCCGGTGCTTTAAGTTTCCATAGGTCTAAGTATGCGGTATTATAGTATTTTAATTTTAAGTTCGGCAATAAAATAATGACCGAATCGCCGAGATTATTTAAAATTCCCTGTTGAACGTCCATTAAATCACCTAATTTGCGTGCAGCAGCCAAGCTATCCGTAATATCCTCATAAGCGATAATCGTGCCATCCGGATGCGGGGCGCGTAGGCGGCGGAAAGTTCTGCCGTCCGGAATATAAAGCAAGTCTTCTCTTTGTTCGGTTAAGGCGTCAAAGGCTTTGTTTTCTTCCTCTTTATAGGCTTTGAAATCAGAAACTTCGGGAAGTGTTTTCTGTTCGCGAATCTTATCTAAGAAGGCATTGTAATGCGGGGCATTATCCAAGAAATTTTCCGGTAAATTCCATAAGTTTAAGAAAGCAACGTTGGCAAAAGTGAAATTATGTTTGTTATTGATAATGCAGAAAGCCGTATCCAAAGAGCTTAAAATTTCCAAATGCGAATCCAAGTGAACACGGTAGTTGCGTTTAGCTTCGTCAAACTCGGTAATATCTACCAAAGAGCCGATAATGTGGGAGGTTTTTAAGCTTGAGTTATAATATGGTGTTTCTGTGATTTCGTAGCGTTTCAAATCACCATCACATAAAATATTGATTTGTTTTTTCTGGGGGGTGTTTGATTCACGGGCAGTCTTAGCCATATCCAAAAGATTAGTGGTGTTTCCCAAATCTTTTAAGACCGAATTTTCGTCGTTTAATTCATTGAAATTCTTTAAACCGAGCAATTTCAGGTATTGTTTATTGAGAATCGTTAAGTTCAGATCTTCATTTCTTAACCATACCGGGCAGGGGAGATTATCAATTAAAATGCGGAAATCTTCCACTTTTTTGCGACAATGGTAGGCTTCTTCGGTAACACGGTCAATATAATCCGTAGTTTTGGTAATGTCGCGAAACCACAGGCAACTGAAGTTTATTTCTTCATCAGCCGAGCTGATACGGGTTCCGGTAATGGTAAAACTTCTGCCGCTTTTGGTTTTGGCAAGTGTTTCAAAAGATGTACCGTCTTTAATCAGCATATTAAATGATTCCGTTAAATCTTCGGTTTGTTCAAATCGGCTTAAGACATCCGCAACCGTGCTTTGAATACCTTTTTTTAGGTTAAGTAAGGTGGCAAGCCGACGGGAACAATACTGATATTCTTTCTTTTTATATAAAGAGTAGGTCAGGTAGCCGTCACGAGCGGCATAGAGCATCTCTTCATAGTGGCGAACGGCATAATTTTGTTTAACCAGTTCATTTTTCAGCCTTAAATTGCGCCGCATAATCCAAATTGCAAGTATCGGAAAAATAACGGAAAGCGGTAGCCATATATAAAGAATTGTCGTAATTGTTTCTATGCTCATGCCTTTTCTTTCAAAAGCTTTAAAATTAGGGTTGTTTGTTTTTTAATTATGCTATATAAACCTTTTTAAGATATTTGTCAGTTGATAGCAAACTAAAAATTGAAAGAGTGAACAAGGTTATGTATACATTGGTTTTTGATACAACTGCCGGCGGAACGGTCATCGGTCTTTATAAAGACAGAGAAAGAATCGTCAAAGTTGAAAAGATGATGGAATTCGGGCAGGCGGAGGAATTGGCACTTGATACGGCTGATATTCTTGAAAAAAATAAACTTTCTTTTCAGGATATCGGGCTGTTGGGTGTTTGCACCGGACCGGGGTCTTTTACCGGTGTGCGTTCTGGGTTGGCTTTTGCCAGAGGGCTGTCGCTCGGTGCTCCAAAACTTAATATAACCGGTGTTTCGGCTTTTGAGGTTTATGCCAAAATGCTTAAAGAAACTGACAGAGCTTTTTATAATGCGGTGGTGATAGAAACAAAGCGGGAAGACTTTTATTTTCAGCTGTTTGATGAAAATTTAAGAAAATTAACGGAGCCTTTGGCATTAACGCGTGAGGAAATCGTGCAAAAGTTAAAGAATCGGCAGACCAGTTTTATCGGTGACGGGGTAGAAAGGTTGCTTTCCGTTTCTTTAGGCTTGCAAATTAAACAGGTTGAATTGTCCGAAATTATGGATGTTGATGCGCTTTTTGCGGTAACTTATCAAAAATATTTGGATAAAACACTTGATTTTCCAAAACCACTGTATATAAGAGGGGCAGACGCTTGTGTAAAATGATGAGAAAAATATAGCGTCGTTATAAATTTGATGCTATGAGTGTTCGTAGTTAATTTTAGTTTTTATGAAAGAGGTATATCGTGACTAGATCCGAATTGATAGAAAATATTGCAAAGAAAAATCCTAATCTCTTGATTTCTGAGATTGAGCGGATTGTTAATGTTATTTTTGCCAGTATCACAACGGCTCTTGCTAAGGGTGATCGTGTGGAGTTCAGAGGTTTCGGCGTGTTCTCAATCCATAAGCGCGCACCGCGAATCGCACAAAACCCGAGAACAGGTGATAAGGTTAAAATCGGTAACCGCAATATCGTACATTTTAAGGTCGGTAAGGAATTACACGAAAAACTTAACGAAAATTAGGTCGGTTTAATTTATTTTTTTAGGAGACGAATATGTGGTGGCTTTTAAAAACCTTGATTGCGTTTCTGTTAATGATATTTTTTGTAGTCTTTTTGGTACAAAATAACGAAATTGTGCCGCTTTGGCCGTTAACAAATATGGATTGGTTTCCGGTTGAAAAGGTCGGCACCAGCGTTGTTTACTTTGTTTTGTTTTGCTTGGGCTATTTTGCCGGAAGATTTTCCGCATGGTCTGCCTATGCGCCTATCAGAACAATGCTTCGTAAGCAGAAAAAAGAAAATAAAGTGCTTTCCAAAGAACATGAAAAGTTAAATCATGAACATGAAAAGCTTAACCAGCAATATACGACTCTGCAGGAAGAAAATGAAAAAGCCGAGAAAGCTCATCGTTTTTCCTTAAATAAAAAAATTAAAGGATGGTTTTCTAAGCCGTCTGTTGAAGAATAAGACATAAACGAGGTATTTTATGAATTGGCTTACGGATATTGTCAGACCAAAAATAAAAAAAACGACTCCGAAAGAAATTTCTGATGATTTGTGGGTAAAATGTCCGGAATGCGGACAAATGCTTTTCTCTAAAGAGTTGAAGCAGTCTTTGTATGTTTGTACGAAGTGCGGCTATCATTTAAGACTCTATATTGATAAGCGTTTGAAGATGCTGTTTGATGACGGCTATTATTCCGTGATGATTTTGCCGAATGTTAAGGAAGATCCGCTTAAGTTTAAGGATACGCAGCGTTATGTGGACCGCTTAAAGGTTTATCGTAAAAAAACGGGTAATCATGATGCGATTAAGGTCGGTATCGGCAAAGTTGCCGGTATTGAAACGGTTGTTGCGGCTATGGATTTCTCTTTTATGGGCGGTTCAATGGGTACGGCTGTCGGCGAAGCTATCGTTACGGCGGCAGAATATGCCTATGATAATAATTGCCCGCTGATTATTGTCAGTGCTTCCGGTGGGGCGCGTATGCAGGAAGGTATGCTTTCTTTAATGCAAATGGCACGTACCACGGCGGCAGTTAACCGCTTGAAGGAAAAGGGACTTCCTTATATTTCTATCTTTACGGACCCAACAACCGGCGGTGTTTCAGCCTCCTTTGCTATGATTGGTGATGTCCATATTGCCGAAAGAGGTGCGCTTATCGGTTTTGCCGGCAAACGTGTGATTGAGCAGACAATTCGTGAGAAATTGCCGGAAGGTTTCCAAACTGCGGAATATCTCAAAGAGCACGGTATGATTGATATTGTGGTGGAACGTAAGGACCTAAAGGCTACGGTGGATAAAGTTCTCTCTATGCTCATGTCCAATTTTAAAAAGGAAAATTTGAGCGCCTAATCGTAAATGGAAGCCTCACGTCGTCGCGTCGCGTACCTCTATGTACGCTTGTGCTCCTAGGAGGACATTTACTTCTATTCATCTCAAATTTTCTCTTTTTAATATGAGCGCCTAATCGTAAGTGTAAACATAAAAAATACCTGATATTGCGTTTGGCAATGTCAGGTATCTTTTTGCAGGGTAATTAAAGGACGATACTGGTTCCGGCGATGGAACAATCGTACAGTAAGTAGCTTTTGCCATGCTTTTTTACGAAACAATGCAGTTCGCCTACTGCCAAGCAATTATGCATGTAGTAATGCTTGGCGTTTTCTTCGCCGAAACTGTTCTTTTTGAAACAGTTTGTTACTGTATCATATCCAAGTCGGTAGTCACATTCCGGCAGACGCCCCATTACAAATAGGTCATCTTCTCCGAGATTTGAAAACTCGTCTTTGAAACGATTGAGGTCTGTAACATAGCCGATGGTCATGTCTTCCCAATTCTTTCCGGGGCGAGCCTCTGTAACGGCAATCTGGGGAATGTTGTTCCCGTTAAACATCGCTACAAGCTTAATTTGGCGCGCACTGTCAATTTCGTGCAGCTTGCGCAAAAATTCGTCTTTTTTCATTGCTAATAATTTTTTTGTTAGACATAAAATTTATTTTGTGTGGAGATAATACTAAATATTAAAGATATCGTCAACCTATTTTTTGTCTAAAATTAAAATAAAGATTTTTTTTATGCAAAAAAAGTTTGAACAAAAAAAATTATCCCTCGTTATATTAGGTGTTGAAATTAAATTTTCTTCGTTTATTAAATTTTATATGAGGTGAAAAAATGAAAAAGTTAATTGTCTGTTTGGTGGCTGTATTTGCTTTTTGTTCGGCGGCAAGAGCCGAAGCCATTGTTGTAATTGATTCGTATGGTAATGTTATCAGACAAATGTATACAAGTCCGTCAACATATGTTGAGCAACCAACGGTTGTTACGACAGCACCCATGCAGACTGTAACGGTTGTACGCGAATCTCCGGTTATTCAAAACAGTTATTACTACGATAGCAGGGCAACAAATGCCGCGTGGGCGGCTGGTATAACAACGGCAGTTGTCGGCGGTCTGCTTATTGATGGTTTCAGACATCATCATCACCACCATCATCACGGCGGTGGACATCATCATGGCGGACATCATCACAGATAGAGGTAATTTATGAGAGTAGTTGTTGGCGTAATCTTTTTTCTGTTGAGCTTAATTGAGCTTCCATCAGCTTATGCCAACAGTTACCTTGAAATGATTACGACAGCGCCGGTCAGCCAAGAAATTGATACTGTCGTTACTGAAGATAAAACATCTGCCGAACCGCTTAATTGGTGGTATGATTCACGTATTGTAACGTCTTCTCCGGTGGTTATGTCTTCTTACCCCAAATATTATGCGTGGGCGCGCTCTCAGGCTTTTCAAGATTTATATGATGAAAGTCATGAACAAATCCAAAACTTAATCTATGCGGTTGAGGGCGGTCTCCTCGGTTGGGGACTTTATGAACTCTATAAATATTAAGCATAAACAGTTTATAGGTGCTGTTTTTTTGTTTTATTTGGGCAATTATAGTAAACGGTTCTTGACTTCAAGCTTTTTAATTCCTAAATGTAAAACAGATGGATTTTTTATACAGAGGGTTATGATGGACGCCAAAGATAATAAAATTGATGAAGATGAACCGCTAGATTTAAACGAAGAAGAAACTTCCGAAGAATCTGCCGAGGAAATTTCTGATGAAGTTGCAGCCGAAGATAGTAAACTTGAACAAGATTTTGCAAAACTTAAAGATGATTATATTCGCCTTTATGCCGAAATGGATAATATGAAAAAACGTACCCAGGCGGAAAATGAAAAGACCATAAAATTTGCGATTTCTTCGTTTGCTAAAGAGTTGCTCGGTGTTGCAGATAATTTAGAGCGCGCTATTGCCGCTATGTCCGAAAATAAGGACTCCTGCAAGGATTTGCTTAAAGGTGTGGAATTAACCCAAAACGAACTGACAAAAGTTTTTGAAAAGTTTGGTATTAAACGCTTTAATCATATCGGCGAAAAGTTTGACCCGAATTTTGAACGCGTTGTTCAGGAAATTGATAGTCCGGATGCCGAATCGGGCACCATCCTATCCGAACTGCAGGCAGGGTATACCATACATGAGCGTATCTTACGCGAAGCAATGGTCATTGTTGCAAAATAAAGTTTTTATTGTGTGGGCTTTGCATAAACGCCCTCATTATTGTGCCGGCGTTCGCTTATGTACTATTCTTTGTACACTGCGCTCACGGCGGCACTTCAAGCAGGGCATTTCTTCAAAGCCATTGCAAAAACTCTCCTCAAAGGAGAGTTTTTATGTTAAATGCGCTTGTGCGATAAAGCATTTTTATCGTATTGTTTGTAACAAAGAGTTTTAAATGTAAAAAATACTTTTTAAAACGTAGAATTTGTAAAAATAAGGTTTGAAAAATAAGATTTTATGGGCTAACTTCGTACCTATGAAAAAGTTAGACAGATATATTATAAAACAGATTTTAATCGGTTTCTTGCTGGTTGCCCTTTCGTTGATGTCCATGCTTTGGCTGACACAATCGCTAAAGTTTGTAGAAATGGTTACGGATAAAGGGTTGCCGGTCTATCTGTTTGTGGAGATGACTTCCCTTTTAATGCCGCGTGTGTTTAGTATCTTGTCGCCAATCGCTCTTTTTGTTGCCGTTATGTTTGTTTATAATCGGCTGATTATGGATAGCGAATTGGTGGTGATGAAGGCTGTCGGTATCAGTTCGTTTGTTATTGCCAGAGCCGCCTTGTTTATGGGGATTATTTTGGCACTTTTTAATGTTTTTGTGATGAATTGGGCTATTCCTGCCGCAGAAAACAGATTTCGTGATTTGGAATTTGAAGTTAAAAACAGTTTTACCAAAATGATGTTGCGTGAGGGAGCTTTTACAACATTTAAGGATACCATGACAGTTTTTGTTGATAAATTTATTGATGAAAGTACGGTTCAAGGTATTCTTGTCAGCGATTATAAGAAACCACAGGAAAAGGTTGTTACCGTTGCCGAGCGCGGTAAATTGGAATACACAAATGAGGGTCCGAAAATCTTATTGGAAAAAGGAACGCGTCAGGTTATGAATAAACAGACCGGACAATTCTCTTCCATGACTTTTGATGATTATGTGGTGGATTTCGGGGATATCAGTGTCGCTAAGAAAAAAGACAAAGGTGTGCGTGAGAGAAGCATACCGGAGTTGTTTGCCGAGGCTAAAAATCCGGAGACATCAGCAAAAGATGCCCGTGCTTTTAAGGCTGAAGCACACAGACGTATTTTAGCGCCGTTTTTTAATTTGATTTTTGCGTTGCTGGCTTGTACCGGTCTTTTGATTGCTAATTTTAATCGGCGCGGACAGGGGAAAGTTATCATGATTTCCATCTTGGCAATGATTGCCGTGCAGATTGCCGATATGGTTTTTACGAATATGGCTCGCAAATATGAGTGGATTATTTTTTTAATGTATGCTAACTGTTTCTTATCGTTGATTATAACCGGCGGTTTGTTAATTAAAACACCGGTCTTTAGAAAGAAACACAAAAGGGAGACTTTAAATGAAGCGTAGTCTTTATCTTGCCGCGGTGGCAGTGTTGTTTGGGGCAATTAGTGCAGAGGCGGCAAATGAGCCTTATGCCGGAGCAATTGTGCGCAAAGATAATGCCATAACACCTAAGGCAGATTTTCGTCCGGGTAATATGACGGATATTATGCCGTCTCTTAACGATAAAAAGAAAAAAAATGAGGAAAAGCAGGAAGTTTATTTTTCTGCTGATGAGTTGGAAACAGATGAGGATAACGAAATTATAAAAGCCAACGGTAATGTTGAGGTTATTCGCGGTAAGATGACGTTGGTTTCCGATACTTTGTGGTATGATCAAAAAAATGATAAAGTTGTGGCAGAAGGTAATGTTGTGGTTAAAGACGTGGACGGCAGTGTTCTTTATACCGATAGTATTACATTAACCGATAAGATGAATCGTGCGGACGTTAATAAAGTTAAAGTTATTATGCGTGACGAATCCAGAATTTGGGCAGATACTTTTACCAAAAAGCCGAACAGCAATAAGCAAATGCGCCATGCTTCATATACCGCGTGCGATATGTGTGAGGGTAAATCACCGTTATGGCAGGTTGATGCGCGCAAGGTAAATTATGATGCCGAGGGGCAGAATATCAATTACAATGATGCAGTTTTAAGAATTAAAGATGTTCCGGTTTTCTATACGCCGTTTTTAAGCCATCCGGCACCGGAAGTAAAACGTCGTTCCGGTTTGTTGATGTCTTCATTTGGTACTTCTTCTTATTTGGGGCGCTATATTCAGCCGGTTTATTTTTGGGATATTTCAGACCAGACAGACCTTATTTTGTCTCCGTATTTTACGTCTGACAGAGATGTTGTGTTAAACGGTCAATATCGGCATTATTTTTATAAAGGAGAAATCAATGCCGAAGGTTCGTTCTTAAAAGATGACGGGCATTATAAAAACAAAAAGTATCAAAAATATAAACGTCCGGGACACAGAGGTAATTTATTCCTAGAGGGGCGGTATGAAATCAATGATTATTGGGTCAGCCATTTAGATATTAACTATGCTTCTGATGTTTTTTACTTAAAAGACATGGGAATTGGTACTGAAGATGATGCTTGGTTGACTTCCAAAATTGCATTTGAACGTTTTGAAGGACGGGATTATGCAACCATAGAAGGATATTATTACAGATTAAACAGTTTGCAGTTGAAGAAAGATTATGACAGAGAAGGCAAAGAGGTTCCGCTTGTAGCACCGTATATGGAATATGAGCATATTTCTGATCCGGATAAATACGGTTCATATTTTAAGACGAATATAAGTGAAGCTTCCGTTTATCGTGATGATGATGAGTTAAAAAATGCTCATCGTGCCACGATGATAAATTCTTGGGAATTGCCTTATGTCAGCAACTATGGTGAACAATATAAGTTTGTTGCTTCCGTAAAATCTGATATGTATTACATTGATGATTACAGATATAAGCCAAATTCAACTTTTGACGGTAATTTGGCGCGTGTTTTCCCGCAGGTCGGTGTTGAATGGCGTTTACCGTTTGTGCGGGCAACAGAAGATACCAGACAAATCCTAGAACCGGTTGTTGTGGCGGCATTTGCTCCGGATCAGGAAAATCATAAATATAAAATTCCGAATTCGGATAGTGTTGATATAGAATTTGATGATGCCAATATTTTAAGTTTGGACAGATATGCCGGTTATGACCGTAATGATACGGGCAGTCGTGTCAGCTATGGTTTTAACTGGAATTCTTACGGTAATATTATGGGGCATACGTCAGCTTTTATCGCGCAAACATATAAATTGTCTTCCGACAGTACATTTATGGATGCCATGGATGAAGAGGACAGATTTTCCGATTATGTCGGTCGTATTTATGCCTCGCCGAATAAATATTTGGATTTGAACTATCGTTTCCGTTTAGATAAAGATAATTATGATTTGCGTTACAGTGAATTAGGTGCGCAGGTCGGTGCGGATATTTTGAAGTTTTATACTTCATATATTTACTTGGAGCCGAACCAAAATTCTTATTATAAGACGAAAGAAAGAAAAGAAGTTTATTTCAGAGTTTCTTCTAAGTTGACGAAGAATTGGTCGGTTAATGTGTATGACCGTATTGATTTATCTGATGATGACAGCGGGCAAATTGAAAACGGCGGACAGGTAGTTTATGAAGATGAATGTTTGCAATTAGCTTTTACGGCAAAGAAACGTTATTATGATGATCCGTCATTTGATGACGATTATGAATTTGGTGTTTCGTTTTTCTTAAAGACTTTGGGCGGTTTCGGCTCTAAATAACAGGGAGATTTTAAGATGAGAAAATTAGGAATATTTTTGGGTCTGATTACAGTTTTGACGGCTTATACGACAGTGGTTTCTGCGGTTGATGTGTCTGAGGTGGACAGAGAAATCAGAAGTGCTGCTTCAAAATCCATTATGTTTAAGCGTGGTAATTCCGATGCACCACAGGCTGAAGCGAAAGCAGAACAGAAAGAGCCGGCAAAGCCGACACAACCAATGTTTCGTCCGTATAATTTGTTCGGTACAGGTTACAAAATCGCGGCAACCATTAACGGTGAAATGGTTTCCAACAAAGATTTGCAACAGCGCGCTAATTTATTTGCTTTAACAACAGGTATTCAGATTAACAACAAAAACAGAAATATGGTTGCCAACAAAGTTTTGCAAAATACAGTGGATGAGAAGGTTAAAATTCAAGAGGCTGAAAAACAGAATATTCGTGTTACCGATGAGGAAATTAAAGAAGCGTATCACAATTTTGAGCGTTCAAACGGTATTCCTGCCGGAAAATTCCAAAGTGTGTTAAGGCAATATCAAGTCAGCCAGAAGGTCTTTTTGCAACAGATTAAGGCCAATTTGTTGTGGAATAAGTTAGTCGGTCGTCGTTTAGCACAAAATGTTGATGTTTCGGTTAAAGAGGTGGAAGATGAGTTTGCCCATATCAAAAAAGATATGGATACGCCTAAGTATATGGTTTCCGAAATTGTCATTAAGAAGAAGGATGCCGAGCATATTGATGAATTGGTGGAAATCTTAAGAAATGATAAGCGCTTTGAATTATATGCGGCACAATTTTCTCAGTCTGCCAGCGCACCTTCGGGCGGTAAACTCGGCTGGGTTGCACCGGGGCAGCTGGCGGCACCGCTTGACAGTGCTATCAGAAAATTAAAAACAGGGCAGGTTTCTAACGCTATTCCTTATCGTTCTGACTATTATATCTTTAAGATGGATAAAATTTATAACCCGCTTAAGGATAAACAGGAAATGCCAAGCGAAGAAGAAGTACGCAATTTCATCAAAGGTCGTAAGATGGACGAATTGGCAAATAAGTACATCCGTGATTTGAGAAACCGTGCCGTAGTTGAAAAGAAATTCTAGGAAATATTCATGCGCGAAGCCGAGCTTTTAACAACTAAGGATTTTGTTGATAAATATGAGCTGATGGCAAAAAAGGCATTGGGGCAAAATTTCTTATTGGATGCCAATATTACCGATAAAATTATGCGGCTTTCTCTGGCGGCACAAAATATTGCGGATTTTTCCCATGAAACAGCCGTGGAAATCGGCCCCGGACCGGGTGGTTTGACTCAGGCTGTTTTACGGCAGAATCCTAAAGAATTGACCGTGGTGGAAATGGATGAGCGGTGCTTGAAAATTTTAGAGGAAATCAAGAATTTTTATCCGCAATTAAACATCATTAACGGTGATGCGCTTAAATATGATTGGCAAAAAAAATATGAAACATGCGGACGGTTTCATATCATCAGCAATTTACCTTATAATATCTCGGTGATACTATTGACCGGTTGGCTTAAACAAATTGATTGTTTTAAGAGTTTGACGCTGATGTTCCAAAAAGAAGTCGGCGACAGAATTTTGGCGGTACCGGGAACGAAAGATTATGGTAGAATATCCGTTATTTCACAGTTACAATGTGAGGTTAAAAAACTGTTTGATTTGCCACCGACCTGTTTTGTGCCGGCACCAAAAATTTGGTCTTCGGTTTTATTGTTTTTACCTAAGAAAAAAAGTATTGAGCCGGCAATATTGGAAAAGGTTGAAAAGCTGACAGCCATGGCGTTCGGACAACGACGTAAAATGATACGACAAAGCTTAAAGACTGTTCCTAATTTGCAACAACATCTGGATGAGCTGGGGATAGAAGCCACGCTCAGGGCAGAGAATTTAACGCCCGAAGATTATTTGCACATAGCCGAAAGGTTAGTTTGAGTTCTTAAAAAGCGATATTATTTCTTCTCTTGTTTTTAATCATTTAAGATAGGAGAAGAATATGACAGAAGGTGTAAGATTTCCGACTTTAGCATTTATTACCGGTGGGGCAGGGCAAGCTAACGACGGTATTCCGCCGCAACCGTTTGAAACTTTTTGCTATGATTCTGCTTTGTTACAAGCTAAAATTGAGAATTTTAATGTGGTACCATATACCTCTGTTTTACCTAAAGAGGTTTACGGGCATATCGTGCCGGTTGATAAAGTGGTTAAGGATTTCAAACATGGTGCAGTTTTGGAAGTTATTATGGCCGGTAACGGTGCTAAACGCGAAGAACATAAGGCTATTGCCACCGGTGTCGGTATCTGTTGGGGAAAAGATAAAAAAGGCGAACTTATCGGCGGTTGGGCGGCAGAATATGTAGAGTATTTTGATACTCATATTGATGATGCCATTGCTAAAGGTCATGCCGAAATGTGGCTTAATAAATCACTTAATCACGAGTTGGAAATAAGAGGGGTTGAAAAGCATAGTGAATTTCAACTGTTTCATAATTATTTGAATATTGAGCAAAATTTCGGTTATTGCTTAACCTGCTTGGGCTTCTTAAACTTTGAGCATGCACCGGCTGTTGAAATATAATCCGTTAGGAAAAGAATATGTCAAAACAGAAAAATAATCAGGAAAATACCCCTAAAAACAGCGGTAAACTCGGTGTTTTGGCTTTGGCCGGCGTGGTTGTCAGCTCTATGATCGGCGGCGGTATATACAGTTTGCCGCAAAATATGGCGGAGGGCGCTTCGGTGGGCGCCGTAATTCTGGCATGGCTGATTACCGGTATCGGGGTATATTTTATTGCCAATACGTTTCGCATACTTTCTGAAGTTAAGCCCGATTTGACCGCGGGTATTTATATGTATAGTCGCGCCGGTTTCGGACCTTATGTCGGGTTTACAATCGGGTGGTCATATTGGCTGTGTCAGATATGCGGAAATGTCGGTTATGCCGTGATTACCATGGATGCATTAAATTACTTTTTTCCGCCGTATTTCAGCGGAGGTAATAATCTTTATTCCATCATCGGCGGTTCGCTGTTGATATGGGGATTTAATGCGTTGGTATTAAGGGGTATTCAGCAGGCGACCATCATCAACCTTATCGGTACGATAACTAAAATTGTGCCGTTATTGCTGTTTATTTTAATCACACTTGTTTTCTTTCATCTTGATAAATTTGACTTTGATTTTTGGGGAGAAAAGAGCAGCACGTTAGGCAGCCTAACCACACAAATTAAAGGCACGATGCTTGTCACGTTATGGGCATTTATCGGTATTGAGGGGGCGGTGGTCATGTCTAAGCATGCCAAAAGTCCGCAAGATGTCGGTAAGGCAACATTATTGGGATTTATCGGCTGTCTGTTGATTTATCTTTTGCTTTCGGTTTTACCATACGGTTTGATGAGCCAAGCAGAATTGGCTAAACTTCCTAATCCGTCAACGGCGGCAGTTTTGGAAGCTGTGGTTGGTAAATGGGGCGCATGGCTGATGAATATCGGTTTATTGATTTCAGTTCTAACCAGTTGGTTGGCATGGACTATGGTTACGGCGCAAATTCCGCAAGCGGCGGCCGAAAACGGTACATTTCCGAAAGAATTTGCCAAAGAAAATGAGGCACATGCTCCGTCTGTTTCGCTTTATGTGACAAGCGGATTTATGCAACTTTTTATGTTGATGGTGTATTTTTCCGGTAATGCATGGAATACGATGCTCAGCATTACAAGTGTGATGGTGTTGCCGGCATATTTTGCCAGTGCCATGTATTTATGGAAACTTTGCGAAGACCATGAATACCCGATGCAATTTTACATCAGGCGCTCTACGGCTTTAATATCGGCGATTATGGCGGCGATATATGCCTTATGGCTGATTTATGCTGCCGGCTTGAATTATCTCTTAATGGCGCTGATTTTTATGGCTGTCGGTATTCCTGTTTTCTGGTATGCCAGACATCAAAGTGAGCCTAATAAACCGGCGTTTGGTGCCGGTGAAAGATTTGCCGCGGGAATCTTGGTGGTGGCGGCTTTGTTTGCCATTTATGCCATGTGGCGCGGAATTGTCTGAAATTTATTGTCACGAATACAAAAATGCTCCGAATCGTCCTCGGAGCATTTTTCTTTTAAGTGCAACCTTTTATATTTTATACATTTAATGCCTTACGATAGGTTTCCAATAAGAATTCCTGTTCATCACGGTCTGCTTGGTTCATTTTTCTTAATTTAATGATTGCTTTCATAATTTTTACATCAAATCCGACACCTTTGGCTTCTGCAAAAATATCACGAATATCGGATTGAATACCCTTTTTTTCTTCTTCCAAACGTTCAATACGTTCAATTAAAGAAGTTAATCTGGTGCTGTCTATACCGCCAACCTCTGTTTCTGCCATAATTTTTCTCCCAATATTGTTTTAGAATCTACGAGAACGGAATCTAGCAAAGATATTTTTTTTTGACAAGATATAATTGCGTTCATTTTTAAATAATAAGTTATTAAACTTTTTGTGGTAAGAATCTGCCATCAGATGATTTGTTTATAGGAGAATTTATATGCCAATTAACACGCGTACCAATATATTAGCAACTTTGGGACCGGCTTCCGATACTGAGGAAAAAATCAGCGCTTTGATAGATGCCGGTGTTGACGGTTTCAGGCTTAATTTCAGCCATGGAACGCATGAGTCACATAAAAAAACGTATGATATTATTCGTAAGGTTTCAAGCAAGAAAAACGCGCATATTGCGGTGGTGGCAGATATGCAGGGGCCAAAACTTAGAATCGGCAATTTTAAAAATGAAAAAGAAACGCTTAAAAAAGGGCAGAAATTTACTTTTGATATGAAAGATGAATTGGGTGATGCCACACGTGTCACACTTCCGCATAAAGAAATTTTTGAAGCCTTAAAAGCAGGGGATACGTTGTTGGTTAATGACGGTAACATCATCTTAAAAGTGCTTAAATGTGATAAAAAATCAGCAGTTACGGAAGTTGTGGTCGGTGGTGTTATTTCCGGACATAAGGGCGTTAATTTACCAAATTCTTCACTTAATATTTCACCATTGACACCGAAAGATTTGGACGATTTGAAGTTTGCTTTAAAACTGGGTGTAGATTGCGTTTGTCTTTCTTTTGTGCAAAGAGCTAAAGATATTAAAGATGCACGAAAAATCATCAAAGATAAGGCGTGGATTATTGCTAAACTTGAAAAGCCGCAAGTTATGGATGAACTTGATGAAATTATCCAAGCTTCCGATATGATTATGGTGGCGCGCGGTGATTTGGGTGTGGAATGTCCGATTGTAACGGTACCGGTTTTGCAAAAGAAGATTGTGGCGCGGTGTCGGGCATGCGGTAAGCCGGTTATTGTGGCAACGCAAATGTTGGAGTCTATGATTTCGGCACCGATACCGACGAGAGCAGAAGTTTCTGATGTGGCTAATGCGGTTTATGACGGCTGTGATGTGGTTATGCTTTCCGGCGAGACGGCAATGGGAAATTATCCGGTGGAAACGGTTAATACCATGCGCGGGGTGATAGAACAAGTGGAAAGCGATACTAAGTATTTTGAAAACTTGCAAAGTGCATTTTCCGGTGTTTCCTGTTATAGCGAATCGCGAGCGATCACACATGCGGCAAATGATGTGGTTAAAACGTTGGATAATGTTGCCTGTATTGCCACTTTTTCGGTGAGCGGCAGAACAACGCTTGCCATGGCACATGAAAGACCGGCTTATCCGATTATGTCTATCAGTCCGGATGAAAAAATCGCGCGACAGCTTAATTTGGTTTGGGGTGTGCGCTCATTTATTGATAAAAAGTTTTTGGGTAATTTTGATAACATAGAAACTGTTTCCAAGGGATTTGCCCGCATTTCCGGATTAGCCAAAGAGGGGCAGTTTGTGGTGATAACGGCAGGCTATCCGTTTGGTAAAGTGGGGTTGACGAACGTTTTGCATATTGTTCGTATCTGATAATGCGTTATCGGCACTTTAACCGGATATTTACTTGTCTTAACGTACGATTTTTAAAATGATTTTATAAGGAGCAGATTATGGCTGAACATGAAGATAAAAAACAAAAAGTCTCAGACCCGGGGATGAAGTGGGTGGTTGTTGCCGATATTTTAGGCGCAATTGTTATCGGTCTTTTGGTTTGGGCAAGTTTTATAGAAAGAAATGAAAGAAAACAAGATGCTCAATATGCCGCAACCGAGGCTCAAGAAGTTGCCAAGCCGGAGGAAACTGTGGCAAAACCTGCTACACCGCAAGGGATATCTTATGATTTTGATTTGAAATTAACGCCGCAGGTTTGTGAAGGTGTTGAAGGTAATGTTGATGCGGTGATGATTACCGATGCTAACTATATGGATTTTACACGCGTTGCCATCAATTCCGCCAAAAAGACGAAATGTCCGGGAAGTCATTATAATTTTTATGTTATGACGATGGATTTATCCGAATCTGATGTCTCTGCACTTAAGGCCTTAGAAGATGATAGCGTTAAAATTGAAGTTTTACCGCAAAAGGAAATAGATTTGTTTTATATCCGCGATACACATGTTTCTAAAACCTCGTTGCTGAAATATTATATCGCCAATGTGTTACCGCAACTTGATAAAGTGCTTTATTTGGATACGGATATTTTGGTTTTGCATGATTTGACCGAGTTGTTTGAGACTGATGTTCATGATGTTTATTTGGCAGCAGTTAAAGACCCGTCTTGGTTCTTTGAAAACGGTCATGTGGTTGAGCTTAATTTAGATGACCGCGGATTTTATTTTAATACCGGTGTTATGTTGATGAATTTGGCTAAAATTCGTGAAGACGGTTTGGTACAAAAACTTGAAGACTTTACCAATAATAATTTCCGTACCTATATGGATCAGGATGCGCTAAATGTAGTGGTTGGCGATAAGGTGTCATTATTGCCGTTTGAAAACAATGCCATGAATTTCTTTTTTGAGCATGTTGATTTAGGGGAGATGGCGGCATTTTATGGCAGAAAATGGCAGAAATATGAAGATGTTTTTGCACCGGTAACGGTTTTGCACTTTGCTTCCGCTAAAAAGCCGTTGGGGCCAATGGTTCCTGAAAATGAATTCTTCCGTATGTTGCAGCGTTTGTGGTATAAATATTATCAAGATTTGCCACCGTTGGAAGAATAAGCGAAAGCTTATTTAGATGAAGGAACTTATACATAAATACAGATTTTTTTTAGGGTGCTGGGGCATGGTCTTCGGCATCCTTTCGGTTGTTTTTTCGTTTTATATTACGGGGTTTTATTTCGGTAATCATGATTACCAATATATGCGTTACGGCATGCCGCTTGGTGCCGGCGCATGGGAAGCACGTGTTACGCAATTTGTACCGTATTGGTTGTTCTCTTCAGGGCAGATATTACCGATATTTAATGCGCTGTTAGGGTTTATGTTTTTATCAGGTGCGGTCGTGTTACTGGCTAGATGGTATGAATTGCCGGAAAAGTACAGCATTGTTTTGATATTTTCACTGTTGGTTGCATTGCACCCTTATCACTTAACTCAGCTTTATTATGTGTTTATTGCTACCTCTATCGGATTATGGCATTTATTTGCGGTTATCGGCGTGATGACGGCATGGCAATTTGTGTTTGAGAAAAAGATAAAATGGGCGATACTCTCCGTTTTCTTTCTTTTGACGGCATTGTTGGGTTATGCTTCCGTATTGCAGTTAATCTTTGTGATTTTAATCGGAAAGTTTCTGCTCTCTTTGGGAACGGAATTTCAAACTGCACGAAAAGAACACCGGTTAAAAAAGTATTGGTTGCAATATATCTTAACAGCACTGTTTTTAAGTGTGGTTGTGTTGGTCATTTACGGCGGAATTATCCATGTTTTGAAAACTTATCATATTATTGATGCAGGAATGTATAATACGCAGGTTCTTACTGCCGCAGAAATCACATATAAGCTAAAGACATTTTGGTATTTGCCGTTTAAGGGACTTATGTTGGAAATGCCTTATTGCTCGCCGTTTTTGTCGCGTACGATTTTGGTATTGATGATTGCTTTGGTGTTACTTGCTGCATTTTTGAGCGGCGGTTGGTGGATGCTTTTGTTGATGACGGCAGGAATTGCCGGGCTTATTTTTACAATGTTTGTGACAACCTATGTTTCGCCTTGGGCGGCATGGTCTATGATGCGAACAAATGTTTATTCGGTACCGTATTTTTTAGCAATTATGTATGCAATACTTTGTGTTTCGGGCAGACAATTTTTGAAAAACTTAGGAAGTTTGTTTGCTGTTACTATGATTATTTGTTTTGCCAATGCCGATTTTAATGCACAAAAGGTATGGGCATTGGGACGTATGCAAGATGAAAAAGTTGCCGATAGGGTAAGAGAACGGTTATTGCCTCAGATTGATGTAAACAAACACTATCGCATGGTTTTAATGGGTAGTTTTTACGGTGCTTCTAAATTTGCCGATAAAATGAATATAGACGAAGAAAAGCGTGAAATATATCGCGAAATTTACGGTTGGGGGCTATATCTTAATAAATTTGCATCTTCAGGATTGTTTTTATATGAACCGAATAATCCGATATGGGCGGATGTGTGGTTTTTAGGTCCGTGGTTGGTGTCGAATGTCGCCAATGATACATTAAGGGCGCAAGATATGATTAGTGTTAAAATGTTTTCCAAAAAGTTTGGTGCGGATAAAGATAAAATCTGGGTGGCGGTAGATAAAATGCGACCATACCCTTATAAGAATTTTTATTATATCGGTGAAAAAGATATTATCTTAATGCTCGGGCGTGAACCATATAATCAAGGTGTGCTTAAAGCAAAATTAGATGAAAAGAAGTAACGGATTAAGTGTGTTTCTTGCGGTTTTCCCGGGTTTTGTTAAACTTTTGTTCATAAAATGACCGAATTTTGGGAAAAATCAGTGTTTTTTTAGCGTTTCTATCTTGTTGAAAATCAATAAATTATAGGTTTAAAACGGGGCGAAAAGTTGAAAAAATGAAAAAAAAGCTTGTCAAATAAATATTTTCTGTGTAGCGTTCTTCTCAGACGTTAGTCTAAAATTTGTTTTAATAATTTTTAGAGGTTAATTTAATGACTGATAATACCGCTGATCGTGTTAAGAAAATTGTTGCTGAACATTTAGGTGTTGAAGAAACAAAAGTAACAGAAAATGCAAACTTTATTGATGATTTAGGTGCTGACAGCTTGGATACTGTTGAGTTGGTTATGGCATTTGAAGAAGAATTTGGTTGCGAAATTCCTGATGAAGCAGCAGAAAAAATTCTTACAGTTA
>Ga0310694_10000665_pt1 | contig 43605 bp, 83 predicted proteins | sample 174DNAGHGhighgp2_FD_203884 | JGI IMG/M metagenome (GOLD analysis project Ga0310694, IMG submission 203884) | Sheep rumen microbial communities from Palmerston North, Manawatu-Wanganui, New Zealand - 1742 DNA GHGhigh gp2 (v2) (version 2) | ecosystem: Host-associated > Mammals > Digestive system... | reverse complement strand
TAACATAGGCATATTTGCCCGCTAAAATCTCATCTGTATTAGCATCAGCATCTGTGGTATCACTATCATAAGTACATTCACCTGTTATTGGAGCGCCCGTATGGTCATGCGCGGTGATACCACTTAACAATTTGTTTGCGGCAACAGTATCACTACTAATATCCATAATGACTTCGCCGCCAAATATAACCTTATTTACATATTGATTACTAGCCATTGTAATCCCTCCTTATCCAATTGTGAAGGTGTATCCACCCGCATCATTACTTACTTTATGAAATGGTATTTGTTCTATTATTAAATTTTCTGTCATTACTTTATCTTCGGTTCGTAATAGCTAATCTACCAATGGTAGTGGAGTAACTGTATATGAACCTTTATATGCTCTTTTATTTACTACTAGATCTTCTGGAATTGGGTCAATTATAATATTCTAATTTAATACTTTATTCTTTGTTTGTAATACTTGTTCTATACTTAATAGAGGTGTAATATGATATGTACCAGTATAATCTTCTATTAAATCATATATTTCCTACGGGTCCGCCGCTTCTATAAACGCGCCATAACGTAATTTAAAATCATCTATTGAGCCAGTAAAACCTGTTTTCTTGGCTTGCGTAAAAAGCCACTACATTACCAAATTAATATCATATTCATCCCAGGGATATATACGTTTTAGTACCGCATTTTGTGGATCTGGCGGTAAATTGTAATTAATTGCCATATTATCCCTCCTTTATATTAACTATCAAGCCAAGTATTAAAAGTACTAGCACTACATGATGCTCCCGCGCTGAATTGAGCACGGTATTTAATATAAGTAGCATCATCTGGTGTGGCTCTCTAAGATAAATCTGTTTTTTTAATAAGAGACCCAGCAGTAACGTGTGTAAAAGCTGGTTGTAATGTAAGTGTAATTGTTATTTGACTGTATAATTTAACTAAACTAGTATCTCCTGTTGCTTTTAAATATAGAGCTGTGTTTTTTAGAAGTTTACTAGTATTGGTTATATTAAAAGATTTTGGTGGATTTGTTAACATATTACCTTGTGAGACAAACCCTTTAATTTCACAAAAAGCTACTGTATTATTGCCACTACTATCACAAAGATATAACATAATTCTTGAATTAATGTTAGACGACTATCTTTGCCAACCTCCTTGGGGATTAGTACTCTTATAAGTAATAGTTACAGCCCCAGCAGGATAATATCCTGCGCCAGAAGATATTCCCAAAGAAACTGGGGAAGAAAAAGCAGTGGTTGAGCCATTGGTTCCAATCCAACCGGTAGTTATAGTTTTTGCCATAATAGTTCCCCCTATTTGTACATTTTCCTAATTTTAGGTATAAAGTAATGAAAGAAACTATAATAATTTATTTGAGCAATAAAAAAAGAGGCGCTTTCGCGCCAATTTAAAATATAAAAAGATCTAAATAATCTGGTTCAAGTGATAAGCTTTCCCTAAGTATATCTTCCGCTTCATCTAATCTTCCATTATAAAAGGCATGTTCCATATCAAGAGCCGCATCGCGCACACATGCAAGTGCTTCATTATAACTAATATTATCACGTTTAGCAATCATTTCAACAAGTTCTTCAATACTATTTGGCATACTTATTCCTCCCAATCATATGTCTGAACAAAATATTCATTAGTTCGTTTACCAGTTTTATAACTTTGAGAATCTTGTACTGTTGTATACTTCCATACACTACCACGGTTAGGCCCATTAATAATAATACCATCAAAATGTTTATGGTCTGCGGTATTGGTTACAAGAACTTCAATATTATCTCGCGCGAGTATATCGCCAGGTTCAACATAATTTGCTAGCACATCATTCTTATTATCAAGAATGGCTAAAATATCAAACTCTCCACTTTGATGTGCCTTTAGAATATGTTGTATATCGCCATATCCAAATAATATTTGTCTAATCGTAGGGCTCATTTTATAGAGTTCTTCCATAGCATCAAATGCAACTTTAATTCCCAATTGATAAGACATATAATCACTCCCAACTTATAATTATTCTTTTTATCTACTTCTTATGCTTTAATCATTTTCATGTCTCTTTTGGACATACTAAACTATCTGGACACATAATATTAGTCCAGTCAATTCTAATCATTTTTTCTTTTCCTTCATATTGGAGGATAGTAACTTCATATCCAAGCGCGCGCAAAGCATCTACTATATGCATATTAACTGGACCCGCATATATTACTTTTGTAGCGCCATGCTGAATACTATCCAATATTCTTACCTCAATATGTGTATAAAGAGACCAATCTTCTGGTGTTTGTAGATATGAAATTGCGCGAGCCTCAAGCGCGGTTAAGCATGTTAACATTTATGTTTCCACCGCGCTATTGCTCCACTACGAATAGCAGAGGGTCGACTTTCATATCCACAATTTGCGCATTCAATCCACCAAGGTTCATCAGCATATGGCATAATTTGATGGTGGATACGATATACACCATTATCACATTGAGGACAATACATACATTCGCGCCATGCATGTTTAGTTTCAATCTCTTCCATAAAACTTACTTTCATATTCAAGCATCTCCTTGTCTTGTTTATCTTTAAATTCCTGACGTAATACACTCAAGATATTACTGAATTCATTCCCGCAAAATACGCAGTTGGGGCGCAGGTCTGCGGGTTGGCGCATCATACAATTACTACAGAAGTATCCAGCACCTTTCTTTTTCAAAGTACTAGTCATATTTCCTCCTTAATCCCATAAAGATGAAAAATGTTGTCCCATTTCTACAAATGCTTGGGCAATGTTTTCTTCGCCGCGTTCATGCAGCTCATTTGCGCGCGTTATATACTTATTGAAACGTTCTTTATCATTTTCCATAATATGTTCCATATAGTCTTTATAGAACTCATTATGTTCATTTTGCCATTCTTCATCTGCACTTTCAATTAAGTTAGCCATATGATGAAGCCACTCATGCCATTTTTCTGGAGTATCAAAAGGTTCGCGTCCAGGATATGCGCTGCCTTTATCAGCCATATGTCGAAGCATGTCTGGTACAATATGCGTGAACCAGTTATCCCAGTCCCATACATCTCCATAGGTCCAACCATAAACACTTCTCCGATATGCGTCGCGGATATTCCTATAGGCGCGGCGTACCCACTGCCAGGGGTGGGTTATGAGATATTTTTTACTATAGGGCATATACCATACAGAATACTTATTCATAAATGAAATTACACTCCTATTTCTTTCTACACTTAATTATAATATAATTTTGAAAAAATGTCAAATTTTTTGACACCAAATTTTTCCTGGCCTGGCTCGAAATTTATCACCTTATATCAATACACATTATTTTAAGCCTGATAAAATACTTAACTAAAACCCAAAAAATTTGGCCCGTGAATAACTAAATTTTTTGACATCAGGTGTCAAATTTTTTGACACATGGTGTCAAATTATTTGGCTAAAATTTCAAATTTTTTGACACAAGTGTCAAATTTTTTGACAGAGGTGTCAAATTTTTTATAAAGTAATAATAATATATAATAATATATAATAATATAATAATAATATAAATAATAATATACATAATAATATGGCCGCTGGCGCGGCGAAAACCTTATACATAGAGAGTTGAAACTGGGAAAAATTCGTAGGAGCCATCGGCGCAAGGCACCAAATACCCCTTATCAATGAGTTCTTGCTTCGCATTGCGTGCGCCCTGGTCACTCACATTCAATTCTTTGGCGAGACTAGCGGGCGAGAAATCATAATAACCTTGACCTTCCCAAGATAACAAATACATCCATAGTTTATAGGCATTACCATTGAGAATACGCATTGGCGCTTTAAGTGGCTCCCATCTTATGGGCGCGAGAAACGCTTCTCCTGAGTTGCCTTTCGCCGCAATACTCCCAATATGCCCCAGCCTAATTCTCTTCTGATTAGCATAATTTGCCATTCAAATCACTTCCTTCCTTGTGCTCCACCTCCGTACTTCACTTCTTCTGTGTTAAGGTACGGATAGCTTCGCGCAAGTCGGGCGTATCCTTAAACAAAATAACTTCTTGCGTTGGGTCTTTATAGTTTAGGCGCGTACCAACCGCTCTAAAACCCAACTCATGTAACTTATTTGCGAGTTTCCAAGTAAAAACCGCATATTCCTTTGGTTTCATAGTGTCCATGTGCTTACCTCCTACTTAAAAAGAGATAGATATTTCCCTATCTACCTCTATTATAACATAATTTTCAAAAAAGTCAATTACTTATTCATTTTACGCATATACTTGACAAATTCCAATGCATCATTTAATGTAGGGTAGAGGCGGTAGGTTTCCGGATTTGTATCACGGTCTACTCTTAGAGGTAGTTGAGGCTGGCCCCAAAATAAAATTACCTCTTTCACCGCATATATTACACCGTTTATCTCAAAAATTTTGCGGGCGTGCTATCTATCCCAACTATCATATTTATCGTATGTATCAATAATAAATGCCATTTTAATTCTCTCCCTAATAAAATTTTTTTTCTAATGCTGGTGACAAGTGGTAGTTTTGGGATTTCAACTTCTATACATTTTAATATAGAAAAAGAAAGGAAATGAAAATGAAATTCCAACTGTAGAGGGGCTGGTTAAAAGTGCGACGAACTATTATCAAGTAATGAATCGCCTTATTTTTCAAAGGGAGAGGTAATTTTGGGGTGTCTGCGCACATTTTCAACAGCTTGTCAAGTATTTATTTTTAATAATTTTTTAAAATTTTTTAATAAATTTTTTCTTAAAATTTTTATTTCTTTTATTTTTTATTTCCATTTATATTTTAACATACAAAGTTATAAAAAGTCAAGTGTTAGCTGTAATAAATTTTATGTCAAATTATTTGACACCTCCAGCTGGCCAGTTCGCTAGCGCGTCATTCCGCCGCATCCAAAATTTTCCAATATCTGACTCGCTATAAAAAATGAGCAAAACATTAAAAATAAATATTTGACTTTTTTTGAAATTTCTGCTATAATTATATTGTAAGGAGGGGGGAAGATAAAAAAAAGGATTTAACCGTTCCTCGCCCACTTCCCTCTCCTTACACTTGGGGTTGAGCCACGTAACGTGTTGGTTGCGTGGCTCGTTTTTTTTATATAAATAAAATTGTATACAGGATACTGTATACAATCGCAAAAAAAGGTAAAAAAAAAGAGGGGCATCGCCGCCCCGAGAAATTAGCCTTTGGTATAATGCTTTTTCTTCTTCTCATCCATGGTCATGGTGAGAATACCCTTTTCGACCAGGCGCATCGCGCTGGAACCGACCGCCATAACGGTGACATTCTCGGCAACGCTGTCGCCCAGCGCATTCAGAATATCAGTGGCAGTATAGTCGGTGAATACGGGCAGACCAGCAATCTGGTTGTCCAGAGCCTGACGGCGAGCTTCAGCTTCAGGGTTGGGACCCTTAACCTTTACAGGCTTATTAGCGCGCTCAGCGGCACGCAGGGCGCCTTCAGCTTCCCAAGCCTTATAGGCTTCCTTCGCAGCTTCAAAGTTGAAAGCCTTGTGGTTCTTGGTATCTTCCGCAAGAGCGGTACCAATAGAAACCTTCACGATACCATCCTCGGTAGGAATGGCGATGAAGTTGGTCTTGTTCTGACGGCACATAGTAGCGCCTTCAACACCCAGGATAACGGACAGGACATCATTCTTATTCATAAATCCTCCTTTTACACACGGTTTTGTAATTTACGACAGACCGCTAACTGTCAAAATTTATTTCCCTGCTTTAACATTGGCAGAGCCACGTGAATCTTTATAAGCAGTTTCACTCTGCCTTGAAGGGGCTCTTGCCCTCTTTCTGTAACTATTATAGCAGAAATTTTACTTGAAGTCAAGTATTAAGTTCTGCTTTTCAGGTTGATTTCTCTTCCTTACTATAACTATTATACTCTAACTTTTGACTTTAGTCAAATGTTAGATTAAATAAGGTTATACATTTGGAGAATGCGCTCAACCTTTACGACATCGCGCTTGGGCGCGGTAATAGATACTGCCATTGTTTCAGCCACTCTACGGATATTACCGACGGAACAGCCTACACGCGCGATTAAGTAGTTCAAGATATATCGACCAATGCGGTTATATGGAAAATAGTAGGTACGGGTTTCCATATCAATCATCTCCTTCTACACTAGCATACCAAGTATAATGTAGCTCAGGGCATTCTTTTTCAGCTTCCAAGCACAGTTCATCCGCGCGCTTGGTGCTGCCGCATACTGCGTAATAATCATCAACGACGCCATTTTCCAGCTCTCCGACAACTACATATACGTGTCTCATATCTCTCTCCTCCTTACACTACTATTATACATGAAATTTTATATTAAGTCAAATATTTGAAAAAAATTTTTTCAAAAATTTTTTTGGATTTTCTGGAATTTGCTCCTAAAAATCACGACGACGGAACATCGGCCTGCGCCCAGCTCTGATGCTCCCGATTTTGGGCCGGATAGCGCAGCTCGGAGCGGGCCAAAAATTGGTGCGTTTAATTTTGCGAGAGGGGTATCCGAACATTTATACATCTAAAAAATTTTGAATGAAATCTCGGGGCGCTGACGCAGCTTTGGCTCGGTCCCAGCTTATATATATGTTTGCCCCAGCTGGCCAGCTATTTTATTTTCCAGGCCGGCTATGTTACAGCTGGCCAGTCCCAGCTAGCTCCCAGCTGGCCGGTGTATTGTAATATAAGGCGGGCCGGTCCCAGCTCCCAGCTCCCAGCTTATCCAGCTCCTACGCGATTGTATACTGTATACATACTTGACATGCTAGGGGCCTTATGGGATAAGGCTCCCACGGTATTACGTAATTGTTACAAAAGTGTTACAAAAATGTAATAGAATTGTAACTTGACTTTGCGGGCTGGGCGTGGTATGATATACTGGGGGAGTAGTGCATGGTGGGCGGGCCGGCCAGAATATAAAAAAATAAGCCGGCATAAGCCGGCCCGATTAGATGCGTCTAACCGCATCTAATAGGAGTTCATACCAATGTTTTTGATACTGATAGAAAGGGAAAACAGTAATCCTATAGGTAGGGACGCCATCGCGCAAAAGCCAAAGTGCTTGTCCAATCCATGCGGTTTTGCCTACTTCATGAATTGAGCCAAGGATATTAGCATCGGTCAGATGTCCATCATACTCATTGGCCCCAATAAATTCTTCACCAGTGCGCCCGCAAATATAGACGAGACGCTTAATTAGGATTTTCTTCATCCAGAAACCGCCTTCCTACGAGTTTAAAATCTTCGACAAAGGTAAAAGTACGCTGACATTGGGGACAAAAGCCTGACCAATTTACAAAATAGTAAGCATCATCATAGTCATTACTGAGTTCGTCACCATATTCAATCTCACAATGGCAATGCGGGCATTTGGGGTAAATGTCAAAGTTTTCAGTGTTATCCATTACTCTTCATCTCCTTCATCGTCACTTGCCCATTCGTAGGCAGTCATCTTGTACCATACACGCAGTTGAGTTACATAACGATGGCATCCCATGCACTCATAGTTCTGTTCCTGAAACAGTTCCCAACCATCGTAGTGGTCATAGTGTTCAATCATTTCTAACTGACCACCGCATTTGGGGCATTTAAAGTCTTTCTTGACAATCATTACTCAATCCACCTACTTTCAATTTCTGCTTCAATTCCATCTTCATCATGGAGTTCTTTCACTCTTTGTTTTGCCTGTTCATGTGTGGGATAAATTCCATGTTCATATTCGGCTTCATTATATAAGCCATGACCAATGTAATTAAGAAGTTCAGTAGACTTCACAATGTAGATATACATTAGTCCCACTCCTTTTCCTTATATTTCGGTTTCTTAAACCGCTTGTCAGGGATTACACGGGTCACGGGATTTACATCACCCCAAGATTTCCGCATCCCCATAAAGATTTCTACGTTGGTCTTGACTTTCTTTTGCTTCGCCATTTCTTTCCTCTCCTTTCGACACTCTTATTATATCAGATATTGTGTTACAAGTCAACTACTAAATTATTACAATTCTGTTAAATGTGCGGGCCGGCTCACTTTAGCACGGTAAAGTGAGCAAGTAGATATTGAGTATAGTACTGGAGAGGTGAAGTACTAAGTCATTGATATGACGTTTCTGCGAGAGGTCTTTACATACACCGAATACTGCGAGTGCTAATCCTATCCACGCCATATGCACACCGAAGGTAAGGATAAGCACAAGGTTTACAACCTGTAGAAGGGCACGTAAATCGTTCCATTCAAAGCGGTACGGCTCGTTGATGTAAAAGAACTTTTTCATTTGGCACTCCTATACTCTTTTTCAAATGCTTTTGCGGTCTTGCGGTTGATTGGGTCTTGTAACCATGCGATTGCCCAATCTGTTGCTACTACTTCAGAAGGAAGGGTTAGATGTTCTTCCATTGTATCTCCTTCAACCTTGTCTGCGTTGAGATATATCTCACGTGTGAAGTGATGCCCCAACTCATGAAGAACGGAAAGGGTTACATTGGCAAATCCGCGTGCGGAAGGATACCGCCGAATGAAGTCTTTACGGAACATTTTATCCGTTTCGTCATTCTTATTTAAATCTTTGGGGAGAATCAGACGAGAAATAGTCTGATTTACATTGATACCCCAATCATCACGTTCTCTTGCGATGATGACTCGCTTATGTGCGATGGCATTGACAAACTGCCGAATAACCTGTACTTTCGTCATGGTATCCCTTCCTTTCGTACTTATTATAGCATAAAAGAATAGGAATGTCAACAGGAAATTTGCGCCGGCGAGTTGTGCGTACAACTCATTCAAACATGGAAAGTTGTACGCACATGGGTTCTATCATTTCAATCTTATCTGCTTTGTAACAGCAGTTATAAGCTTCACTACTAGCAGGAGGCATGATTTCATCATAGAATTTCCATTCTGCGGATTCCCTATCATCTGCCTGTACTACACAATAGCCGTGGAACTCAATCCAATACTCACGCATTGGCTTCGCCTTCTTTCGCTTTGGCTTCGGCTTCACGCCGAGCCTTGTCCCTCGCGATTTTGGCTTCCTTCTTTTTGGCTTTTTCTGCCTTGTCTGCCTGTTTCTGATTGTAGGTTTCAATCTCGGACTGCATCAGTTCCTCTGCGGTCATATCCTCACGCTCTTCGGCAACAATAGCACTAATACGAACATACCGCTGATGTCCATTAAGGTCAATCAACAGAACGCCATACTGCCTATCGTTGATTTTCTTCCAATCATAAAGGACACCACCTTCGGAATTGAAAATGTCATCAAACACATCTTCACGCAGTTTCTTATCAACTACTGTCTTGCTAATCTTCGCCATCTCAAATCACCCTTCCTTTCTGTTTCTATATAAATTATATACTATAATTTGAGTTTTGTCAAGCAAATTTTAAAATTTAATTTTTGAAAATTTGTACATACAAATTTTGCTGGCCGGCCAGTTAGCCGTGACTAACTTTTAGGAAAAGAAAGTGCCTACCGCTAGGCGGTAGGCGAAGGAAGGAAAGGAAAGGGGTTAGGTAATGTTGGAGAGGGGCTTATGTTGTTTAACCACACTGAAAGACCCCTTGGAAATCCTCGTGGTGGGCAGTTTCTCTTTTTTGTTAAGGCAGAACTGGGCTACTGCCAAAGGGCTTCTGCCACCCACGGAAGGCTTACGCCTTCCGATAAGTATTGGGCTTGCCTTCAATCTTCACGATCTCGTCAGCCCACAGATGGGTCAGTGCGTACTGCACCTTGCCCTTGGTCGCACCTTCAGGCAGTTCGTCCTCGATGGACTCGAACAGTTCGGCGCAAGTCACAGGAGTGTCAGACAGAGCGCCCACGATGACATCGTGCATGGCTTCATAGGCTTCGGCGTTCTTCGCCTTCTGAGCCTCGCCCTTGTTGAGTTCCTTCTCAACCTCGGCGAGAATCTCGGAGTCAAAGTCGATGCCCTTCAGAGCGGAGTAAATGGCGGACAGGGAAGCTTTCTTCATAGGGGTTAGCCTTTCTCGTTTGGGGAGTGTCGTTCTCCTTTTCATATATATCTTACCACATTTTGTGGAAGATGTCAAGTGTTTTTTTCCTTGGGGAGAGGATTTCTTGTTTCCCTCATCCCCTTGGAACATCCTTATTATAGCATAGGATTTGCTTGTTGTCAAGAGGTTTCGTGAAACTTTTTTTATTTTTTAGTTTCACATCCCGCTCGTCAGCGGGTGGAGCGGGACTTGTTTTACCCGCCATGCTCTTCCCCTCTTGGAACAATTATAGTATATCAGAAATTTTACTAAAAGTCAAGCATTATTTTGAGGAATACTGTATACATTGTTGTACGTACAATTCGCGGGCCGGCCGATTATAGACTTCGGTCTATTTCGGTTTCGGTTACAGAACGAGTAAAGATGCCCTTACTCGCGCCCTGATACCAATCCGTACAAACGTTTGCGTCATATTCCCAATCAAGCAAACTCACATCTTCGCATGCCTCCATGATATAGCGTGAGCCTGCCTCCATGGCTTTAGCGCAGGTAGAGAATACGCCAATATCTACCCAATCACCGAGGTTGCCATCATAAACTTTACACATATATACTGTCATATTAATCCTCCAACTTTACAAATTTTCCGTATTGATATTTCTTTTCTCGCCCATAGCCAGAAACATCAAGTTTTTCAGTATATTCAATGTCGTTGAACCATGTCCAACCGCCATTGTCACCATCCCAATAAATAATTTCGGCATTATCGGGAAGATGGTTAAGAAGTTCTCTCATGCGCTTTACTGTCATATCACAAACCTCACAATCGGTCTTTCTGCTTTGGGATACCTTGCGAACACATACAACCGCAATCCGATTGCCTTGAAGAAAGGCAAATAACGAACTGTCTGCTGTCCGAGTTCATTCTTCATGTATACGTTCATTTAATCTACTCCTTCATCATAGAATGACCAATCGTTTTTGATACACTCATATGCAAAGAAACATTGACCATCGTGGTTAAAAATACAATGAGAACATTTGCGTGAGTTTTTAATTACTTCTGCCAGAAACTTTAAGAGTTCTTCCATAGTACCTCTCCTTTCTTACACACTTATTATAGCATAGAATATATTACAAGTCAAGCACTAAATTGTTAAATTTCTGTTATGTGCCGGCCCGCTTCATCGCACTAAAGTGCTAAAGTATTGGAGTAAAAGAAAAGCACCCACGGAAAGGGTGACTTACGTTTACACCTCAACTTACGTTCCGTGGATGCTATGGCTATTAAGCCTTGAGGGTGTAGGTGTTAACCTTGCCCTCAATCTTGGTGACCTTATCGGTCAGCACCCGAGTGATGAGGTACTGAACCTTGCCCTTGGTGAAGCCTTCGGGCAGTTCGTTGGCAATCTCGTCATACAGTTCGCCAATGGTCACGGGGGTATCGGACAGAGCGCCGAGAACAATCGGAGTCGCTTCGGCGTACAGGTCACGATTCGCCTGCGCTTTGGCTTCATCCTTCGCCAGTTCAGCGACAATCTCAGCACGCACATCGGCGAGTTCGGTGATGGCATTGGTGTCGATGTAGTTAACGATGGACTTCATAGTGGCTTTCTTCATAGTGGTAATTCCTTTCTCGTTTGTAGGGTGTCGTTCCCTTTGTTCGTATTTAGTATATCATGGATTTTGGTGTTTGTCAAGGGGTTTTTCAAAACTTTTTCAAACTTTTGTTCTTTGGGGACTTGCAAGTGAGGTTGTCTGTGAGGATGCCTTACTCCGAATGACTTATCGGAGGCCTCGTTCCGTTTTCCTCTCCCCTCGGAACAATTATATTATAGCAGAATTTTTGCTTGGAGTCAACCCCTAAATTTGAAGAATACTGTATACAATCGGCGGGCCGGCTAGTTTTAGGAATGCGCCGGCCAGAGTGGGACAAATCTGTCCCACTGAGGAAAGGAAATGAAATTAGAAAGAGGAAGGCGAGGTGCGATTGTCATAATAGCAATCGTACTCACTGGAACTGGCATAGTCAAGATTACACGCATAGTCTACAATACACACATGACCCTTGCGGAAACCATAGTTTTCCGTGTGAAGGTCTGTGATGCGATGCCTGCGGCAAAAATCCTTTTCGGCGGGAGTCATATAATCTTCCGCATAGCGGTCACCGCTACCAATGCCACGGATGCGAGGCATGATATAAAACCACCGCTTGTTATAATTGAAGGGGGTAATTTGTGCGAACAGATAGGCGAACCCTTCACGCTGTGCCATATCATATACCGCTATTTCATTATCACAACCGCCGATGCTCTTGACTTCTTCGGGGTCATAGTCAAATTTGACTACATAGTCGGAAGTTATAAGGGCAATACGAGAAAGACCACTACGTACCTGTACCGCACGAGTAAAGTCTGCGTTGAACATAAGTATATGCTGACGGGCATCCCACGGGTTATGGCACTCGTTAATATAGGGGAAAATCTGCTCTACGAAATCCTTTGCTCTCTCAATGTAATTTCTCATACTCAATACCTTCCTTTCCACGCTCTTATTATAACAGAAATCGTGTTACGAATCAAGTACAAAATTGTTACAATTATGTTAAATCTGCGGGCCGGCGCGGTTACATGGCGAGGGTTACATGAAGAGGGAGATGTTACACATCTCCCTCGTCCAACTCTGCCATTTTTTCCATTTTCTTGTGCTGACGGATACACTCGGCAAAAATCTGTGCTTCAATCTCAACATCCGCAAGCCCCGTGTGTTCCTCTTCAAAGGTTACATCATCGGTCAGATACCGCCAAATGATTTCGGCTGTCTTGCGTACTTGAGGGGTTGCGTGGTTAGTCATGTAACCATTCTCTTCGCAAAACTCCTTGTAACGTTTCTGCTTACAGATAGTGTCATTCGCCATCTTCATTGTATCCCACATGGGCATCTCATAGGGGAAGAACCAACGGCAACGACTCTTTGTCTGATAACGCATAGTCGCATTGAGTGCCTTCACATCAAACCTCGCATTGTGAGCAACGCAAGCCTTGATATTATATTCTTCGCAAAGGTTACGCACTAATTTATAAATCTGCCAAGTGTTCAATACCTTGCGTTTACCCGCGAGAATATCCGCAACATATTGGGGGCGTTTATCCGTAAAGTATGCTTCTTTCATTGCTTCGGGCATACCCCAGAATACATCACCATTCACGATAGAATACTCATCGTAAACGTAACCATCTTTATCTACGATTTGTATTCCAAGGTCATAAACCTGACCATTTGCGACATCCAACTGCCCATCAATTTTGGGGCAGTTACATACCTCGGTATCGTAGACCATGTAGAGTGCTTTTTCCATATAACTATTCCTTTCGGTTTGGGTTGTTTTCCTTCAACTTTCATATATAGTATACCATATATTGGGAGAATGTCAATACAAAAATTGTTACAAAAGTGTTAAATTTGCGGGCCGGCGCCCAAGGGCGAAGGACATTAGTCCTTCACCCAATAGTACAGACGAATGGTCTTGGTTACGGTTTTCTGTACCTTACGATATTCGCCATGATGCCTGCAACGTATGTTATATTTGGGGTTCGGCATATCATACTGATTACCTTTAGCATCCCAAACTACAATCGTTTCGGGTTCATTATTCTCATCAAGGGTTATCCATTCTTCGGTTTCGTAGGTGTAAGGCTCGGGTTTGCTTTCGGTAATTTTGACAAATCCTTCACGCGCCATATGACGAAGCACTTGACTGATACGAGCAGTCAGTTCACGAGCATGATCGTTCATACGCTGACGCCGCCAAAACTCATCATGCCCCAGTTCATTATAACTGCCACCCACAGTAGTACGTTTATACTCATCACCATAAATCAGTTCTCCCAATTCTTTACAGGAGATTGGACGATCTACACCTTTCAAAGTATTGACAACCTTTTCAACTTCGGAGGTAGCCTTTTTAGCACACTTGGCAATCTCATAAGTCATTTCGTATTTGGTAGCTTCCATTTTTAAATCCTTTCGGTTTGGGAGGTATCCTTCCTCTTTCTTACATACTTATTATATAGTAAAAAATCTAAAATGTCAAGCACAAGATTTTTGGGATTTTGTGCCGGCCCGCTTTCATACGCTAAAGTGTTGCCGTATGAAAATGAAATAGGGTCACTCCGCTTCGGGAGTGACCTTGATTTTCCTCAACTCTTTCAAATTCTTATTTGCTTCGGCGAGTGCTTTCTTTTCGGCACGTTTCTTCTCATCCCGTGCAATTTTCGCCTGTTTTTCGGCATTTTTTTGCGCTTTGTAATCGGCTTTATCTTTCAATTCCTGTGCATACTGTTCAGCAAGATAATAGCCATCGTAGGGGTCATAACCACCCTGTCCGTTGCGAGTACCACGGGGAATACTGACCTTAATCAGTACGAACTTTTCGTTACCCTCTTCGTCAAGGCAAGGGATAGCGAGTTCGCTTGCGCTCACAGGAAGCACATCGGTTTCCATTTCCTGAGAAATAGTATCGGATACAAAGGCGAGGAACTTGTTACGCAGAGCATTTTCCAACTGGGCTTTCGTCATAGGGCATTTCTCCTTTCCTTTTTACACACACATTATATCATAACATTTGGCATTTGTCAAGGGGTTGGGTTAGAGGAAATTTTTCTTCCCTCCCTCAACCTCTACATATATTATATCATAAAATTTGAAATTTGTCAATAATTTTTTATAAGAATACTGTATACAAAATTGTACGTACAACTGGCTGGCCGGCGCGAAGTTAGCTTGCGCTAACTTCTTCTAAAGGACATTCATATATATTAGGAAGGGAATCAAAATAATCATGCGTGAGCAATACTTTAATAGAACAATAAGGCGGTCCATCCATAGTTGCTGAATGATAACAAGGGCATTGCAAACAATTTTTAGGTGTCTCTTTTAAGTCTTTAATCACAACCATTACCAACACCTCCCAAGCAGTGCTTTCAGCACCTTAATCATCATATCGGGTTCGTAGGCTTCACCGAGCCACTCATTCCTGTTCCGTTCTTCATCATCGAACAGGATATCATCTTCGGTTTGCATCACAAGGCTTTTCGGAGTTCCGTGACTTACCACGCAGATGTTATCCCAGCTCACACTCGCAAGGTGCTTCTTAAGCCAGCCCAGCTTTGCTTTGGTAATCGCATCGCCATACGCTTCGGAGCAGTTCCGAGCCTTCCAGCTGATAATGCCCAGCTTGTATCCCATCAGCTGAACCTGATTCATCAGTCGAGCCAGCTGACTCATATTCCACATAACCCCAGCTTCTGTGTAGGGAGAAGCATCTTCTGCCTGTAATTTCGGAAGCCAATTATCAACCGCATAGAGGTTAGCAATCGTGCCATCCATGTCCCACCAAATCGTTCTCATCGTTCGTACCTTCCTTTCCTCTCTCTGTACCTATATTATATAGGAAAATATGTTAAAAGTCAAGCACAAAATTGTTACAAAATTATTAAATCGGCGGGCCGGCTAAGTTAGTGTTGACTAACTGATTGGGTGTAAAAATGCCCCTGCTTTAATAGGTACAGGGACAAAACCTGGGCACTCGTCAGCACCACTTTTCACAAGGAGACCCGCTTTCCTGTTGGCTAGTTTCCGTTCTACCATTGGCACCTTGGTATCTGTCCTACCGCTACTTAGGGGGAAGTCATTCCCTTGGAACAATTATATTATATCAGATTTGTGCGGAAAAACAATTAGTAATATGGGAAAGTTTTTTCCCAAATATGACATGACGGCGGCCGGCCCAATTAAGCGGGAGCGCTTATATTATTCCTCCTCCTTTTCGGGATAGGCGCAATGAGCAAGATTATCATATACAACCCAATCATTGGGATTTAAAACTTCGCCAGTATGCCGACTACAGAACACAAGGTTATCTTCCTTCATGTTCTCAATCATTGTGGAGAAGTTCTGATACCGTGCGCGTGCTTCACCTTTGCGCTCACGTGCTTTCCTCAACTGTTGAATAAGGGCATCCAGTTCCTCAAAGGAAAGGTCGCTTGTGTCCATAATCATGTTTCTCATCTTCATACTTCATACCTCACTTTCACTATTATTATACCATAGTTTTGGGATTTGTCAAGAAAAAAATTATTACAATTTTGTTACGGGCCGGCTGAAAATGAAATGTGCCGGCGCGGTTAGCCGTAACTAACTTGGGTGCAAGGTAAAGCCCCTCCTACAGGAGGGGCAGAGGGTGCAAGGCTTACGCCTTGCGGTAGGTGTTAACCTTACCCTCGACCTTGGCGATGCCATCGCCAACCCACAGGCGAGTCACAGCATACTGGAGCTTGCCCTTGGTCATGCCTTCGGGGAGCTTGTCAGCAACCGCATCGTACAGCTCGCTGATGGTGACAGCTTCGTCCGTGGTGGACAGCTCCGCCATAACGACTTCCTTAGCGGACTCGTACAGCTCAGCGTTCCGAGCCTTCTCCTCAGCTCCCTTGTTCAGCTCAGCGGTCAGCTCAGCACGAGCAGTTTCAGCTTCGGGAGTGTCGATGTTGGCGATGAGGGACAGGATGGTGTTCATGGTGGCTTTCTTCATGGTGATTACCTTTCTGGTTTGTGAGGTTTTCCTTCCTCTCTTTTCATATTCATTCTATCACATTTCTGTGTGAATGTCAAGGGTTTTTTGAAACTTTTTTCAAAGTTTTTTTCGTTCTGCGGTTGCCCTGTCTGTACTTCACAGGCTCATAGGTGGGTTAGTCCGTCAACCGCAGTTCTTTCGGTGGGAGTCCCTCTCCCCTTCCGACATTGTTATTGTACCACACTTTGTGGGGTTTGTCAAGGGGTTTTTCCATTTCGCTTGATTTTTTTTCGAGCACTTGCTGATAGCGTGTTGGGCATTTCCGCATCTCTCTCCCCTTGGAACAATATTATTATACCATAAATATGTTACAGGAAAAGAACGAAAGTGTTACAATTGTGTTAAATTGCGGGCCGGCTAAAATGAAATTAGCCGGCACGGGGCGGGTCACTGCGGACCCGCACCCTTGAACTCTTCGGGATGGCATTTAATATATTCACCCACATTATAGTAGTATTCGGCGGGTGGCATGATGCCCCAATTCCAATACTCATGAGCGAGACGCCGAACATCAAAGCGGTCATCTTCTTCCTTCATGCGGTGGAGTACATCCGCATATTCTTTCATCAGTTTCTCCAGCTCGCTCATACACTCTTCACCTCTCCCGTGTAAATGTTCATCATCATGTAATCTTCGTACAGTTTCTTTGCCAGCTGGTAGTCCTTGCCCAGCTCCCGCATAAACCATCCGATATGGCGGCGAGTGGTCATGGAATACAGACCGAAGATACGGAGCCAGCCATCACGGACTTCGGCTACCTTTGTAGTATAGCTATACAGGGCAAGACCGTTGTGAATGGGTTCCATGTGAGCCTGTGCGTACTTGTGGTCAGTGAACTTGATAATCATTTTCGTTTCCTTCCTTTCTTCTGTCCCTTTCGACATTATTATAATAACATAGATTTGTTACAAAATCAAGTATAAATTTATTACAATTCTGTTAAGTTTTGGGAGAGCGGGCCGGCCCGTTTTCTCATATACTATAGTAATAAAATAAAAATGAAATTGGCCGGCCCGCGAAAGTAGACCAAAGTCTACTCTTCATCGCGCGGGTCGAAATAGGAGGCATTGGAGGGGCAGTCAAAATCAAAACAGATATCGCACTCCCCATCGCAATCCTCATCCTCTTCTTCAAAGAATGTCATCTGACAATCTTCGCACATACCAGAGATGATGGTTTCACGCTCGAAAACGTTCATGTCCGCGAAGGCTTCCTGTGCGAGAGCGCCCGCTTCGTAGGCATCCCACGCGCTTTCTTCGCAGAGGATTTGGGAAATTTTCCCGCACAGAGGACAACGGCAAGCAATAACAGTTTTCATTTTCAAATCCTCCTTAGCAATCATCAGAGTAATAACCCATGTAGGGGTCAAATCCCATTTCGAGGGCATCCTGATCCTCGTACCAGTAATCATCAGGATAGTCCTCGCACTCTTCGCAGTCGAGATATTCGCCATCCTCATACTCGTAATCGCCATCGTACAGTTCAAAATCGTCCATCTTTCAAATCTCCTTTCATTCCTTACATACTAATTATATCATATTGATGACCGCTTGTCAAGCACAAATTTCGAAGCGGTTGAGGCGACGGCGGTCGCGCCTGTCCATCCGCTTGCGCAGTCCGCGGTGATTCGTGTGGCGGTTGTGGTGCGGGTAGTTCGTGGGGTGCGGGTAGCTTGCGGACTTCTTGTAGGTGCGGGTCATTCTCTCAACCTCCCTTTCGATGGTTTAATTATAGCAGAAAGTTGTTACGAAATCAAGTATATTTTTGTTACAAAAGTATTACAATTTTGGCGGGCCGGCCCGCTCGCGTCATTCGTCAAGGTACTGACGAATGTGGGGGTCGGTGTTGAACCAATAGCGGTTGATGTTTTCGTAGTAATCTTCCTCAAAAGAGGAATCGGTTGCGGTGTCACCATCAAGAGGGTCAGGAATCCTATCACCAAAAGACAGTTCATCAATGTCAAGATTCATTTCGCCTTCAAACCAGTCATCAAAGTAACCCATACAAGATACCTTCCTTTCTCTTTCTATATATACTATACTAAAACGAATGCGGGTTTTTCTCATCATCAGTTAATCTTCAGAGAAGAACCAACCAATGCCAATAGCAATCAAACCGCCAATTATCCATACAGGATAAAGATCACCTACACACAGAAACCAAAAGAATGAAATACAAACGGCAACAAAACCCATACCCATAATCGCTTTTTCTGTAGTCATCTCTCTCACCTCTACTACATTATACCACAATTTTAATTTTGAGTCAACCCTCATGCTCCGATCCGCATGAGGGTTTTCTCGTTCGTGAGTTCCGCTCCGTCAAACTTAATCTGTACCTGTTCTCCGTTGAGGGTGATATCACCCGCTACGTTGAAGGGTACGGAGTCTTTCACCCACGTTTCACCTGTGAGGGTTTCGGTGATAACCTTTTCGAAGCACTCGCCCTTGTTGTACTTCTCATCGAGGAGAAGAGCAGCCGAGCCGAGGAGCACAGCTTTGCCGCGCGCTACGAGAGCCTTGCGGTCAACTGAAGTCAGCTTCACACGGATTTTTGCCCATCCGCCCCGCTTGGAGCTCATGCGGTCAAGCTTGAGGAACTCGTCCGCAATGTGGGCGGACATGGTGTAGTACACCATACCGCCGAGGACGAAGCCGATAATATAGGCGGTGGCGGCGGAGAGAGCGTTGTAGCGGTTAATCATTTCGTTGCGAGTCATCTTGGGTTACCTTCCTTTCCTCTTCTGTGCCCTAATTATACACCCACCGGGTCAGCCTGTCAATCCTTTTTTTTGAAAGTTAACAGAATTGTAACAATTTCATCTGGCCGGCCAGACTCCGGTTAGTCTGGACTAACTTTCCTTACGGCTCGCGGGTGACAAGCCAGAATAGGAAGCCGATGTAACCGAAGCCGAGGATGTAAGCAAACACAACCATTTTCTATGCCCCCTTAGTGGATGGTAATAACCATCTGTTTGAAGTCGATGTCGAGTTTGACCCATCCGTACTGGTCAGCGAGAGCCTGGAGTTCGTCAAGGGTCTCAATGTCAAGGTGGTAGCTTTCGCCGTGGTAGCAAACGAGGAATGTCATGTTAGTAGCTCCTTTCTTCTCTTTCCGTAGTTAGTATATCATAGTTCCGGTAGCTTGTCAAGCACAAGTTTTTTGGGCTTTCTCCCGCTCGCCCTTAGGCGAGGCGGGAGAGGAGCTTTTCGTTGGTCAGCTCCGCGCCGTCAAGCTTGACCTGAATCTCGACCCCATCGACCCGGATATCACCCGCGACCCAGAAGGGAACGGAATCCTTGACCCAGGTCTCGGAAGTCCACCGCTCGGTCAGCTCCCGCTCGAAGTTCTCGCCCTTGTTGTGGGCGGTGTCCTTCATCAGCAGGGACTCAGCTCCGAGGACTTCAGCGGTCTGGCTCAGCTCCGCACGCTGAGCGGAACTCAGCTTGATGCGAATCTTGGCGAACCCGCCCCGCTTGGAGCTCGCACGGTCGAGCTTGAAGTACTTGCTCAGCTCAGCGAAGCTCAGCTTCTGAGCGTAGAGCTTGCCACCGCACACGAAGCCGAGGGCGTAGGTGTGGGAAGCACTGCGGGCGTTGTAGGCGTTCATCATTTCGGTCATGGTCATCGTGGTCAATCTCCTTTCCCTTTCTGTGCCTTAATTATACACCCGCCGGATACGCTTGTCAATGTCTTTTTTGTTAAGTTTGTTACAAAAGTATCAACAGTGTGTTACAAAAGTGTTAAGATTTTCGGCAGCCGGCAGCCGACAGCTGACATAGTTTCGTAATACTTCTGTAATATATTGGGTCCGATTATATTTGATCAAAGGTATTGCCTCGGTACATGAGGTACCTCGCCTGCCGAGGTACCGCGGCAGCCACACCCGCCCACCTATTAGGTAGGTGGGTTTAACGCTTTAGCGTACTAAAGTGCCGGGCCAGGCCATGAAAGTTGTACGTACAAGTTAGTTATGACTAACTGACCAGGCCGGTAGTTTGACTTTGACTGACTTTGACCTTCCGGCCGGCTCGTCCTGGCCAGGATGATATTTCGGTACCTAACGAAATTTTGGATTACAGGCCGGTTTTTCGCGACCCAATGGCCGGCCGGTCGATGGGCAAAACGAATCCGGCCTGTAGCGCGGAATTTCGTTAGGTACCGAACTATTTGAATAAGAAAAAGCGGGGTTGCGGTCTTACCTGTCCAACCCCCGAAGGCTGTTTTTTCTGGTGGGCCACCTCCCGCCTTTCGGCGCCCTTTAGGAGTTGCCTTATCTCTCCCACTGATAGAATGATATCATACTATAGGGAGAATGTCAACCCCTTTTTTGAGAAAAAAAAGAAAAAACTTTTTTTCAAAAAGTGCTTGACATTTCCCGGCACCTGTGCTATACTTTAACCATCGAAGGGAGGGGATTCCGATGGGATACCAAGCCCACGACCCGCGGTCAGGCGCGAAGCGGGTCACACGGGCAGAAGGGAAGCGCCCACGCCACTGAGGGGAGGGCACCCGAGGGTGGCACCAGTAAGACCCTGGCACTTGCCAGGGCATATTTAATATGTGGATGCTTTAGCCCTTTAGTGTGCTAAAGCGGGCCCTGCGCAGGCCGGCAATGATAGTTAGGTACCTAACGAAATTTTCGATTCTAAGGCGCTGAAGCATAATCGTTCGTCCGGCCGGTCGATGGATTTATTTTCAGACGCTTAGAATGGCAAATTTCGTTTGACCTTTCCTGACTTTTAGCCGGCGGCTGCGGCATGTATAATTTGGTAGGAAACTTTCCCATATAATCAATTGTATTCCGGTTGGGATTATGTATAATATAATCAGAAAGGGGATGAAGGAAATGACAGAAATCAAGTGGATTTTTGTACAGGAAGTTTCTGTTATGGGCGTTGGCTATGAAGAATATATTTCTGAGGATGAAACGCTCGGAAAAATTGTGTATGATGATGGCACAGAAGAAATTTATGAAATTGCGTAAAAACTATTGACAAACCGGAAAAATATGATATAATATAATCAGAAAGGGGGAGTAAAGGAAATGACAAGGATTTGGTTCGACATGGATGGCACAATCGCCGACTTCTACGGGGTCGCGGGATGGCTCGAGTCCATCAAGGCGGGCGAGACCCGCCCCTATGAAAAGGCGAAGGGTCTTGGAAACACCGCCCACATCGCCCGCCTTCTCAATAAGGCACAGGCAAGCGGTTGCGAGATTGGAATCATCTCTTGGACCGCAAAGGTTGACAATCCCGCCTATCACAAGGCGGTTGAGACCGCAAAGCGGGCTTGGCTCGGCAAACACTTCCCTTCCGTCAAGTGGAACAACATCAAAGTGGTTGCCTACGGAACGGATAAGAAAACCGCCACGGGCGGTGGAATCCTCTTCGATGACGAAGAGCCGAACCGCAAAGCGTGGGGTGATGGAGCATACGAACCCGCCGACATTATCAAAGTTCTGAAGGCTCTGACCAGATAAGACAATGTCTTATCTGGTATACCAATTTAGACATCTTTAGCACTTTAGCGTGCTAAAGTGTGCCGGCCGGTTTATACGTAGTTGTACGTACAATTTAAAAAATTGTATCTCCGCCGTAGGTCCGGATCTTCTTTTGCCTCCCTCCCTCTGACTATATGATAACATAACCGGCGCGGTTTGTCAATACCTTTTTGAAAAAAAATAAAAAAAGTGATTCACTTAGTGAATCACGTTGGTGACGATTCCTGTGCCATCGCTCTCAATTTCGACCACTTCATCCCAGAGGTCTTTTGCGTCAATCCATTTAATCGCCTCGCGGACGTCGGTGCCGATTACCTTATCGCTCTCGTACATTTGCTTTCGCTCCCTTCTCTTGATGGTTATATTATAGCATGATTCCGGTAGAATGTCAAGCAAAAATTTTTTTATTTTTTTTCAAAAAAATGCTTGACATTCTCGCCGGTATGTGTTATTATATAATCACAGAGAGGGAGAAACCCACTCGAAGAAAGGAAGTAAGAATTATGAAGATTATCAAGAATTTCGTTCAAAAGTACGTTTCCCACGATTGCGAGGCTCATGACTATGAATGGGAAGATACGGATAAGAGTTATGAAGAACTGTCCGAGAATCTGTGGGAGGATAGCAGTGCCTGGTATACCGCGGTACGCGTTGTAGAAAAGACCTTTGATGACGAGACCTTTAAAATCACTGAGCGTGAAATCAAAATCACAAAACTTTCCGTAAAGAATTACCGCTATGCGGGTGTGGAGGAGATCATTCACTAAGAGGGGCAACACCCTCTTTTTATTTATAATAGTTAGGTACCGAACTATTTTAACCGGCCGGCTTGGAAAATGTTACGAAAGTATTACAATAACTTCATATAATTGTAACAATTAGTTAAGGATTTTGTAATTGACATATACGTTCCGGTGTGGTATATTATAGTCACAGAGAGGGGATAAACCCCAAAGGAAAGGAAGTAATGAAGAATGTACGAAGTCGCTACCGCCACCAAAACCATCTACACCACGAACGATGAGAAGGACGCCATGTTCAAGGCTTATGCCGCAACTCGCTTCTACCATTACGTGGAAGTCAAGAAGGTCATCACTACCGCGCCGTGGTACGCTAAGTCTGTGAAAATCTTCACCCGTTAAGGGTGAAGATTCACAGAAAAAAGTTTTCAAAAAGTGTTGACAAACCCCGGAAACTATGATACAATAACAATGTCGAAAGACGGAAAGAAAGAAAGGAAGGAAAACCACTATGAAGACTCTCGATATCGTGACCATGCCCAAAGGATACTATCTGACCACCCGCTACAATGGTTCTTGCCAGAACCGCGAATACTTCAAGACTAAAACCGCCTTGAACGCGCGGGTTAAGGAACTGAAGAAGGAAGGTTACGCGGTTGCGTAACCTCTTTTCTTTTCATGTAACCAGTTAGTTATGACTAACTTGACTGGCCGGCTATTGATGCGAAATTTGCCATTCTAACGGGCTGAACGGCAATCAATCGACCGGCCGGTCGATGGGCGCACCTTTCAGACGCTCTCATTGGCAAATTTTTAATTCGGTACCGAACTATTATTTTTTTAAAAAAAATTTGAAAAAGGGGTTGACAACCGGAACAAAGCATGATATACTTATATCATCAAAGGAAGGGAGATTGAACCAATGAAAGCTGAACGTGACCTGCTTAGTTGCTTCTATGTAGGAAAGAATGGAATTGAAGGAAAATATCTGATGCCGAAAATCGGAGAAACAAAACAGGTATTGAAAAAGCGTGAAACAGACATCCGCGCCCATCATGCTGAAGATAAAAATTTTCAGATGCTCGGAGCATTGGTCATGCTTAACGCTACACAGGCAGAACGTCGGCTTGTTGAGAGTTATGTACGGGTCAAAATGGAAAAATATGGCAAGAACATCAAGAATGACCATTTTCTGATTCGTGCCCGTGTGAAAAAATATCGTGAATTACAGTATATGGCTTTTGCGATTATTGCGCTGTGTTATGCGGTTGAGTGCTGTGAGAAGGAGCATCTCCCCTATATTAAAAAAATTTTTTTCAAAAATTTTTAAAAAACCCTTGACAAACTAACCGGTATATGATAATATATAGTCAGAGAGATGGAGAAGCCCTCCGAAAGAAAGGAAGTAAGAAAGATGTTCGTAAGGATTTGGAAGAAGAACGGCAAGACCGACACCATGAGGATTAACACCGCTGACGAAATGAATCAGATTAAAGTTCTCGCTGAAAAGTATGGTTGGGAAATCGACATTATCGGAAAGCGCCCGTGGTAAGGCACTTCCGGTCGGTCGAAAAAAGTTTGAAAAAATTTTCAAAAAAGTATTGACAAGCCGGTTAACCTATGATATACTAAGTACAGAAAGAGGGAAGGAAAACCCAAACAAACCGGAAAGGAAGAAAGAAAATGACTAAGATCTTCGGAATCATCACTTGGGAGAACGGCGCGAAAGAGATTTACAACAACGGTAAGGATATCACTTGGGAAGAAACCCGCGCGGATCGCGATGGTTGGCCGATGAAGGTCACTGTCAATGGTAAAGAATACGAAGGCAAGCGGTACATCATCCGCACCGACCGCGATGGATGGTGGGAAGCAGTGGAACGGTAAGAAGGGCGAAAGTCCTTCTTATTTTTTTAAAAAAATTTTCAAAACCCCTTGGCACCTTGACATAACTATGTTATAATATGGATGGTGGAGGAGGGGCATCAGTTAGTCAAGACTAACTATGCGGGAAAAAATTTTTTTCAAAAACTTTTAAAAAAGTGTTGACAACCGGCGCGACCTATGCTATAATGACTACAGTAAGAGAGAGGAGGAACCCCAAGATGATGAACTGGTACATGAATCCCGAACTCCACGAAGAGGACTACGAGGAACTCCTCGAACTCCTCGCGGAGGAGGAGGAAGGCTAAAAGCCTTCCTCCCTCGTGGGAGAAAAAAGTGTTGACAAACTGCTGAGCCTGTGCTATACTGACCACAGAAAGAGAGAAAGGAAGTAACCACCATGAAGAACACAAAGATTATCGCCATCGCCACCGCCATCACCATCGCCCTTATTGTCCTGTGTGGCGTCGCAACCGCTGAACTGTATCCCGAGACCGCCCGCGTGATCGAAGTCAACTATGAAGAAGATACCGTTACGGTTGAGACCTTTAACGGCTTCACCTTCATCTTTGAAGGGTGTGAAGACTATGCGGAAGGTGATGGCGTTGCCCTCATCATGGAAGACAATGATACCGAAAAGGTGTATGATGATGAGATCATTATGGTTCGGTATTGCGGTTGGGAACTGATAAACTGGTACATGGGCGAGTAACTCGCCCAAATTTTTTTTAAAAAATTTTCAAAAAAGTGTTGACAAACGTGCCGGCATATGATAATATATAGTCACAGAGAGGGGCAAGACCCCGAGATGAGGAGGACGAAGCAATGAAGAAGATGGTTATTAAGAAGATCGGTCGCGAATGGTACGTTATCGTGAAGAATGCCGATGGTAGTAATTACACGATGGCATCCTTCTCCACCAAGAAAGTGGCTGAGGGTGTCCGCGATCACTGGATCCGCGACAAGTTCTTCGGAGAGGCTGAGAAAGCCTAACCGAAGGCGCTATAACAGAGAGGGCGAAAGCCCTCTCTTCTTTTGCTCCATCACTTTAGTACTTTAGCATGCTAAAGTATGGCGGACGATTCCGAGTTGTACGTACAACTTCTTCAAGATTCGCCATTCTAAGGCGCTGAAGAAAAATCCCTCGGGAGGCCGGTCGATGGGAAAAATCTCAGACGCTCTTGTTGGCGAATTTTGAAAAAGTTGTACGTTCTGATGCGTACAACTTGTCTGTATATGTATGGGTCATGTGCTGAAAACTTTTTTTAGAAAAATGTATAAAACCCTTGACAATTTCGCCGGAATGAGTATAATAAAGGTAGGAAAGGAAGGTGACCCCTGATGAAGATCTGGTTCGACATGGACGGCACGATCGCCGACCTCTACGGAGTCACTGATTGGCTCCCTCTGCTGATGGCGCGCGACACTCGCCCCTATGAGGTCGCTAAAGGCATTGGGAACCTCGCTCTGATTGCTCGCCTTCTGAACGCGGTTCAGAAGAACGGTCACGAGATCGGTATCATCTCTTGGGGCGCGAAGAACGCTGAGAACTGGTACAACGAAGCGGTAGCAACCGCCAAGCGCGAATGGCTCGCCAAGCACCTCAAGAGTGTGAACTGGGACGAGATCAAGGTGGTTGCCTACGGCACGGATAAGCGGGTTGCAACTGGTGGCGGTATCCTGTTCGATGATGAGAAACCGAACCGCGACAACTGGGGCGAGAACGCTTATGAACCTTGCGAGATCGTCGAAGTACTGAAGGGTCTTACGAAGTAAGACCCTAAAAAAAGTTTTCTAAAAGGTATTGACAACCGGCGGAAGATCGACTATAATATAGACAGATGGAAGGAAGCAAAAGAAGACCCGGACCCACGGCGGACCTGCCCTTTTTTAAGTTGTACACCCGCGGAGGTACAACTTGCGACAAGTTGTACGTACAAAAGTTTTTTTAGATTTGCTCAAAAAAGTGCTTGACTTTTAAACCGGCATATGATAATATACTTGTAGCGGGAGGAAAACGCTCCCGACTCTGGAGGAAGGAGGACATGGGTTAGGTGCTGACCATCTACTTCAAGGATGGCAAGACCACGACCCTTGATCGCTCTTGGCTTTCCGTGGTCTATAACGACCACCGGGTCGTCAAGATCGAAGACCACGTAAGTGGTCGGGTCTACCGGTTCAACCGGTAAGCGGTCTTCCCCTTCAATCCCTTGTTCCGAGGAACATATCGGAACCACATCAAGACCGGTGCCAAGTGGCACCGGCACATTTATAGTGGCGCGCTTTAGCGCGCTAAAGCACTAAAGGATTGTATACAGTATCCATCAGTTGTACGTACAAAAACTTTTTTCTGATCTGCTGAAAAAAGTGCTTGACAACCGGCGCGTTATCGTCTATAATGATTACAGAAAGAGGAAAGGAAGGTACCCCACCATGACGAACGCTATGACCACCGCCTACAACAAGAACTCCGCTTCTCACATTTATTACTTCGGCTTCATTGTCGCCGGTCTGCTCTACGTGATGACCGGAATGACCTTCGACGAGATCGCGACCTACTTCAAGATGGATCGCGCTTCCACCGCCAAGGGTGGCTTCCGGAAGATCCGGATCCGCGCCAACTCCGCCGACCTCAAGGCTCTGCTTCCCAAGGCTCTGTTGATTGGCTCCGCGGATCTGCTGAACGACTCCCACTGGAACAAGGGCGAGATGTTCGAGAAGATCATCACCGAGATGTTCACCGCCGACAAATGGGTGAAGGACTCCGTCCCCTTCTTCCTCGCGGGTGACGCGGTGATCAACGGCGAGAACGTACAGATCAAACTGAACGGCGCCGAACTCACCAATGAAAAAATCCTCACGCGATACGGATTCCTCGCGTGAGGATTTTTTTCTTTTGCATCGGCGACACTAAAATATTTGTACGTACAACTTGACCTTCACTTTGACTTTGACTGACTTTGACCTTCGCGCACTACCCTTTTACCTACTAGTTTAGTGGGCGAAAAAAATTGCGCTACGCGATGCGAACTAAAAAAACCGGACGAGTTAGTCATGACTAACTGGGACGGACTATTTTTACCTTTGATACGAGTTAGTCATGACTAACTCGCCCGGACGGTTCGGTATCGAACTATTTCGCGCGAATTATTTTAATCCGCAACGATGGGGTGTAAAACTTTAACACTTTAGCGTGTTAAAGTGGCGCCCCAGTATGAATATGAAATACCTGTGCGGGGGTGTCGAAAAAACTAGTACCCGCGGGCACCAAAATTTCTTGGGAGGGTCGGCGCTTCCAATTTTGAAATAGTGCCCGCGGGCGCGATGAAATTGCGTCGCGTCGATGTGAGTAAAAAAGATTGAAATTTCGGCTTACGGCAGCAGCCGGCAGCCGTAAGCAGCCCAGGTCCAGCACCCGGGGGTAGCTTTTGGGATAATGGGGCAGTTTCGCGTGAAAAAGCCGGCCGGCTCCCCACATTCCACCAACTTTTTTATTTTTGAACTTTCTGTCCCAAAAAATAAAACTCAAATACTTGACAAACCCAAACCCCATATGATATAATGAAGAAAAAGGAGGCGATTCTATGAGAAAAAAATACTCATTAGATTTTAATATAGTTCGTGATATAGACCGCCTCGCCGCAGTTCAACAAATTTTAGATACTTTACCTACAGACCCAAGCCCAACAGAACTTGAGTAGATGGCCTCATACATCCTATACGGAAAAGATGAAAATGGTAAGAATAGTATTCAGCGAAACGAAACAATTGATAAAGATAAAAGGTATAAAAGTTATAAAACAAAAGATGATAAGGTATAGTCGTTAGATGAGATGATGGAAGTTCCAGGATTTGACGAACAATAGCTGCGATCGGCCTACAAACGTGATTCATATACAGTCCCGAAACCCTGTATCAATAAACCGAAGTATGATAAGAAAACGGGTGAAATGATTGACCCCGGTGATTCCGATGTACCTGGAATGATAGAGTAGTGGGAGATTATTGATAGATGGTAGAGGATGCTTGATATTGCGCAGGGTAAGATTACGCCCAATGAGAATGATACATTGGTGACTGACCCATACCGCGTTTATCAACTTAAACATAACCTAATTGATATCCGCAAACACCAATACTACTTGAAGGATAGCGCAAAACCCACCTTACATTTCTAGAACTTGGACCACCCAAAACCCCAATTCTATGATTGGTCCGGAGATGCATTCTATTGGATTACAAAAGAATAGTGGGAATACCGTGTCAATCACTCATATACCAGCCGCATATCCAAAGACATTAAGGATTATGAAGTGCGCGAAGATGGTATGGTAAAATGGGTCGTATGTGAGCATCACTTCGATTGGGAAAACTTCAGACACGTTCGTGCTCTTCTCAATCACTATTGTGTATTATATGATGCGATGCGCGATAAGCTTGATACGTATGGGCGCACCCTATTGTGGGATTTTGACCGCTACGTATCCCTATCGGGTTTTAGCGACTTACGCTTATTCCTCATCAATTTAAGAAAATAGGGTATGGCATATGATGATATTTTGGAAGAAATGCGCGCAAATTTTGCTATTGAATACTCTCCAAACTATCTTGTGTCTATTGTAAGTAATGAGGTGCCGAAAAAGATAGCACAAACCGCGAAAATGCTGCGCCTTGAACAGGATACACCAATGGAATAGCGCAAAAAGTGTATCCATTGCGGCAAACTTCTTCCAATGGATCCGATATTCTTTAGTAGAAATAATGCTCATAAGGATAAGTTATCAAATACGTGTAAGTAGTGTGACCGTGCTAGTCGCATGAGAAGAGGGGTGATTAACAATGGCGGAGACCTCCGAAAGAAAGACCCGACGTTGCGTCAAGTGTAAGCAGGAACTTCCAGCTGAAGCCTTTCAAGATACTCCCTCAAAGTTCTTTCCTGGCGGCAAATGCTACTTCTGCACTCCATGTTTGGAGAAGCTGGTACCATAGGACAATTTGGGTGAAGTTGACCGCCTAATGCGCTGGTTAGACCTCCCATTTGACCTCAATAAATGGACGCAGCTTTACGCGCAACACGAAAAACATACATTGTCCGCTTACTTCAACCTATTATATGATGACCATTACGAGCCATTAAGATGGGCTGATGAGAATGAAAGATGGCGCCTCGCGCGTGAAGAGGGTACAATTGATGATGAGATTCAGATGCTTGGTGAGGCCAAACTTAAGAAATTGAGAAAAACTTGGTCAGGCGCCTACAAACCAGAACAACTTTTATGGCTTGACAACTTCTATAATAATATTGTGGCTACGCAAAATGTTTCTACACCGATTCTATAGGAAGCTGCGCGCGATTTCTGCGAAATTGAGTTACATATTAAGGAAGGAATGCGCGCAGGTGTAGATGTTTCCAAACTAATGAAGCAAAGAGATGATATGATTAAAGTGTATCATTTTGAGGCTTCAAATGCGAAATCTGCGGCCGACTTTGAATCCGTTGGAGAACTTATGGTATATTATGGAAAGAAGGGTTGGCATCCAAACTGGCATAATGAGCCGCAAGATTCCATTGATTTTATGATGGAAAATATTCAAAATTACCTTAAGAGATTGGTATTGAATGAGGGGAATTTTGCGGAACAAGTTGAGGATAAACGTGCGCGCTATAATATGACAGAGCGACTTGAACAAATTGAAAATGAAAAGGTTGATTTTGACGAAATGGCAGATATTGATTATGAGGGTGAATCAAGCTTATTATAGGAATTAAATTCTGAAAAGGGGGAATAGTAATGTATTAGAATATAGGAGAAGATATGAATGAGTGAGTTTGGAGAAGTTGTAACACGTGATGGTATACCTATTGAAAAAGGAGTTACACTTACGCGTGAATTTCTTGATGCAAATCAAGAACTTTTTACGAAATACTTGAACTTATGGATTATGTATCCGGATTTGTTTTTGGATGCAATTCAAAGTTCGGAAGATGCCAAACACTTTCACCTATTACCCTATCAGAGAGTCGCGCTTCGTGCATCAATGAGATATAGATACCATTTTTGGACAGCTACCCGTGCTACATCAAAATCTTTCACAGCTTACCTATGTGCGCTTGTGCGCGCGGTCCTTTTACCAAAGTCCTCTATCATGATTGCTTCCGAAGTAAAAGGTACTGTTATTAATATTGCGAAAGATAAGTTCGCACAATTCTTCCAACATTGGCCTTTACTTGAAAGAGAGCTGGCAACGCGCCAAGATGATGGTAAAACAGGTGTTAAATCCAGTACCAACTACTACGAACTATATTTTAAAAATGGTAGTCAAATTACAGTAGTATCAAAAGATACTTCTCGTGGTCTTCGTGCAACAGCAGCTATCCTAGAAGAGTGTGCACTAATAAGCGAAGAAGCATATACTGAAGTTCTATGGCCGCAATTAAACGTTAAACGTCTAGAACCAGATGGAACATTAAATCCAGCTGAACCTTCTTCCCCACAGACCTTTATTACAACTGCATCAGACAGAACAGTATATATGTATTAGAGGTTGATTGAAATTGCGGTTAATGCCGTACTGCGGCCAAACGCTTATTTCTGCTGGGGTCTTTCCTATGAAATTCCTCTCCATTATGGCTTAATTGATAAAGAAACTATGTTAGACCAGCGTTATTCTAACACAGTAAGTGAAGATTCATTCGCTCGTGAAAATTTATCAATTTGGACCGGTAATAGCGCCGATGCTTGGCTTGATTCACGTCGTTTAAACCGCCATCGCTGCTTACTCAAATGTGAGCGTAAGGCTACGGCCTCTCCATAGAATCCAGATGCCTGGTATTTGATTGGATGCGACGTTGGTAGATATAGCGCGAATACCGCCATTATGGTAATTAAGGTACTACCCGGGACATAGCGTTTTAGGAAAAATGTTGTCTATACTGAAGTAATAAGTGGTGCTAACTATATTACAGAGCAAGCGCCACGACTTAAAAAATTAATTCAACTTTATAATCCACGTGAAATTGTTATAGACGGTAACGGACCTGGTATCGGTTTAATGGATGCTATGGTTCTTCCATCATTTGATCAAAAAACTGGCGAACAATTTCCAGCCTATTTTACCTTTAATGATGAAAATCATTTACCACCGGAAATGAAGAAAGAGCAAGATGAACCCAATTCTCACTATAATGCTATTATTTATGATATTAAAGCGGGCGCAGGTAATGAAGATGCAATTAACGCGGCATTTCTTGGTTCTTTAAATAACGGGTCTACTTCCTTCTTGGCGCATGAACGTATTGTAAAAGATAAATTAATGTAGACTAAGAAAGGTTAGAAAATGACAGCCTATGACCGCAGAGTATTCTTACTTCCATACGAAATGACATCGCGTCTAATGGATGAAATGAATAATTTGCGCTTGCGCCCGACAGGTATTGAAAATAAATATAAAGTTGAGCGCATTTCATAGTCTATTGAGAAGGATAGATTTAGTGCCTTAGAATATGCCTTATATCGTGTAAAGTATTATGAAGATAAAGAAATTTTTAAGAAGAAAAAAAAGAATATTGGTTAGTTTGGCTTTTTCACTCCTAAAAGTAGGAGGTGAAATTTATGGGTAGAGATTTTGAAACGATGTTTAGAAATGCATCGTATAAAATTAACTATGTTCCGATAGACTCTCGTGAACGCACCTCTCGCTGGGGCGGTCAGAGACGGAATAGCGTAGCTAATAGAGATTTTACTATAGAAGAAATTGAATCAATTGTATGCTCTGGTGAGATTTCTGCTATCCGTGAACTGTCCCGTTACTATTATAGAACGAATGGGCGCTACCGTAATGCAATAAACTTTTTAGCGAATCTTTTCCTATATGACACACTTGTAACTCCTATTTATGAAGTTGGTGGTAAAGGGTCTAAAGCACAAATTATTAAGGCTTTTTATAATGCTTGCAGCTTTGTAGAAGCTTTAAATGTAAAGACAACTTTGGCACGAATTACTCGCGAATGGTTAAAGACTGGTATTTATTATGGTGTTTTACAAGAACATGGTAATAAAGTGACAGTACAAGACTTACCAATAGAATTTTGTCGTACTCGTTTTAAAGACTTTAATGATCTACCAATATTGGAGTTCAATATTACTTACTTTATTACTAAATATGATGATGAAAAGGCGCGTGATGTGGCTATATTGAATTATCCAGATGTAATTCAAAAGGGCTGGAAGGATTATAAAGCGCATAGGTTAGAAGATCCTTGGGTTTTAGTCCCAGCAAGCGCGGGCGGAATAGTATTCTGCTTCTCTGAAGATTCTACCCCATTAATGATTTCTGCAATGGAAGAATTAAGTAAGCTAAAGGATGCTGTTGGGCGCGAAGAAAAGCGCGATGAGAATGAACTCTACAAGTTATTAATTCAGAGAATGCCTATTGATAATGATGGGCATCTAGTATTTGAATTAGATGAAGTCGCGCAAATTCATGCGGGTGTAGCAAATATGTTAAAGGATTTAGATACTGTAGACGTACTTACTACATTCGGTGAGACTACATTAGAGAACTTACAGGATAGTTCTGCAGCAACTCAGGCAAATAATCGTATTGAAAAATATAGTGATAATGCTTGGGATTCTTTAGGAATGAGTAAGCTATTCTTTAATGCTGATAATAGTTCTTCTTTATCATATGTTATTAAGAGATTAGAGAGTGTGATGCAAGATTATATTAATTCATATGCTGTATGGATTAAATTTTTAATCAATAGCAGATTTACTCGTACTGGATTAACTTTTGACTTTGAAATTTTACCAACAACAAAATTTAATTTGAGTGATTACTTACAGCACTACCTATAGGCGGCATAGTTTGGCTATCCTCGTATGCGCGTGGCAGCTGCTCTTGGAATGAAGCAACGTAGCCTAGTAAGCGCAATTGATTTTGAAAATGAGTTCTTGGAATTAGATGAAAAAATGATTCCTCTAATGTCTTCATATACTCAAACTGGTAATGAAAATTCAGAAGAAAAAAATAATTCCACGAAAAAAAATAGTAGTAGTAAGTCATAGCCAAAAGACATAACTAATAAGGGCGGTAGACCAACGTTGGCTGATGATAAAAGATCACAAAAAACGCAAGATAATATTGATAGTAAAAGCTGAGGAGGCGGCAAAACATGAAGCGAAACATTCCAATTTATTTTGATAATGCTATTATTATGTCGCCTGCTGAACCTATCAATGGTTCATCCGGTCTTAATAGATTAAAAGTTGGCGTCTTTACCAAATTTGGTAATAGAAATGGTTCTTATATTACTGAGCCAGTTGCGAACATGATGATTGAAAGCGCAACACACGGCGATACTCCAGTAGTTGGGTTCTTTGACCCGGAATCAAAAGGTTGGGCTAGTCATACTGGTCCAACACTTGCCAGTGCATATGGCTATGTTGAATATTTTGATGGATGGCAACCTTTTACGGATACTGACGGGGTTGAACGCGATTATGCGGTTTTCTCCGTAGTGCTATTCACAAAATATTTCAACGAAGCTAATTTTGTTGTAGGACAAAATCAAAGTATGGAACTTGATATAAACTCAATTGAGGGTGATTGGGCGAATATCGGTGAACATGAATATTTTGTCTATACTAAAGCTGAAATCATGGGGCTGTGTATTATTGGTGACCACGAACCATGTTTCTCTGTATCTTCTTTCTTTAGTAAGAATGATGATACATATAAATCTCAATATGAAAAGTTCTCTTCTCTATTGGCTGATTTAAAGGCTAAAGTAGAAGAGGCCGAAAAACAACCAACAGAAGGAGGGGAACATCAAATGGAAAATGTTGTAAATCCCGAAGTAAATGAACCCACTCCTGCGCCGGAAACCTTTGAACAGGAGCCGGAATCTCAGGAGCCAGAAGCTCCAGCTGCAGAAGAACCTGTTGTTGAAGAGCCAGCAACAGAGCCAGAGCAGGAACCAGCCGCAGAGGAAGAACCTGCCGCTGAACCTGAAGCTGAAGAACCTGCTGAGGAGCCTGAAGATGAACAGGGTTTAATACCTGAAGAACCATTGGCAGATGACCCTGCTCTACATTTTGAAGCGCAGATTGCTGAACTTCAAAATCAACTAACTGAAATGACTACTAATTATGAGAATGCTCAAACTCGTATTCAAGAGTTAGAGGCCCAGATAACATCCGCGTCTGAGACCGAAGCCGGTTTACGGGAACAAATTGCTACTTATGAAGCAGAGCGTACTCGTTTAGAAGTAGAAAAGAAAAATTCCTTAATTGAGCAGTACGCTACTGACTTAACTGAGGAAGAAATTAGCCCAATTCGTGAAAATGTAGAGAATTTCTCTTACGAAGAATTGGAAGGCAAACTTGCGGTTTGCTATGCTAAAAAACATATGGCTGGCAGTGCTGACAACAAAGTAGTTCCACTACCAGATCCTGCTGTTGATGAATTCGCGATTTTTATGTCTAAATATCGCAAGAACTAAGGAGGAATAAAATATGGGTAATTTAGTTAGATTTCCTATTACCAATGTTGAAGGCGATCTAGTTGCTCAGTATCGTAATCCTGAGGAAACCTTATATGCCAGCCTCGAACTAAACCAAGTAGCATTCCCAAAGACTGGTATGGTAGTTTCTCAGACCCCTCTCGGACCTAAATTCGTAAAGAGCGGTGTAGCTAATTGCTATGGCGTTTGCGAAAATGGTATGTGGGTCGTTGCTGATAAAGCTGCTGGCATCATTGATGCTCCTGCGGCTGCAACTTCTAGCCCAATCGGTATTGTATATACCACAGAAAAAGAATATGACCGTGAACATTATGGTCTACAACGCTTTGGCCGCAAAGTTGCTGGGGATTATCCTCGTGTTGGCATCTTTGGCTTAGGCGACACTGTAACCACAAACTGCTTACAGTATGATGATGCGGAGTTCACTTCTGAAGCTAAACTATGGGAAGCTTTAGGCGAAATTGATGAAACTCCTCTATATGTTAAGGCTGTTGCTGGTTCTCCAGTTCCTCAGCTAACAAAAACTAATCCTAATGGTTCTGGCACTTACGCTAAAGTAGTTAAGTTCTATACCGTTCCTAATGGCGGCAAGGGCGTTAAGTATCAGATTATCCATCTAGCTTAATGGAGGTGCGACTTATGAATAATCTACGTGCTTTAATGAACGGCGTATTTGGTCGTGCCGTTCCTGCGGAATTTTCCGCTGAAAATTATGATTATGAAGCTGCTCTCCGTGATGAATTAGCCAAGCTAATGACCAAGGATGGCAAACACTTCAATCGTCACGTCTTCAATCGCAATAAGGAAGATGTATTTGAACTCCTAGAAGAGAATCTAGAAGAAGTTCTACCACAGAATATCAAGAGTGCTCTTGATATGTTTGTCGAAGTAAAGAATTATGCTCAGGGTCAGCGCCCAGAGTTCCGCGTTGTTCGCGGCAAGATTCGTGGTAAGCAGTTCGTTACTCGCGCCACTGAATCTGGTAACTATGAGACCTTCCGTCTTGACAGAGATCGTTTTGACTTATACATCCAGGCTATCGGCGGTGCCGGCTATGTCGACTTCGAACGTTATCTTGATGGTTTAGAGTCCATGACCGATATCTATGAAGTAATCCAGGAAGGTATCGTAGATCGTCTATTCGAAATGGTACAGGAATGCTTACTAGCTTCTTGGAATGCTGCTGGTCGTCCAGTACGCAACAAGGTAGCTGCTAATGCTTTCAATCCTGCTGCTATGAAGAAACTTTGCAACACCGTTGCTCCTTATGGTTCCCCAATTATCTACTGCACTCCTGAGTTCGCAGCTGAAATGGTAAATGCTATTATTTATAATAACACTACCAAGATTTCTGATGTTGATATGCAGGAAGTTCGTGATCGTGGATACATTGGTAAGTTCCAGGGCGTACCAGTTGTTGTAATGCCACAGTCTTTCACCGATGAAAGAAATGAAAAATTAATGTTCAATCCTTCCTTCGCCTATGTATTACCAGCTGGCAAGGAAAAGATTATTAAGATGGCTTTTGAAGGTTCTCCTTACTTCCGTGAGTGGGATGACCATGAAGGCGATAATCAGTTCACACTACAGGGCTATGTTAAGGTTGGTGTTGGTCTATTCACTACTCCTAACTACTGGGGCATCTATTATAATAGCGCTCTAGATGAAGGCAGTGGTTGGAAAGAATACAATCAGGCTTTAGTTCCTACCCTTGATGGTGGCGCAACCAATTCTTAATTGATATAATTGGGAGGGGAGTATAACTCCCCTCCCGCTTTGGAGATAAAAGGAGGATTTAGTATATGTCTATTAGAATTAAAAATGTAAGTACTTCGCTCGTATCTCTATATGTGCCAAGTATTCGTTTAAACCGTGAATTAAATCCGGGTCGTGCGATTCCGGTAACTGATGAAGAATATGAAGAACTTACTTTTGATCCTGGTTTTATGGCTTTAGTTAATGGTCATTATGTTGTGATTGAAGGTGTACCAGCAGAACAACAAGTCGCTGAAGTTGGCCCTGTATTTGATGCTGGTAAGATTCAGAATATGCTTTTAAATAATGATTTTGCTAAATTTATTGTAAATGCTACTGAAGCAGAAAAAGAAAGCGCGGTTACATTAGCAGTTGAACATAAGATTACTAATACTGGTCTTGTGACTCTAATTAAGAAATACTGCGATGTTGATGTAATTGATGCAATTGCAAAGAAACATGACGCAGAAGAGAAGTGATGATAGATGGCAACACCCTTCTTAAAGGTTTATGACGCATTTCTCGCGCGGATTACCGCAGACGAGTGGACATTAGAAGAAGAGTTAGCTATCGTAGAACGAGATTGGCAAGAACTTCTCAAAATGGCCATTGCTCGGTTTAAATATCCCCGTGTGAGTTTAGATTTTGAGGAAGTTAATCCCGCTGACATAGAAGATAGCTCTCCTCAACTTAAAATATATTAGTTTCGTGAGGACATAACAAATGATGAAATTCAGCTTTTGGCCCTTTATATGAAGCATGAATGGATTAAACGTTGTGTCGCAAGCTGGGAACACATTGGTCAGCTATATACATCTAAAGATTTTTCAATGGCAAACCATCTTGATAAATTAAATGACCTTTAGGTAGCAGTACTTAAAGAAGTTGAAGAATAGTAGGATATATATGACAGATCGCGTGGAAAAGCCCCTGCAGAAATATTTAGATAGCTGGCAGGGAAAAGATGGCGTAACTGAAGCCACCTTTGATGGCTATAAGAATAAACTAAAAGGTCGTTTATACGGTCTTTTATGTGAGCGCGAAAAAGATGGTGAATGGGAAAAATTCTTAGATTCCATTATGATTGAATTGATGGGTTTGGGCGCAAATTCTATTAACTGGTGGCCCTTGTTAGGAAAATTGGCGCTTGCCCGCTATCTTTCATATGAATACTTCAGAAAAAATATTTTTGAATGTATGAATCTTGTAAATGGATTGGACATTCCAAATGAATTATCTTGATGTATATTATTCTCGTGTTAATCATTTTGGAGAAACTATAGCTGAACGTATAAAAAATAGTGGGATTATCGCATTTGAAAAATGGATGGCATAGTCTCCTTTTACTGTAACAGATTTATCTGTTGAGCGCGGACTATATTTCAGCGGTATAATCCAAACGCGCAAAGATGAAGAAGAAAAGAAAATTATGTATTTGTATGTTGCTAATGATATTCCAATTGTTGTTGGTGATATATTAACTTGGCGACAAGATAATGGAGTCGTTGAAAAATGGCTTTTATTATAGAAAGAGCATAAGGTACATGAGCAATATTAGACATTTCAAATTATAAAATGTAATTATGAGTTGAAGTGGATTGACTCTAAAGGTTATTTGAAGAAATCTTGGGCTTATGCCGTTAGTTCGGTAGATAGTAAGGTTAAAAGCAATTTCAGAATGTGGCATTCATTGATTTCGCCGCAACCTAATAAGTTTGCGGAAATTATAATGCCTCGTCCTATATTTGAACGTGGTAGTGAGGATATGAATACCTTAATGCGTGGTATTACCTTTATTATTGATGATGAAGGTTGGACAGTTATTGAATGCGATTGGACAAGTGTAGAAGGTATTGTATATATGTCTTTAACTGAAAGTAAGGTTAATTATAAATATGATGATAGGGATATTGAAATTGCTGATTTAGATAGATATAAGTTTCCTGCTTTACCTACATTATACAAAGTAGGAGATACAATTATTCCGAAATTTGAAGAAGGAACATTGAATTAGTGGGAAATTGTATTAAGTAAGCCTGAAGATTGTGATTTTATTGATAGTAATTTTGTAGCTACGGGCGCTGGTCAATGTATAATTACAATGACACTTAAGGGTAAACCCGCAGTTTTTAAGAAAGTAGAAATTACTATTGACCCTCAAGATAAACCTTCAAAAGTATGGATAGAAGGTCCAGACCAAATACGTTTAGACCGCTATGCTACATATTCTCTATATACAGAGGATAATGAAGGTAATCCAATTATTATTAATGATAATATTGAGATTGAATTAGAGGAAACTGAATTAGCATAGATAAAGCAAAAGTTAGATGATTAGAATAACTTAGTGCAAAATACTTTTATAGTTCATGCTAATTGGAAGAATAAGTTAGGAGATATTATTTTAACCGCGGAATATGATAGTAATACATATAGTAAAACAGTTAAAATAATTCCATTATGGTGAGGTGAGTAGTATGGCAACAGAAAGTCAACGTAGATTCGCTGTAATGGGTACTAACACCTTTAATATTGCTAATAAACTTATGCAAAACTAGCGGCTTTGCCGCCTACTTAAATATTCGGTCAGAGACCCTTTTGATGAAAAGTACGAAGATGTTGATGGAATTAGTTTGCTTAATAAGCAAATTATGATAGTTCCAAAAATCTTTGATGATAGTACGGAGAAAACATCATATATTGTAGCTATTTTCTCAAACTTCGTTACCAATATGATAAATCCAGATTTTAAATTATCTACTGTGCGCTTTGATGTAGCTTGCCCATATGATGAGTGGGTGCTTAATGAGAAATCATTACGTCCATATCTAATGATGCAAGAGATAGACACCATGTTTAATGGCGCGCAAATGGAAGGTATTGGTACATTATAGTTTGTGCGCGCGGAAAGTATTGTACTTACTCCGCAAATTGGTGGCTACTCTATGTTGTATCAGATAAATGAATTTAACTGATAATGAGGTACTTAAATTTTTAAAGGGCGGACCAGTATTTATAGAGGATATATGTGCTGTTTATTCTGTCACTTTAGGAGAAATTGTTGATATAGGTTATGATAAATTTTAGTAGTATTTAAGTATTTTAACTGCTACTAAACCTACGGATGTAAAGGGCGAATAGGAATTAACTGAACTATTAAATAATATTAGTGATTATTAGTATTTATTATTAATGGTATCTATGGATGCTACAGTTAATTCATTAGTTAAATCTGCATTTCGTTTTTTTACACATTCTGAAGCAACTTTTTCTTTAGAGCCTCCAAGTATATTTTTGGGGCCTTTAGAAGAATAGCACATATTAGATGAGAAGCATTTTTACGATTTGTAGCGCGTTCTTAAAAGAATGTATTTCCTTGAAGTAGAAGGAGAAGAGATTATCATCTATGAAGATGATGATCCCGCTACAAAACGTTTAAAAATGCAAATGCGCGCGAACCGTGAAAAGGTTCGTAAAGCCAAAGCAAAAAAGGCGGCGCAAGAGAAATCTGACATGAGTATGTCAGACTTAATTGGGAGTATGGCTCTCAATGATTGTGGCCTAAATATTAAAAATATTTGGGATATTACATATTATGCTTTTCACGATTAGCTAAAGCGGATGGGCTGGCGTGACTAGTTTAATATAAATTAGAAAGCGGCTCTCGCAGGCGCTAAAATTAATAAGTCTTAGCTTAAGCATTGGATGCGTTCCATTGCTAGTCCAGACAAGTAAAGGAGGTAAACTCTTATGGCAAGTAATGTTAATATCTTTGATAAATATGGCATTAAAGAAGTTGCTAACGTATACTTTGAAGCTCTAGAAGATGACCTCGCTGCTGGCGTTTACAAGGGAGACATTGTACTATTCCTAGATACTCTAAAGGTATCCACCATTGAAACCACTGCTGAAAATACCGCTGCGCAAGGCGGTTGGGGCAATCCTAAACTAGTACAGTGGGACTATGGTAAGGAAATCAATATCACTCTAGAGGATGCTCTACTTTCTCTAGAATCCTTACGTTTCATGCTCGGTGGCGCTATTAAAAAGCCCGCTTCTGACGCTCCAGTTATTGTTCGTCATACTGAAGAAGTCGTTTGTGGTGAAGCTGGCGTAGTACCAAAGCCAAAAGATCATTTAACCGGTGTTGAATTAACTCCTACTGCTTCCGATGGTCACCCAATTCGTTTAATTAACTTAACCACCGGTACTCGTACACAGTTAGTTTATGCTGCTGGTCAGACTGCTCCTGCCATTGATGGCAGTCATGCTGTTAACTTTAAGAATCCTAAGATGATTGGTGGAGAACCTGTTCCTTCTGCAAAGGGCGATCATATCCGTATCTTCTGGGAAGAAGTTCTAGCCAATAACAATGGTAATGAAACTGCTATTGAAGTAACCATTTCTCCAGATACCTTCCCAGGTACCTATAAAGTTATTGGTGACACCTTCATGCGTTCTGAAAAGACCGGTAAGGATGAACCCTTCCAGTTCATTATCAACAAGGCAAAGGTACAGAGCAATGTTACTATTACTCTACAGGCTGAAGGCGATCCTTCTACCTTTGAAATGACTCTAAACGTCCTACGTTCTACCAACGACCAGGGCGAGAACGAGATGATGAAGCTAGTTCGTTACAATATTAGCGGTTCTACTAGTTCTGCTTCTGAAGACGACTATGGCTCTGTCGCTGGTTCCTAATTGAGCTAAATGATGGGGCTTCCCGTTGCGGGAAGCCCTTTATTTTTTTAATAGGTGGTGATGCCTATGATGGATTAGAGATTTGGACATAAGGAGTTATATGAGGTTGTACTTCGTGCAAAAACTCCTATGCAATTTGGAGATAGGTATATAGAAGCTGATGAGCCTGTTCTTTATTTTGAAGATGTAAATATGTCAGTACTTACTGAATAGAATCGTCCTGTATTCGCGCGCGGTGGTTGGGCAAATATGCCACGTGTTATTTGGGATGATAGACAGGAAGTTTAGTTTTAGATGGTAGATGGCGTAATGTCCTCGGTGGGTATGAGCATGCTTTTAAGCGCGAATGTGCTGTCATAGTAGGACAAATAGCCTTTATATATACATATGAAAGAGGGACCTTTTGAACCAACTTCATTAAAAGAGGAAATTGATGGGGTTTAGAAGGATGTCCCTTATATTGAATTAAAACATAAACCTATTTTCTATCCGGAAAAGAAAATTTTTATATTTGATTATGATCGTGATGCGATTTAGGAAAAAATTTATGGCGCATATATACCAGAATTTGAAGATGAACTTGGAATTACGCACTATCGTATGAAATTGTATTCTAATAAAAATTTAAAAGAACCAGCAGAAAAAGGTAGGAAATATGTTATTGACTACTACTATAAATATGAGGATGAAGCCTTGATTTATAGTGTGTAGAAAGAAAGATTTAATGGTCTTTTCACACTTGAGGCGAAGTTTTACTCAAAGGATGAAAATGAGGGCAAACGCTACACAAATGTGTTGTATATGCCAAAAGTTAGGATTGTAAGTAATATTAACTTACGATTGGGAGAAAGGGCCGATCCCACTGTTTCTACTTTTAATATCATTGGATTACCAGAAACTGTTGGAGATTAGAAAAATTTAATAATGGAAATCACGCGTTTGGGTACGGACATAGACGCGGACATTTAATATGCCACTTTCTTAGGAAAGTGGCTCTTTTTTTTATTATGGTGAGAAAAGGAGATGAGTACGATGGCAGGACAGGGAATTACAGTTTCTATTTAGGCTAAGATTGAAGGTTGGCAAGAGTAGATTAAATAGATTCAAAATGCCATGAAGAATATTAAGCCTGGTACAGAAATTAGCAAGGGTTTGATAAAAGATTTATAGCAAGTTTAGAGTATGGTTGAGAATTTAAGTAAAAATACTAATTAGCGTTTAACTTCTGATTCTCAAATTACTGGATTTGTTGATAAAATTAAAGAAGTGGAGAATCTTTTTGGGCGTTTAGGTACCTCTATGTCCCATATTTCTTTTGGTGATATTAAGCCTGAATATATTACATCTTAGTTCAAAGATTTATTATCTACTTTAGAATAGGCTAATAATGCACTTGGGCAAGGTATGGAATCTAGCTTTCAAGGAGCAATTGCAAATTCTAAGATTTTATAGAAAGAATTTGAACGTATGAAAATTGATCCCAAAACAATGAATATTGATGCAGTTCGCGAAGCTTTAGCAGAACGAGGAAAGGCATTAGATAAAGATGTTAATGAGGGATTAAAGAAATTATCTGATTTTGAAAAAGGATTAGAAAAATTAAAGAAATCTAGAGATGAGCTTACTGCAAGATAGAAATTTCTCGGTACTGATGCTTAGGCTACAGCATCGTCATTATTAATGGGTTAGTAGTTACCCACTAAAGGAACAATTCTAGATTCTACAGAACTTGAAAAGAAATTAGATTTCTTTAGAAGCAATTTATTAAGAGCAGGATTTACTCCGGCTTAGTTAGGTCGTATTATTCCAGATTTAGAAACGGTAATGAAAGCCGGGCACTGGGATGAAATG
>Ga0310694_10000663_pt1 | contig 43660 bp, 26 predicted proteins | sample 174DNAGHGhighgp2_FD_203884 | JGI IMG/M metagenome (GOLD analysis project Ga0310694, IMG submission 203884) | Sheep rumen microbial communities from Palmerston North, Manawatu-Wanganui, New Zealand - 1742 DNA GHGhigh gp2 (v2) (version 2) | ecosystem: Host-associated > Mammals > Digestive system... | reverse complement strand
TAACTTTGATCTGTATCGTTTTTATAAGAAGACTGAATAATATGTTTTTAAAAAGCACTTATACCCCCTCCGCTGTAATACACCTACATTTTTCCAAAACTTATATTTGCATATCTCAAAAAAAGTTATAACTTTGCAACGATAAGCGATCTTAATAGAGCAGATGAGCAGTTCGTTCTAATTATTTCACACACGCCCATGTGTGAAGTAAATTAAAAAACAACTGCTCATCTGCTCTACTGCTCATATGATTTCCTAATTTTTTTCTGCCACTAAAACGGGGTTTTAACGGGGTTTTGTCCTCCTTATGTATAGGTTTGCATATCTCAAAAAAACAGAACATTTTCGGATAGGTGTTGCATAGGCAATGACCACGTGATGACCACGTGATGATTACGTGTGACAAAAATAGAACATCGTATCAATCAAGGGGCATTCTCGTATCAAAGCCGAGATATGATCGGGATATGAACGCGACCAGAACGGGACCAAGCCGTGACCAGACAGATGGATGATAGATGTCGTCCAATCGCACTCCAAACCACCTTAAGACTACCTCAAAACCCCGTTAAAACCCCGTTTTAGTCCGAAAAAATGAGAGGTAGCAACAAAAAGAATGGCATACGCTTGCGTATGTCATTTTTTTTTCGTACCTTTGCGGCCAAATTGAAATACATTAACGAAAAACACATACGATTATGGCAACAAAAAAAGTTGAAAGTCGAAAGGCGAAAGTCGAAAGTGCACCCAAACACTTGAAGATTGTGGAGCGTGACCCGTATCTGCAACCCTATGAGGGTGCCTTGCAGGCGCGCGCAGACTACGCACGGAACAAAGAAGCCGAACTGACCGGCGGCAAACCTCTCAGCGAATGGGCTACCGGTTATCTCTATTTTGGCCTTCACCATCAAAAACCCTACACCGACGCAAAAGGAAAGAAAGTAGCAGGCGAATGGGTGCTTCGTGAGTGGGCACCGAACGCGACCGCCATTTATATCAAGGGTGACATGAACGGTTGGCAGAAGGACGAGGCATACCGTCTTCAGCCAATCGGCAACGGCGTATGGGAGGCCAAAATGCCAGAGAACGCACTCCAACACGGACAACTATACAAACTGCTTGTCGAGTGGAACGGCGGTTACGGCGAACGAATCCCGTCTTATGTACGCCGTGTCGTACAGGACGAGCAGACCAAGATCTTCTCTGCGCAGGTTTGGGACGAACCCGAGTACCAATGGAAAAACCGGAAAATCACAAATCACAAATCGCGCGAAGCGCTTTACATCTACGAATGCCATATCGGTATGTCTTCCAAAGAGGAGAAGGTAAGCTCGTACGAGGAGTTCCGTCGCGATGTACTGCCGCGTATCGATGCACTGGGTTATAACTGCATCCAGATCATGGCGATCCAGGAGCACCCGTACTACGGTTCGTTCGGCTACCATGTATCCAATTTCTTTGCTGCCAGCAGTCGTTTCGGTACGCCCAATGAACTCAAAGCCCTCATCGACGATGCGCACGGTCGCGGTATCCACGTCATCATGGACCTCGTGCACAGTCACGCCGTGAAGAACGAACTGGAGGGGCTGGGTAACTTCGACGGTACCCCCTATCAGTATTTCCATGACGGTGCACGTCGCGAGCACCCGGCTTGGGACTCGCTCTGCTTCAACTACGGCAAGAACGAAGTGCTGCATTTCCTGCTCTCGAACTGTAAGTTCTGGCTGGACGAGTATGACTTCGACGGCTTCCGCTTTGACGGCGTGACCAGTATGATCTACCGCAGTCACGGTCTGGGCGAAGACTTCAACGGCTATCCCTCTTATTTCAACGGCAACGAAGACGGCGACGCCCTCATGTACCTGACCCTTGCCAATAAGGTCATTCACGAGGTCAAACCCGAAGCCATCACCATCGCCGAAGAGATGTCCGGCATGCCGGGTCTGGCTGCAGCCATCGAAGATGGCGGTGTAGGCTTCGACTACCGTCTGGCGATGGGTATCCCTGATTTCTGGATCAAGTATATCAAAGAGGTCAAGGACGAAGATTGGAAAGCCGGCCATATCCTGTTTGAGATGACCAACCGCCGGGAGGACGAGAAGACCATCTCCTACGCCGAGAGTCACGACCAGGCGCTGGTGGGCGATAAGACCATCATCTTCCGTCTCGTCGATTCCGACATGTACTGGCATTTCGAGCATGGTCATTCGACCTATATGGCGGACCGCGGTATCGCCCTGCATAAGATGATCCGGTTGGTTACCGCATCCACCATTAATGGCGGATATCTCACCTTCATGGGCAATGAGTTCGGTCATCCCGAATGGATCGATTTCCCGCGTGAGGGCAACGGTTGGAGTCATAAATATGCCCGTCGTCAATGGGATCTGGTGGATAACCCCAATTATTTCTTCGCCGACCTCAACCGCTTCGACCAAGCCATGGTTCATCTGCTCAAGAAACATCTGCTCATCCAGAACCCGACCACGGAGGAGAAGAAATACAATGTCGGCAAACATCTGCCGTGGGTCATGAAATGGTGGGACAACGAGGGTGACCAGGTTGTCGCTTACTCCCGCAATGACCTGCTGTTCATCTTCAACTGGAACGGTCAGAAATCCTTCACCGACTACGGTATGTTGGTTCCCGAAGGCAAATACAAAGTGGTCCTCAATACCGATGCCAAAGAGTTCGCCGGTTTCGGTCTCAGCGATGACTCCGTGGAGCATTTCACCGAGCATGACAACCTCTACGCCAAGGACGGCAAGGGTTGGCTGAAGATGTACCTGCCGGCACGCAGTGCAGTTGTTTTACAAAAAATAGATTGATATGAAAAACGAAGTTAATCGTGCCTTTATGGCTAAGAAAAAGTATATTTTTATCGCTTTGGCATTGACCCTGGCTTTGGTCGGTTGCCGAAAAAAAGTGAACCTGAAAGCCGAGTGGGAAAACCTGGATGCCAATGCCGAATTGGCATTCAGCGAAGCGCAGAGCATGGAGGAACAGCAAGCCGTGCTGACCAACCTCATCGACTCCGCTTACCTGCTCCTCAAAAAGAACATCAAGTCCGAGTACGCCGACACGCTGTTCTTGAATATCTATCCTTTCTTCTCCGCCGAGCAGAAAGAGGAACTCTTCGACATCATGCCCGAATCCATGTTGGAGCAAGAGCAGATCAAAGAAATCTATGACCATTTTCTGATACAGTCCGCTACGTCCAAAGGTCATCCCTATATCGACTTCACCGGTCTGACACCGGAAGGTGAAGCCCTGTCGCTTAGTGAGCTCGTCGGTCAGACAGACTATGTGTTGGTTGATTTCTGGGCAAGTTGGTGCGGTCCCTGCCGGCGCCTTATTCCGGTTCTCCAAGAGATATACGCCGGGCAACCCAAAGGTCGCCTGCAGATACTCAGTTGTTCGGTCGATCAACGTGAAGCCGATTGGATCAAAGCCATGGAGGAAGAACAGATGCCATGGTTGCAGATCCGGGAAACAGAATACTATCCGTGTTCCGAGAAATACGGCGTGCAATACATCCCGCATACCGTCCTCATTGACCGTAACGGTATCATCGTCGGCGTCAACCTCGAAGAACCAGAGATCGAAGAGATCCTTTTAGGAGAATAAAATGACAAATCACAAATGACAAATGACAAATAATTTATGCGCGTAATTATCGAACCTTCGTATGACCTGCTCAGTCAGTGGGCTGCGAACTATGTAGCAAAACGTATCAATGAGTTTGACCCCAAAGAGAGCAAACCTTTCGTGCTCGGTCTTCCTACCGGCTCGTCCCCGCTTGGCATGTACCGTGCCCTCATTGAACTGAATAAAGCCGGAAAAGTATCCTTCCGCAATGTGGTAACCTTTAACATGGACGAGTATGTCAACCTGCCGGAAGACCATCCGGAGAGCTACCACAGCTTCATGTGGAATAACTTCTTCAGTCATATCGACATCCGCAAAGAGAATGTCAATATTCTGAACGGCAACGCACCCGACCTCGTAGCCGAATGTGCACGTTACGAAGAGAAAATCAAGAATATCGGCGGTATCCATCTGTTCCTCGGCGGTATCGGTCCGGACGGTCATATCGCCTTCAACGAACCGGGTTCATCGCTCACCAGCCGCACCCGTAAGAAAGAGCTGACTACCGACACTATCATCGCTAACAGCCGTTTCTTCGACAACGACGTCAACAAAGTGCCCAAGACAGCCCTCACCGTGGGTGTAGGCACCGTCATGGATGCCAAAGAAGTACTCATCATGGTGAACGGTCATAACAAAGCCCGTGCCCTCCAACACGCTATCGAGGAACCTATCTCGCATATGTGGACCGTCTCCATGCTCCAGATGCACCAACACGGTATCATCGTCTGCGATGAAGCTGCTTGCGAAGAACTCAAAGTGGGTACGTTCAATTACTTCAAAGACATCGAACGCAATAATCTGGATCCGAAAACATTACTATGATCACTGACAACTGATAACTGAATGCTTGAAATTTATAATTCATTAACACGTTTCAAAGAAACGTTTAAACCGCTGCACGAAGGACACGTAGGCATGTATGTATGCGGTCCTACCGTCTATGGTGACGCCCATTTGGGGCATGCCCGTCCGGCGATCACGTTTGACCTGCTGTACCGCTATCTGCAGTACCTCGGTTATAAAGTGCGCTACGTGCGTAACATCACCGATGTCGGTCACCTCGAACACGATGCCGATGAGGGCGAAGATAAGATAGCCAAGAAAGCCCGGCTCGAGCAACTCGAACCGATGGAGGTCGTGCAGTACTACACCAACCGTTACCATCGGGACATGGCAGCGCTCAACGTTCTGCCGCCGTCTATCGAACCCCATGCATCGGGTCATATCATCGAGCAGATCGCATTTATTCAAAAGATACTCGACCGCGGGTACGCGTATGTGGTGAACGGGTCGGTATATATGGACGTGGAGAAATACGCCAAAGACTATCCGTACGGTAAACTGTCCGGTCGTAACCTCAACGATATCGTCACCGAGACACGCGAACTGGACGGACAGGACGAGAAGAAACACAGTTATGACTTCGCCCTTTGGAAGAAAGCGGCACCGGAGCATATCATGCATTGGCCTTCACCATGGTCCGAAGGTTTCCCCGGATGGCATATGGAGTGTTCTACAATGGGTACCAAATACCTCGGTGAGCGGTTCGATATTCACGGTGGCGGACTGGACCTCATCTTCCCGCACCACGAAGCGGAGATCGCACAGTCTTGTGCCGCACTCGGTCATGAGACCGTCCACTACTGGATGCACAACAACATGATCACCATCGCCGGCAAGAAGATGGGTAAGAGTTATAATAACTTCATCACGCTCGAGCAGTTCTTCAGCGGTAACCACCCGCTCTTATCCAAACCCTTCGGACCGATGGTCATCCGTTTCTTCATCCTGCAAGCACATTACCGCTCAACGGTCGATTTCTCGTCCGAAGCCCTCGAAGCTGCCGAGAAAGGTCTGCAACGTATGCAGGAAGCCTACGCCCGTTTGCAAAAACTGCAAGCGGAAGGAGAGACATCCGCCACGATTGGCGGATCGATAGCCGGTCTGCGTCAACGTTGCACCGAAGCCATGGATGATGATCTCAATACGCCGTTCGTGATTGCCGCCTTGTTTGATTCCACGCGCGCCATCAATACCGTGCATGACGGCAAGGGTACGATCAGCGAAGCGGACCTCAAGGAGCTGCGCGAGGTATGGAAGACTTTCGCCATCGATATCCTCGGTTTACGTCTGGATGATGGGCAAATGACAAATGACAAATCACAAATGTCAAATAGGCTCCAAGCCTTTAGCGGAGCGATTGACCTGCTCTTAGGCATTCGTCTGCAGGCGAAGCAGAACAAAGACTGGGCGACGTCGGACAAGATCCGGAACGAACTGACTGCCCTCGGTTTCCAAATCAAAGACACCAAAGACGGCTTCGAATGGAGTATCTAAGTAAACTTACATAAAGATTGAATCACAATTGTATAAAATATATAGGTATATTTATATTCGCTATTTGCTGTGTTTCGTGTATAAAACAAAACAAATTAACGGCTACTCAGACTTTTATTTTGTCTAACCCAACGAATCAATCGTGGAATATAGAGATTGCTGTAAAGTGGGGAAAGACAAAAGTAACACACTCTGATTCTGCCATTATGCATATAGAAAACATGCAGATAGATTCAATCAATATGTTTTTTAAACTCACAGAACAAACTCGTTTAATGCCTATATCTGCAGTATATGGATCATCTGTAAATGACTATTATATAAAAAATGAAGGATGCTGGATACAAAGCAAACTAACTAATAATACAACCCACTATGTGTATGAATGGGAGCAACGTCTTTCTCCATACATAAAAGATACATTGATAAATGATTCTAATTTGTATTCATGGGAATGGATGTCTACCAGTGGCCAATCATATGATCAACATGACCGATTTAAATGCACACTACATTAATTATCGAAGTTATCGAGGTATAGGAATAAGGACATACATGTTATGTCTTTATTCGTTATTCCTCACTTTTTGCTCATATGCGTTATCAAGTTGCTCTGGTTGCAGCAATAAAAATAATGGAAATATAGAGATCACGGAAGACCATCTGGTGGCGTACCCCGGACGAACGTTCAGTTATAAGGATAAGTTCAACGACTTGCAGTCCAAGCAACATGAGGTGGCCTCCCGTATCGGTTTACCCCACCCTCCTAAAGACCGGGACGAAGCGGCATCGATGCGTAAGAAACTCGTTGAGGTCAAGACCAATGAGAACTATATCGTTGATGACCTTACGCATTCTGTACCGTATCTCATCCCTTCTGCCAAACGCGAACTGGATGCCATCGGTACCGAGTGGGCAGATATCCTTCAACGAAACGGACTACCCCATTACCGATTTTATGTGACCTCTATTTTACGCACGCAGGAAGATGTCAAATACCTTCAACGCAGCGGAAACATCAACTCGACAACCCAGAGCTGCCACTGCTACGGCACGACCTTCGATCTCGCGTATATGCGTTATGATAAGGTAACGCGCACGCGCGACTACATGCACGAGGATAATCTGAAACTGGTACTGGGACAAGTGCTGCTCAACCACCAACGAGCAGGAAAGATCTACGTGAAATACGAATGGAAGCAGAGTTGCTTCCATATTACGGTTCGGCAGTAGGCTTTTTCTCGCAGAGATCTATCAGACTACAATCCGAGCAGTTTTCTGTCTCGGATTTTTCTTTTGGGCAGTCTTCATTCGACTTTTGACTTTCGACTTTCGACTTTTTTGCCTTGATACGCTCATTGATTTCTATCAATGCGAGTATCCCAACCGCCATCACTATGAATGCAATGAGAGCTTTCATTTCACCATTTCATCATTCCATCATTCCATCATTATCAACCCTGTCTTCTTCGATAACGAGGTTGTCGATGATGAACTGCTGACGTTCGGTAGTGTTCTTACCCATATAGTACGCCAACAAGTCCTTTACGTTGTCCTCTTTACGCAGGTTAACTTGGTCCAGACGAATACCGGAACCTATAAAACCCTTGAATTCATCGGGAGAAATCTCACCCAGACCTTTGAATCGGGTAATCTCCGGATTCTTGATCTTATTGAGCGCTTTCTGCCGTTCTTCTTCCGAATAGCAATAAACGATCTGGTTCTTATCTTTCACACGGAAGAGCGGTGTCTGCAGGATATAGACATGGCCTTTCTTTACCAGATCCGGGAAGAACTGCAGGAAGAAGGTCAGCATCAATAACCGGATATGCATACCGTCCACATCGGCATCGGTGGCGATGATCACTTTATTGTACCGCAGTTCATCCAGACCGTCTTCGATATTCAACGCCGACTGGAGGCAATTGAATTCCTCGTTCTCATAAACGACGGATTTGCTCAGACCATAACTGTTCAGCGGTTTACCGCGCAACGAGAAGACCGCTTGGGTACGAACGTCCCTACTCTTGGTGATAGAACCCGAAGCGGACAGACCCTCCGTGATGAAGATACAACTCTCCAATCGCAGATCGTCATCCGCATCTTTTGCCGATTTAACCGGCTTGGCATCATTGAGGTGAATCTGACAGTCCCGCAGTTTGGGGTTGTTGACCAGGTTCTTCTTCGCCCTTTCCCGTGCCGCCTTGGTGACACCGGCAATCGCTTTACGTTCTTTCTCGGATTCCTGGATCTTCTGCAGCATGATCTCTACCGTCTGTGGCGTCTTATGCAAGTAGTTATCCAACTGCTGTTTGACGAAATCATTGACGAACTTATTGACACTCACGCCGCCGGTAGGACTCATATCTTTCGAACCCAGTTTCACTTTCGTCTGACTCTCGAACACCGGTTCCTCCACATTGATAGCGATCGCTCCCACCACACCGTTACGGATATCGGCCAGTTCTTGGTTCTTGTTAAAGAACTCTTTGATGGTGCGACCTATCGCTTCGCGATAAGCCGCTTGGTGTGTACCGCCTTGGATGGTATGCTGACCGTTGACGAAGGAGAAATACTCATCACCGTTCTGGTCCGTATGCGTCAATGCGATCTCGATATCTTCGCCTTTGATATGAATGATCGGATACAACGGATTAACCGTCATATTTTCCGTTAGAAGATCCAACAGACCGTTCTTGGAAACGAATTTCTTTCCGTTATAGACAAGCGTAAGGCCGGTATTGAGGTAGGCGTAGTTACGCAACAACTCTTCGATATAATCATCCCGGAAATGGTAGTTTTCAAAAAGCCCTTTGCTGTCATCGGGCACGAATTCAATAACCGTACCGCGTTTCTCCGAACCGTTATAATCAACGATACCTGTATCAGATGTCAACTTACCTTGTGCGAACTCCGCCCGACGGGTTTTGCCTTCCCGATAGGACTCTACGGCAAAGAAAGAAGACAAGGCATTGACAGCCTTGGTACCCACTCCGTTCAGACCGACGGATTTCTTGAAGGCTTTGCTGTCATATTTACCACCGGTATTAAGGACACTGACCACTTCAACCAGTTTGCCCAAGGGAATACCGCGACCGTAGTCCCGTACACGCACCATCTGACGAGACTTTTCACCATTCTCACCATTAAGCGAAGCGTCACCATTCATCACTATATCGACCTCGATAACTTTACCTTCACCCATACGGAACTCATCGATGGAGTTATCGATACTCTCTTTGATAAGCACATAGATACCGTCATCGGAGTGACTGCCGTCACCCAGTTTACCGATGTACATACCCGGACGACGCCGGATATGCTCCATGTCATCCAAGTGGATAATGTTCTCGTCGCCGTACGATACGGCGGGGCTTTCGACTTTCGACTTTTGACTTTCGTCTATATATTTTTCTTCTGCCATATTCTTAAAATCGGGTGCAAAAGTACAAAAAAAAAATGACATACGCAAATTTTGCGTATAAAAAAATACCGCTCCGGTTTTTCGATTACCGCAGCGGATATTGTTTGCGCAGTTGTTCAAACTGCTCGGGATGGCTTTTCAGGATATTGGTGACTCTTTCGAGCCATCCGGGTGCCGTATCTCCCTTGGCAGGAAAAGAAGGTAACAGAACGGGTGTCAAACAACCAAAAGTCGCGATTTCATCGAGACATTTCTGCGTTGCATTGCGTTTTCCTTCCACCGAATAACCGGCGATATGAAACGACGCACGCAGCGCTTTTGCCAATAGCTGATGATTGATGACGGGTTCATTTTCCCACGTATCGATGATAAACGGATGTCCGCTTTGCAACAATGCCTGTTCGTCCACCACTCCGCCACGTGCAGCGTTAATGATCAAAGCATCCGGTTTGCATTTGGTCAGGAAGGCTTCGTCACACAGATGACGCGTTGTCTCCTTGAGCGGTACATGGAACGAGATGATATCACAATTTTGTGCGATGAAATCGAGACTTTCTCCTATTCCTTTCGGAGGATCATTCAGCACCACCTTGTAGCCTTTGCGCTCCGCCATCTTCGCCACCAACGAACCCACATGACCGACACCGACCACACCGATAGTCGGTGTATTTGTGATTTGTGATTTATGATTTATGATTTCATCCAGGGCTTCCTCGATATAGTCGCACACCGCTTGGGCATTACAACCCGGACAAGAGACCCAACGGATACCGTGCGCTTCGCAATATGCAGTGTCAATATGGTCATATCCGATGGTCGCGGTGCATACGAGACGCACTTTTGAACCGGCCAGGAGGGCTTCATTCACCTGTGTGCGGGTTCGCACCACCAACACATCTGTATCTCGCACAGAAAACGCATCAATTTCTTCCGGTTTCATCGGACAAATCTGCACGTGAGACCATGCGTTCTGCACCGCCTCAACGAGATACGGAATATGGGAGTCGCAAACGATTTTCAATTATCAATTATCTACTATCAATTATATTTGATATTATCAATCAAACGCACGGGACCGCAATAGACGGTGACACATCCGATGGCGTGATTGAACGAGTCGGTTGGCAGCAAGGTACTCTGATCTACGATCTCGTAATACTCCACTTCCAGTCCCTCCACCGAATTGATGGTATCGATGACACGTTGCTGCACGCGTGCGACCGTAGCCCCCGCTGCTTTTGCCCACTCCAAGGAGGCAAAGAGTGTCTTACTGATCGCCAAAGCGGTCTCTTTCTCTTGCTTGGACAAGCGTTCGTTTCTACTGGACAATGCCAGACCGGATTCTTCGCGAACGATCGGGCAATCGATGATCTGCAGGTTTCCGAACGTACCCGCCATGCTGCTACGCTCCACCATGTGGTGAATGATCGCTAATTGCTGAAAATCTTTCTCTCCGAAATAAGCTTTGTCCGGTTGCACCAGATAGAAGAGACGACTCACCACCTGCACGACGCCGTTGAAATGACCGGGCCGCATCTTACCTTCCATCACTTGGTCCAGTCCCGCAAAATCGAATGCAAAAGTAGAGTTCATCTCCTCTTCGGAATACATCTCTTCCGGTGTCGGTGCGAAGATGAAATCCGCCCCGATACTCTCTAACAGTTCCGCATCCCGCTGGATGTTACGCGGGTACTTCGCCAAGTCCTCTTTGTTGTTGAACTGAGTGGGATTGACAAATACAGAAACGAAGCATACATTGTTCTCATTGACGGCACGACGAACCAAGCTCGCATGTCCGGCATGAAGGGCACCCATCGTGGGAACCAAACCGATGGTTTTGTTCGCAATCTTACAAGCTTTTACGACTGCTTGTAACTCGCTTTTAGTGGTAATAATTTGCATATATGGATTATTATTTACGTTCTTTTTCTTCAAAAAACGTGCAAAGTTACTGCTTTTTTCCGTATTTTGCAAGCAAAAACAACTAAAATAACATTTTTTTTTGCATATATCATTTTTTTTTTGTAATTTTGCAGTGCGAATTAATGTACTCACGCCTATGAAAGAGCCGAATCGTATCCTTTTTATCTCTCAAGAGATATGCCCGTTTCTGTCGGAAGAAACGCCCATACGTCTGTTAAACAGACAGCTTCCTGAGTATTTTCAGGCCCATGGGTATGAGACTCGAACCTTCATGCCTAAGTTTGGAGAGATCAACGAACGCCGCAATCAGTTGCACGAGGTGATTCGTCTCTCGGGTATGAATCTGATTATAGAGGACTCGGATCATCCGTTGTTAATCAAAGTGGCTTCCATCCAGGCGGCACGTATTCAGATTTATTTCATCGACAATGACGATTTATTCCATCGCCGTAAAGGGACGAAGGATGAGTCGGGCGTGGAGTATGCGGATAATGACGACCGCGTTATTTTCTATGCCCGCGGTGTGATCGAGACGGTGAAGAAGTTACGCTGGACGCCGAATATCATCTTATGTTCGGGATGGATGAGTGCGTTAGTTCCTTTGTACCTCAAACGTGCCTTCAACGACGAGCCTTTCTTTGCCAATGCAAAAATTGTGACGATGTTGGACGATAATGAGTATCAGAAACCGTTCCCGACAAACTTCACGGATAAGTTACGTATTGACGGCGTGACCAACACCGATGTGCGCTCGTTAGCCGGTTTCCCGGTGGGTTATGAGGAGTTGATGCGTCTCGCTGCCGATTACTCGGATGCCTTCATCTATGCGACACCGAAAGTAAACCAGCGTGTGGCTAATTATATCGAGACGAAGGGAAAACCGGTATTGGCCTATGAGGAGTTGGAGGATTACACGGCGCAGGCAAAACGTCAATGGGATTTCTATCAGACATTATTGGGGAAAGAGAATGAGTAAACGATGGACTGTCATAGGTTGTCTGATGGCCGTCATATGCTTTTTTACGGCATGCAAAGATGACGTCTCCTATACCGGTCAGTCGGTTTTGGAGCCGGAAGATCATATCATTGTATTGGCAGACACGTTTGCCTTTCGTTCCACGATTGACAGTTGTAATGCCATCATCTCGCAGGCAGATTCATTCTTATTAGGAGAGATTGAGACGGACTACGGACTGCTTCAGGCATCTATCATGACGCAGTTGGCTTGTCCTGAGGGATATCATTATCCGGAGGGTTTCTCGGTGGACTCCGTGGATTCGATTTGTTTGTTCATGTATTACGGCAGTTGGGAGGGAGAGGCGTATGCACCTCTGTCCATCGATGCCTATATGATGGATAAGAAGACCTTCGACTACTCCGGTACTTACCCGACGGATCTGGATATCGACGATTATTTTATTAATCCGGACAATAAAAAGAGTATCCTTGCCAACCGTAAGATAGTGGTAGCCGCAGAGAAGCAAGATTCTACGCAAAACTATAACGGCGATTATGTACCGCTGGTGCGCATGCGGGTGAACGACGATTTCATGCGCTATTTTGCTTCTATTCAGTCTTTCGAGAGTCAGGAGTCCTTCAACCGATTGTTTAAAGGTTTGTATATTAAGACTTCCTTCGGTTCTTCCACCATTCTGAATGTAACCGACATCGCACTGGGCGTATACTACCATTTCTCGTATCAGAAAGCAGGCAAAGATACCGTAGTGCAGGACATGAAAGCTTTTTATGCCAATGCCGAAGTGCGCACATTAAACCATCTGCAGTATGTAGATAAACCGCAGTTGATAGAAAACCTGAAGAAAGACTCCGACACCTATAATTATATTATCGCGCCTGCAGGCGTATATACGCGCCTGCAATTCCCGATGGCGCAAATAGCGGATACCATCATGCAGCATATGGAAGTGGCAATAGACGAATCCATCTCTCTGGTCAAACGTCCGTATGTCAACAAAGCCTACGTGCAAGTGGATGTGGAGAATGTGTTCAATGGCACCTCCGGTGAGATAACGCGTAATGACTGGTTGCAACCCGCCTCATATATGTTACTCATCAAAGAGCAAAGCATGGAGCGGTTCTTCCGTAACAAGGAATTACCTACCGACACCTGTGCCATCCTGAGCGCATTGAACCAGGGAACGGATTCGGTAGGAAACAGCGTGTATTATTACTCGTATGACTTATCGTCCTTCCTCACCAACCAGTTGCGTCAAGAGAGCAATGATCCGACATTGGATATGTTACTGGTTCCGGTAACGGTACAGACCAGTGCCACCTCTTATTCATCCACTGCCGTCTCCTCTGTCCGCCAACAACAGACGATGTCTGCCACCAAGGTTCGTTCGGCAAACAACGGTATGCAGTTGGAAATCATCTACAGCGGGTTCTGATAAAAAAACGCGAGGTTTAACCCGCGTTTTTTAATTGTACCAGTTTCTGAACTCCCAGTTTTTGCGCCACATATTCTTTGGTAATGGTGAACGACTGCGAAGTACCTATTTTCTTACGGCTCGGCAGTTCGAACATCAGATCCGTCATCACGGACTCCATCAGTCCCCGCAAACCGCGTGCGCCTAACTTATACTCCAGCGCTTTATCGACGATATAATCCAGTGCTTCATCATCAAAGGTGAGTGCCACTCCATCCATCGCCATCAGTTTCTTATACTGCTTGGTGAGCGCATTCTTCGGCTCGGTAAGGATATTACGCAGGGCGTCTCTGTTCAGCGGTTGCAGATAGGTGAGCACCGGCAGACGACCGATGATTTCCGGGATAAGACCGTAGGATTTAAGATCTTGCGGTGCAATATACTGCAACAGGTTATTCTTATCCACCTGCGCCGCCTGTTGTTGGGCAGCGAAACCTACCACCTGCGTATTCATGCGCTGCGATATCTTCTGCTCTATACCGTCAAACGCACCACCGCAGATAAAGAGGATATTCTTGGTATCCACATGAATCAGTTCCTGATCGGGATGCTTGCGTCCTCCCTGAGGCGGCACATTGACAATAGATCCTTCGAGCATCTTCAGCAAACTCTGCTGTACACCCTCACCGCTCACGTCACGCGTGATGGACATGTTCTCCGATTTACGGGCAATCTTGTCGATTTCATCGATGAAGATAATACCTCTTTGCGCCTTATTCACATCGTAGTCGGCATCCTGAAGAAGACGAACCAAGAGCGATTCGACATCTTCGCCTACATAACCGGCTTGCGTGAGCGCAGTCGCATCTCCGATAGCGAAAGGTACTTTGAGCATCTTGGCAATAGTGCGAGCGAGAAGGGTCTTGCCGGTACCGGTAGAACCGACCAGCAGGATATTACTCTTCTCTATCTCCACATCGTCATTGCTGATCTCTTGCAGCACACGTTTGTAATGGTTATAGACTGCTACAGAAAGGAAACGCTTGGCTTCATCCTGCCCTATTACATAGAGATCCAAGAACTCCTTAATCTCTGCAGGAGTAGGAAGGTTCTCCATGTTCAGCGAGTCCTCCTTGGAAGCGCTCTTCTTAGGCAAAGCCGATACCATCTGATGTCCCTGCTCGATACACTCATTGCAAATAAGCACATCGTTATCCATACCGGAGAACATAGACGGCATAGAGCGTCCACAGAAACTGCAGGTATTTCCGTAATTCCTCTTACCCATTACTCTTTACGTGTAAACACCTTGTCAATCATTCCGTACTCCAGTGCCTCTTGTGAGGTCATCCAGTGGTCACGGTCTGCATCCTGACGGATCTGCTCCATGGACTTGCCGGACTTAGCGGAGATGATCTGATACAGCTCTTCTTTGAGTTTGAGAATCTCTTTGGCAGTAATCTCAATATCACTTGCCTGGCCTTGAATACCTCCGAGCGGTTGATGAATCATGACACGGCTATGCGGCAATGCGGCACGCATTCCTTTCTCACCTGCCACCAACAAGACAGCCCCCATGGATGCCGCCAAACCGGTACAGATGGTCGATACACGTGCTTTGACAAACTGCATGGTGTCGTAGATGCCCAAACCGGCATAAACCGAACCACCCGGCGTATTAAGGTAGAGATTGATATCGCGTTCGCTATCCACGGAGTCCAAGTACAGCAACTGTGCCTGAATCACATTGGCGGTGTAGTCGTTCACTTCGGTGCCAAGGAAGATGACACGATCCATCATCAGACGACTGAACACATCCATCTGGGTCACGTTCAGTTGACGCTCCTCCAGAATAGTCGGCGATATATATCCGCTGCTCGCACGGGTTGAATCCATGCTGCGAGACATGACGTTCTCTACATGCATGGAGTTCAAACCCTGCGATACGGCGTATTTTAAGAAATCATTTTGCATGTACGATTTACAAATGTACGATGTACGATTTTATTTCTTCAGTGCTGCTTTCTTCTCTGCGCGACGAGCCTGTGCAAGTTGGATATCATATGCAATCGGCGAAGCGATGAACAGAGACGAATAGGTACCTACGATCACACCTAACAACAATGCGAATACGAAGCCTTGGATCGTCTCGCCACCGAAGATAAAGATTGCCAACAATACAACGAACGTACTCATAGAAGTCGAGAACGTACGGCTCAGCGTGTTGTTCAACGCATCGTTGATGTTGATCTTCTTCTCACGTTTCGGATAGAGACCGTTATACTCACGAACACGGTCGAAGATGACCACGGTATCGTTAATAGAGTAACCGATGACGGTCAGGATCGCAGCGATGAAGGCCTGGTCAATCTCCATAGAGAACGGCATGATCTTCCAAAGGATAGCATACAGACCCAAGATGATCACTGTATCGTGGAACAAAGCAACGATAGCACCCACCGAGTAAGCAAAGTTACGGAAACGAACCAAGATATAGATGAAGATACCGAGCAGTGCAGCGAAGATAGCCCATACGGCGCTGGTCTTGATGTCATCTGCGATTGCCGGACCTACTTTCTGACTGGAACGGATACCGATCTCGCTAACGTCTGTTGCATTGAACTCCTCAAAGGTGAATCCCTCTGCCAAGAACGGTTTGCAACCTTCGTAAATCAGTTTGGCAATACGCTCGTCCTCATCATCGGAATTATCTTTGATACCGAAGTTCGTAGAGATACGTACTTGGTTAGCCTCGTTACCGAAGGTAATCACGTTCAACGAGAATTGGTCACCATCCGCAAGGTTAGCACGGAATATCTCATTCAGGTTCTCCTTCACTTCTGCACGCAACAGGAACTCTTTACCTTCTGCTTTATACGTATCAGCTACTTGATCCACTACCTGGTTGTCAAAACGAACCACATAGTTACGTCCACCGGAGAAGTCGATACCAAGGTTCAATTGACCGAACACGTGCGGCTCCAGACCGAGGATAGCGAAGATGATCAGCGCACCCGAGATGCAGTATGCGTACTTACGTGCAGCCACAAAATCGAAGTGGATATTCTGCAGGAAGTTTTGCATAAGACGGGTGGTGAAGCTCAACTCTTTCGCGTTCTCACGTTTGCAGTAGTCTTCGAGCAACAGACGGGTGATAAACACAGCTGTCAGGAACGAAGAGATGATACCGATCATATAGGTAACAGCGAAGCCCTTGATAGGACCTGTACCGAAGATAGCCAGGATGACACCCGTCAAGAACGAAGTGACGTTAGCGTCCACGATGGCAGAGATAGCACCCTTGAAACCGTCGTCGATTGCTTTACGCATACCCTTACCGGCGCGTAACTCCTCTCGGATACGTTCGTAAATAAGCACGTTCGCATCGACCGCCATACCCATGGTCAAGACGATACCGGCGATACCCGGCAAGGTAAGTACGGCGCTGAACGAAGCCAAGATACCGACGAGCAAGAAGACGTTACATACCAATGCAAAGTCAGCAATCAGACCCGGTGTCCAACCGTAATAGAAAATCATGTAGATAAGGATGAGCAGGAAGCCCAATGCGAAAGAGAGCAAACCGGCTCTGATAGACTCACGACCCAGCGACGGACCTACCACATCCTCTTGGATGATACGAGCCGGAGCCGGCATCTTACCGGACTTCAGGGTGTTTGCCAAGTCTTTTGCCTCTTCTACGGTGAAGTTACCGGTGATCTGGCTACGACCGCCTTTGATCTCATCGTTCACACGCGGATAGCTATATACATAACCGTCCAAGACGATAGCTACGCACTTACCGATATTCTCCTTGGTCAGACGTTGCCAGTCTTTGGCACCTTCAGCGTTCATTGCCATCGATACCTCGGCTGCAGTACCCATCTGCGAGAACTCAGCACGTGCATCGGTGATCACGTCACCTTCCAGACTCGGGGTTCCGTCACTCTGTGCTTTAAGAGCGATTAACTGGAAGTAAGCACCGCGCTCGTCGATAGCCTTTACCGTCCAACGGAAACGAACATCGTTCTTCACATATTTCTGTGCGATCGGCGAAGTGAGCATCTTATTCACCGCAGCGGTATCGCTATAATGAACGGTACCTACCAGCGGACCACGACCAGCCTGACCGGCGTCACTCAATGACGGATTCAGGATAGCGAACAAGGGATGGGAACGTTTGTACTCTTCACGTTGTGCCTCAAGGTTCTTTGCCGCTTCCGCGTCAGCGGAATCAAGACCGAGGTTCTCAACGAGATCAGCCAGATCATCACCGGCAACCTCTGCTTTCTTCTCAGCCTTCGGCTCTTCTGCCTTCACTTCCTCCTTCGGAGCCAAAGCCGCATACTCACGGTCGATCTCCATCAAAGCCGGCATCACTTCGCTGGCTTCGTAGGTCTCCCAGAACTCAAGGTTAGCCGATCCTTGGAGCAGTTTACGAACACGCTCCGGCTCTTTGATACCCGGTAACTCAATCAAGATACGACCGGCCTGAGCCAACTTCTGGATGTTCGGTTGAACCACACCAAAGCGGTCGATACGCGTACGGAGCACATTGAACGAGTTGTTGATAGCATCTTCTACTTCGCTGCGCAGCACGTTCTCTACCTCCGAGTTGCTCATCGTCGGTTTAACCTTGTCGTGCAACTCCCAAGTAGCAAACACCTCTACCAGTTTTGCCTCCGGATCTCTCTCGTAAGCTGCGAAGAAGAGATCGAGGAAGTCTTTTCCGCTTTTTTCCTGTTGCGCCTTAGCCTCTTCCAGAGCTGCTTTGTACTCCGGCTTGGTGCTGTGACCGCTAAGCGCATCCAAGATAGAAGGAACGGATACCTCCATGGTTACGTTCATACCGCCCTTCAAGTCCAGACCAAGGTTGATCTCCTTCTCACGGCACTCTTTGAGCGTGTAACCGAACCAGATTTTCTTAGTAGCAATAGAGTCGTAGTACACATCCTCTGTAGTGTTGTGCTCAACTGCGTACTCTGCTGCTTTTCTATCTTGCTTCCTCGTCACAAACGAGAAAGACAGATAGAAGGCGCATACCACGAAAAGGCATGCCGCCAAGATTCTAATAAGTCCTTTGTTTTGCATAATGGTTTTTATTTAAATAATTTGTTTATTTTCCACTATCTTCCTACGTGTAGCACGCGCATATTCGCGCACGACACACAAAAAGTGCGCAAAATTACAAAAAAAAAATGACATACACAAATTTGTACGCCAATTTCTTTGATTTTTTCGAATTTTTACACGCTAAACGCCGTATTTTACAGCAAACTGCCTATCTGATAGACCGCAAAAGCCAATAACCACGCCAATGCCAAGCTGTGGAAGACCGTGAACCATGCCCACTTTTTGCCCGCTTCGCGACGTAAGGTGGCGATGGTCGCTACGCAGGGGAAATAGAGCAGCACAAAGAGCATAAAACTGAATGCGGTAAGCGGTGTGAAACCTGCTGTGGAAAGGTCTCCGCCATACAGGATAGCCAAAGTAGAGACGATCGCCTCTTTCGCCGGCAGACCGGTTAACAGACAGACGGACATCTTCCAATCGAAGCCAAGGGGTTCCAAGGCCGGTGAGAAAAACTGACCTATCTGTGCCAGATAGGAGTGTTCCAAGTCATTCAGATCCTGGGTCGGGAAATACTCCAGTGCCCAGATAACAACCGATGCCCACAGGATGACGGTGCAGATCTTCTGCAGATAATCCGCTACCCGCTCCCATATGTGCGCAGCCGTGTTATGCGCCTTGGGAATACGGAACTCCGGTAACTCGTTGACGGTATCGTCATTGCCTTGACGGAACCATTTAGTGCGTTTCATCACAATCGCAAACAGTACAGAAAGGCAGATACCAATGGCATACATGGAGATCATTACCAGGGCTTTATGACGCTCGAAGAATGTATCGACGAACAGCATATAAACCGGTAGACGCGCCGAACAGGACATGAAAGGAACCATCAGCATCGTCAGCACGCGGTCCTTGGGATTCTGTATATCTTTGGCGGCCATGATCGCCGGTACATTACACCCAAACCCCATCAGCATCGGAATGAAACTACGGCCGTGCAGACCGACACGGTGCATGATTTTATCCATGATAAACGCTTCACGCGCCATGTATCCCGAGTCCTCCATGAGCGAAATAAAGAAGAACAGGATGATGATATTCGGCACAAAGGCCAGCACCGCTCCTACGCCCGCCAGCACACCGTCAATCAAGAAACTGGAGAACCATCCTTCGGCAGTGATTCCTCTCAACCATTCACTCAATGCGCTAACACCCTTTTCTATCCATCCCTGCGGATAAGCGCCTAATGCGAAAGTACACCAAAAGACAAAATAAAGGATCGCCATCATAATCGGGAAGCCCAACCACGGATTGGTCAGCACTTTATCGATACGCTCCAAGCGTGTCTGGTGCTTGTCGTCCTTCGCGTGCGTGAGCGTCTCTGTTAAGATACCGTGTACGTACGCACGATAGGTGTCTTCATCGCCTTCCTGATCACGCAAGTGGTAGATCGGGTGTGCCGTAGAAGCCGGTTTGTGGATCGTGTTCTCCACAATATCCAGACAGTTGGGCAAACCGTAGTTCAACCGCACCGACACACGGCAGGTAGGAACACCAATCAACTGCTCCAACTTAGGCAGATTCAGCGAGTGATCCGTTTTGAGCAACAGGTCATATCGACCGATGGCGATAACGATTTTCTGATGCTCATCGATGATATGAGGCGTGAGCATGAGAGACTCTTCCAGACGCGTAGAATCGACGATCTGCAGCACTACATCATAGTTCCGGCCATGCAAATCGTCCGGATGATGCACCTCTACAAACTGCATGTCGTGCATTCCTGCGGCATGGTTTGCCTTACGTTGCTCCACCAATGCTTGCAACGCATGACACACCGAACTCTTCCCGCTTTGCGGAAGACCAATCACCGCTATTTTATGCAGTTCACTCATCGTCTCACCAAATCGGCTGCAAAGATACTGCTTTTTCGCGACATACACAATACCTATTTATGGGGATTTCACAAAAATTCACCTATATTATGCACGAAAAATTTGCACAGTTGGTATTTTTTTTGTAATTTTGCAGCGCAATTTGAGAAAAAAGATTTATGAAAAAAGTTATTTTTACGCTTGCAGCGTTTGCATTTATGACAACAGCATGCACTAACAAACAGCAGACCACGGGTATTCATTTGGAAAATCTGGATACAACCGCCGTGGCGCAGAATGATTTTTACCAGTACGCATGTGGCGGCTGGATGGCGAACAACCCCTTGACACCGGAATACAGTCGTTTCGGTTCATTCGACAAGTTAGGATTGAACAACCTCGAGCAGGTAAACGGTTTGATTCAAGATTTGGCTGCCAAAACGCACCAAGAGGGTTCAGTGGCCCAAAAGATCGGCGATATGTACAACCTGGCGATGGACACCGCACGTCGGGATCAAGAAGGTATCGAACCTGTCAAAAAAACACTCGATGAAATCGAGCAAATCAACAGTCGTGAGGACTTATCTGAAGCGCTCGGTAAAGCGATGGACTACAGCCTTTGGGCGATGTACGTGGATGCCGATGCGATGAACAGTTCGATGAATATCATGAACGAGTATCAAGCCGGTTTCTCCTTAGGAGAGAAGGAGTATTATCTGGATACCGACGAGCAGACCACGAAGATCCGTGAAGCGTACGTAGCCTATGTAGAGAAGATGTTCGGTCTCTTCGGTTTTGACAACGCTGCCGAACGTGCTCAGACGGTACTGCGTATGGAAACCCGTCTGGCGAAAGCTGCCTACAGCAATGTGGAATTACGTGACCCCATCCGCAATTATAACAAGATGAGCTTGGACGAGTTGCAGGCATTGGTTCCGCAGGTGGATTGGAAGGTATATTTTGCTGCATTGGGTGTAGAGTTGGACAGCCTGTCCATCGGTCAGATCCCGCATCTGCAGGAAGCCGGAAAGATGTTGGCTGACGAGTCATTGGAGGATCTGAAGACCTTATTCTCCTGGCAGGTGATCGAAGGGGCTTCTTCCTACCTGACGACGGAGATATACATGACCAGTTTCGATTTCTACGGCAAGGTACTGTCCGGTCGTGAGGAACCGAGTCCGTTGTGGAAACGTGCCGTCGGTATCGTGAACGGTACGCTCGGTGAGGCGGTTGGTCAGATGTACGTACAGAAATATTTCCCGGAGGAGAACAAAGCGCGTATGTTAGCATTGGTTAAGAACCTGCAGAAGTCCTTGGGCATCCGCATTGAGAATCTGGAATGGATGAGCCGTGAGACCAAAGACAAGGCACTGGAGAAACTGAACGCCATGACCATTAAGATCGGTTATCCGGATGAGTGGCGTGACTATAGCAAGTTGGACGTTAACCCCGAAGATACGTACTATGCCAACCTGCAACGTGCGGCGAAGTTCGAACAGGACTACAGCCTCAGCTATTTGGGCAAACCGGTGGATAAGAAGAAATGGTACATGACGCCGCAGACGGTGAACGCCTATTATAATCCGTCCAGCAATGAGATCTGTTTCCCTGCCGGTATTCTGCAATATCCGTTCTTCGACATGAGTGCGGACGATGCCTTCAACTACGGTGCTATCGGCGTTGTCATCGGTCATGAGATGACCCACGGCTTCGATGACCAAGGTTGCCAGTTCGACAAGGACGGAAACATGGTTAACTGGTGGACGGAAGAAGACAAGGCTGCTTTTGATGCCCGCACCAAAGTGATGGAAGAGGCATTCAACCGTATCGAAGTAGCACCAGGCGTACATGCCAACGGTGCGTTCACGCTTGGCGAGAACATCGCAGACCACGGAGGTTTGCAGGTGAGTTATCTGGCTTTCTGTCTGAATGAAGAAGCAAAGGCTGAGAAAGATCGTCTGCAAGAGCGTGACGGCTTCACACCGGCGCAACGTTTCTTCTTGGCATATGCCAACGTATGGGCAGGCAACATCCGTCCGGAAGAGATTCTGGTTCGTACGAAAGGAGATCCTCACTCCCTCGGTCGTTGGCGTGTGAACGGTGCCCTGCCGCAGATCAATGCCTGGTACGAGGCATGGAACGTGACACCGGAGAGCCCGATGTACGTTGCCCCCAATGAACGTGTGTCCATATGGTAGTGTAAGGTGTAAAGTGTATAAAAGAAAAGTCCGCGAGTTGCGGACTTTCTTTTTTAGAGTTTCTCTATCGCCTCGGCTATCGAATTGGCGATGATCGCCATCTCTTCTGCCGGAAGGGACAGTTTAGGGTTAGACCAAAGCATATCCTTCTCCGCATTCATCGGCACGAGGTGAATATGCACATGATTTACTTCCAGACCGATAACGGTGACACCGACACGTTTGCAACCTGTAGCCGCTTTGATACCGGCTGCCACTTTCTTGGCAAACGACATCAAGCTATGCAGTTGTTCGTCGGACAAATCAAAGATATAATCCGCTTCGGGTTCCGGCAGTTTCGGCACTACCAGCGTGTGACCCTTTACCAACGGATTGATATCCAAGAACGCATAGTTCTTCTCATCCTCAGCTACCTTGTAACTGGGAATCTCACCTTTGATGATTTTCGAAAAGATTGTCATACCATTTACGATTTGACGATTTACGATTTTGTCATTTAGAGACTTATTTCTAAAATCTCAAATTTCATCACACCTGCCGGTACCTGCACTTCTGCGATCTCACCTACTTTCTTACCCATCAAGCCTTTGGCGATAGGGGTTGTAACAGAGATTTTACCTTGCAATGCATTGGCCTCGCCTTCGGTAACCAATTGATAGGTTTTCTCCATACCGTTGGACATGCGCACGCGCACCTTGGTAAGGATCTGCACCTCGTCCGTCTTGATATCCGATGCATCCAACACACGCGCGTCAGCCAGTTTCGCCTTCATATGCGCGATTTTCGTTTCCAATGCGCCCTGTGCCTCTTTGGCTGCATCATACTCCGCATTCTCACTCAAATCACCTTTTTCACGCGCTTCAGCGATAGCGGCAATGATACGTGGGCGCTCTACTGTCTCCAATTCGTGGAGCTCCTCTTTCAGTTTTTTCAGACCGTCTTCGGTCATGTACGTTACTGCCATAATATATTTATAATTTCAAATTTCAAATTTGTTCATTCAATACTTACGCGTCAGTATCTCGCTTGCGATGATAGCTTTGCGAACTTCATCCATATCCGTCAAATCAGGATTGGTATTTTGTGTTTCTTCGTTCATATAAAAAATAAGGCTTCCGCCTTCTTTTTGTTTAAAAACGAAAGGAAACTTCACAGCCTCCTTTCGCCATTAAACCTAAACCTTAACTATGAAAATTTTGTTTTCGATGCAAAAGTACTGCTTTTATTTGATATAACCAAATATTTTAGCAAAAAAATGCAAAATTTCTTCTTTTTTACACGATTTCACCTCTTAATGTAGCAGCAGACGCTTCGTTTATGCGAACTTGCACCAAATCGCCCACTTTCTGATCGGTACGCGGAAAAACGACCGTTTTGTATTGTTCGGTACGTCCGTACATGTCGTCGTGACTACGTTTGGAGAATCCTTCCACGAGCACCTCAACGGTCTTACCTATCTCGCGTTGGTTAGATTCCAGCGACAACTGCGTTTGCAGCGCGATGATCTCATTGAGTCGTCTTACTTTCTCTTCTTCCGGGATATTATCCGGCAGATGCTTATGGGCATACGTTCCCGGTCGCTCCGAATACTTGAACATAAACGCAGAGTCAAATCCCACTTCACGCATGAGACTGAGCGTCTGAGCATGGTCTTCAAGTGTCTCGTCGTGGAAACCGCAGAAGATATCGGTACTGATGGCTGCAGTAGGTAATATACGCCGGATAGCCGCAATACGGTCCAGATACCATTCCCGCGTATATTTGCGGTTCATCAACTTAAGGATATGATTGGAACCCGACTGCACTGCCAGGTGAATAAACTTACAGAGGTTCTTATGCCTGCTGATGGCCTCCAGCGTTTTATCGGACATGTCCTTCGGATGACTGGTCGTGAAGCGAATACGCATGTCCGGTACCGTATCTGCGACTATCTCCAGCAGGTCAGCAAAGTCGATATCCTCATATTTATAGGAATTCACATTCTGCCCCAGTAAGGTCACTTCTTTGTATCCGCGTGCTTGCAGATCACGCACCTCGTTGAGGATTGACTCTACATCCCTACTCCGTTCGCGACCACGGGTATAAGGCACCACGCAATAGGAACAGAAATTATTACATCCTCGCATGATAGAGACAAATCCGCTGATAGAGCGGCCGATACGGGATGGGATGATCTGACGATAGGTCTCCGTGGTACTCAATTCCACGTTCATCGCCTTGTGTCCCTGTTCGCATTGCGCCAACAGATTCGGGATATCCAGATAGGCATCGGGACCTGCCACAAAATCCACCCCAAACTCATCAATCAGTTCCTTACCCATGCGTTCTGCCATGCAACCGATCACACCGACAATAGACCGCTTCGCTGAAAGACCGCTTCGCTGAAGGAGCAAAGACCGCTTCGCTGAAAGACTTTTCAGTTCCCGCAGACGGGCTCCGACTTTCTGTTCGGCATTATCACGGATGGAACAGGTGTTCAATAGCAGGATATCCGCATCTTCCCAATGGTCGGTGATGACGGCATCCGTCGTCTCCAAAATAGCGGCTACCACTTCGCTGTCGGCGACGTTCATTTGGCATCCGTATGTCTCAATATAGAATTTTTTGCTCATTTTCGTTAAAAAAATACGAATTTGCTTGCGTATGTCAAATATTTGTTGTACCTTTGCACGCTTTTTCAAAAAAGCGAGGCGGGAAGTGGCGCAGCCCGGTAGCGCAACGGTCTGGGGGACCGGAGGTCGCGTGTTCGAATCACGTCTTCCCGACAAGAGAACTTCGGTTCTCTTTTTTTTTATTTTAAGAGGGGCAGGTTAACTTCGGCTATTGCCTTTATCTGTATGTTCTGCAGGGCAGCCTGCATCTCGGAGTTCTTCTGCGTCAGGCCTATCCACCACTCCGCTTCGTCCAGATCAGCAAAACCGCTGATACGTAATGCCGCCGTTTCGCCCCATACCGGCATCTTCTGCAGGTCAAAGTCCCTAATCAAGAACTGACTGAAGTTGAACAATGCCACCTCGTATTGCAAATCATTAAGTGCCTGTTCTTCGGCATCAGGCAGAATGAGCAGTACCACAGACGGTTGTTTGCGGTCCTCACTCCATTGCTGTTCAGCGACGGAAGCGTCATCTTGTTCTGACGAATCTGTCGATTGATTACGCAGGTCCGCCAGATTACCTGTTGCTCCGCCTTTCTGACTCTCCATACCTTGTCCCATCATCGCCAACATGTCTTTCGCCATGGCACCTAACTCCGTTTCGCCGTAGTTGGCTACCAAGTTCTGCAGTTCCTCAATGAACGGTTGTTGTCCTTCTGTTCGTGCTACGGATATCGCATTCAGAAAGAGGAAACGAGGAACCAATGCATTGGTGATTGGTGATTGGTGATTGGTCATTTGTGATTTGATACGGGAGATTTGTGATTTTACCTCTGCATAACGTCCATGCTTATAGGCATCATAGGTGACGGCATATAGCGAGTCCTGCGCAGCTATCATCCGCTGCATGCGGGCGATGTACGCTTCGTCATGACGCAAAGCGCGCAACCGTTCATCTTCATGAATAGCCTCTACGGACACATGAGACGGGAAACGCTCTTCCAAACGGCGTAAGGTCTCCTGTGCCTGCGGATCGTCTTCCAACTTATCGCGGTATATATAATACAATGCCACCATCGCATCCCTCCACAGGCTATCGCTGATGATATAATCGTCTTCGGTCTTGGGTATCTGTTGCAGGTAATACTCGGGTTTATGGGTATCTGTCTCTATCTTCGGTCGTACTGCAGTAGAGTCAGCACCCAACAAAGTGCTGTCATTCTCGTCATTAAAGGCGTCGTTCATCTCATCATTGATAACGACTTGCTTGTTCTGCCGACGCCAGTTATCTTCCAATTGTCTGTTTCCCCATCGGCGTAACCATTCCTGTTTTCCTTGTTTGATGAGTTGCGGGTTATAGAAATACCACTCGCCTTTCTGACCCCCACCGCCTAACATATTCAATATGTTCACACTCATCAGTTCGCCATCTCCCCGGGCCAGTTCGCGTGCCGTCTGTGCCTGCTTAATAGAATCGGCTTTCTCTGCTTCGATAAGATCAGCAATGATCTTCTCCACGATCGCCCTTTGTTCTTCTTCGGTCATATGTCCCAGGCGCTGCAAGGAGTCTTGTAACTGCGCTTGCGTATAAGAGACGATCAGTTCGTCCAGCACTTCCGAGCGTTTCTGCACACGTAAATAGTCATCATGCTCCGCCGTAAGGATCGTGACAGCTTCCCGGTAACAAGGTTGCGCAGAGACGTACGCGTGTTGTTCAAAATAAATATCACCTGCACGCACGAGGACGGCTGCCTTTGCCGTACCTGCTTGGGTGGCTTCCGCAATAGCTTTCTCGTACATCTCGAGTGCTTGCGTTGTATCACCCTGCTGGATATAGATATTTCCGATAGCGCCGTATATCTGATCCAACCGATCTTTGTGTTTGGCTTGCCGTGCCATGGAGCGCAAGGAACGAATAGCACTCTTACCGCTCAGTTCGGCAATACGGATGCGGGCATTGAACTCCATCTCGGTAGGCGGTGCCATACGGACTACCGACTGATAAGCATGCACCGCCTCGTCTTTGTTTCCTTCGCGTTCGTATAGTTGACCTAACACAAATGCAAAACGGGGACGGTAGATCTTCCGTTTCTCATGTGGCATAGCAATCTTAACGAATGGTATCGCCTCGTGATAATGCCCGCCTTTGAGTAACACATCCGCTTTGACCGCCGAATAGAGTTTGGCATGCTTGCGACTGAGTGCGTCTATCTGCACACGATTCAGCATGTCTTCCGCCTCGTATTGCCAATCCATCTCCGCATACGCACGTGCGATCCATAACTGGCATTGCGCGATGATATCGGGATCGTTGGGATAATGACGGATGATATAGTTGAAGGTACTGACGGCCCCTAAGAAATCGCCTTTATGAAACTCCGCTTCGCCCAACCGCATCCATGCCTGATCCATGTTGGCATTGAACTCTTCAGACTGCAACCACAGTTTATATTTGGGATCGTTCGCCTTTTTGGGGTCCCGTTTCGGTTTTGCTTTGATCGAATGCAACTTGATACATTTACGGCATTTCTCGATAGTCTTATCCATCTGCGTAGAAGCCGCTTCCGCTGCCTGATGATTGGATACGGGATAAAGATATAGGATACCGGAGTAATCATCCGTATTCGCATCCCGTATGGCTTTTAAACCTTCTTCATAGGCGATATTGCCATTATAGAGAATATTGTATTTGACTTTCGTCTGATGGAAAGAGCGCGTAGCCTTCGTGTTTTTCTGGGTAGAGCACGAAAGAATTGAAAATTGAAAACTGAAAATTGAAAGGATCATCAACCCTCTCACTATACTCCTATATATTCTTCTTTCTCCTTTCATTTTTTACCTTTCACTTTATACAAGTCCTTTGACATGACTCTGTGCGGCTATGAACTCTTTGAGATAGAACGGCTCGTAATAGGCGAGATCAACACTTTCCACTTTCCTCTTTCCACTTTCCACTAAAATACCCATATACTGTGCTTCGGGAACGATGTCCGGAATGTAGTGCCAGTTGGATTTAGTGAATACCGATTGACATTTGGCAGCTCCGTCGCCGAAGTAATAACAGTCGAAAGTCGAAAGACCGCTATCGCTCAAAGATAAAAGCGACTCTTCATTCTCTACTATGATTGCTTTCGCCCCTTCACCATTCACCCATTCACCATTCATCATTACGGATGTATAAACTTCCATTCTCCGCGCATCTATCATCGGAATCATAACCGCTCGCTCATCGCTCATCGCTAATCGTTTTCTTGCTGCTTCGCAGAGTACTTCGAGTGTCGGGACGGGAATGAGGGGTACATTTAATCCGTAACATAGTCCCTTGGCGGTGGAAGCACCGATACGCAAACCGGTATAACTGCCGGGACCTTCGGATAGCGCCACCGCATCTATAAAGAGCGATTGCTCACGTGCAAACATGAGCAGTTCCTCTATATAACAAGGTAACAAACGAGCATGGTTACTGCCTTCATTATTGATATACTGCTTTATCAGCGCACTATCTTTGCAGATAGCCGCCGAACAAACAGATGTACTGGTTTCGATACAAAGTACCGTCATGGTTAAAATAATTGAGCGTCTTTCGTTTTTCTCTTCTTCGGGAAGTTGAAGTGATATGCCACTTTGATTCCTGCATCGAAGTAACCAAGTTTATCCGCATAGGTCTTCGTAGCCGACTGCACATCGACATGCGCTTTGTCGTCATCCGTCGGAGCAGTTAAGTTAAACAAACCTTCGGTACTTGTGGTATTCTTGAACGAGTTAAATACGCTATAGTTGGCATACGCACCCAAGCCCAGTGAGTTACCGGAATTCAAGATCCATTCGTAACCCAACTCTGCCGTCAACATGACGTTCATCTTAAACTGGATACCATTCTCTGCCGTCGGCTGTTCGCCGTTGTACTGACCGGTTACAGGGTTATCCACCGTGGTAATACCTGTCTCCTGGACATAGGCAGCAATATGGGTCTCGTCCTTGTTGATGGACTGATTATACGGCGTATAAACCGGGATCATGAATTTCGGACCGATATTAAAGAACACGCCGTTGTCTGCTATCAAAGAGAACATAAGCGGTACCTCCAGTTGCAACTGGTGATCCGTTTCCTTCACATCTTTGGTCACTACGGTATAATCGACTTTATCCTTTGTGAATGCTGTGGAGTCACTGGCAGTATTCAAACCGCTCTGCGCATATCCGATGCCTAACCCGACGATCAGACCGAGGTCCACCGGACGTCCGTCTTTGGTCCAATAATGCGCATACTGCAGGTCAAGCACCACATCACCGCCGCAGGTCCAGTTACCTTTCTGCGCATGGTGCATGAGTGAAGCGGCACCGCCACGCAGACCTATCGTGAAACGGTCATAACTTCCACGGAAATGTTGTTTCGACTTAATCGTATCGCCTTTCGCCTGCTCGTGCGCCACTACGTCCACCACCGGAGCGGGTTCCTCAATAGGAGCGGCCTCCTCGACGGGTTGTTCTTGTATCGGTTCCTCAACGGGTGCAGGTTCTTCAATCGGTTCTTCCACTTTGGGTTCTTCTACCGGTTGCTCTTCTATGATCTCTTCCTCCACCGGAGCCGGTGCTGCCTCTTTGGCGTTCGCCGGAACCAAGCAGTCTTCACACATCCACGAATAGATGTTCATCAGCAGTATGCCTTCCGGGAAACGTTTCGATCCCAGTTGGCGAACAGTATGTACTTTATCCCAAACCCAAGCGGAAGGAGTCTCGCCGGTAAGGTATTTCTGACACTCACGTTTAATCATTACGGAGTCGCCTACAGCCACTTGCCATGAATGCGCTTGAGCGGGTGCAGCTTGCTGCGCCGACAAAGAGGAAACAGCAGTTGCACCAATCAGGATGGCTGCAATCAGAATAGTTTTTATCGTCTTCATTGTGCTACCTCCATTTCTTATTTAACAATATAACGTAAGGTTGTCCGCAAGTCGTCATTGCTCAACTCTACCAAATAGAATCCATGCTCATTCTGCGCTTTGAGCACGAACGTGTCATCTCCGGAAACCGTGAACGAACGTTGGAGCATACCGTCAGTCGTGTATAGACGAACCGTCGTCTCCACCGTCGGATCGAGGTTGATGACACGGATATTTTCTCCCGGTTTTGCCAAGGACGGCATCAATGCCGGAGCGTGTGAATGCGAAGGTATCCGATAGTGACGTGTCTCACCTCTCAAGCCACATTCGACACCCTCCGAAGCAGGAATATCCAAGACGGCATAATAGACGTCACCGACAGGTAGCGGTTCTCCGGAAGGTAAGTTATAATAGTACCCTTTACCTACTTCTTCATCCTTCGGAGAAGCTTCTCTATACCACGTCACATATCCCATTCCGTTATCGAGTGAGTCCAGTGCATTCTCCCATCCAGGCATGTTATTGATCTCCAGACGGTTGATCATCAGCAATCGGTTACCGAACTTCGATACCAGACTGAGCGTGGTATCTACTTCATTGGAGAGTTCAATCTTCATCGTCACGATACTATCGCATCCGCCGACAGCTCCATCTACGAAGGTATAAACCACCGTGGTATCGGTATAATAGGTCTTGCCGTCCCCTTCCGTCCATGTGAAGGAGTTACATACACCTTTCACCGAATCTTTCGCTTCTACAGGAGGCAGGATGGTTAACTTCAGATAATAGATACTGTCAGCCAGATAGGTATGACGGAAGGTCACATGGTCCATCGTATCTTTATCGAACGTTCTGGTTTCAATGAGACGACCGGCATCGTTGTAGATATTCCAATCATAGGATTTACAAGCCGATTCTATCAACGTGTCACGTGCTATGTTCTTGTAGGTATTCTCCAACGTATCGCCGTCGTTCTCGCACTGCAAAACGGCATAGTACGTGAGGTTGATGCGCTCTTTATACAGTGGTTCGTCCGGAATCTCTTCATACTCCTGGCCATCCAGACTATACCGCCAGAAGATGGTATCCACATATTGTCTCTCCGGATGTCCGACGGTATCGGCATTGTATTGGGCTTGTAATTCCGCCGTAGCAGCACTGACATCCAGCACTTTGCCACGTTGGATAACCGGACGGTTCGTCAGTTGACTAATCGGATAGATCTTCGTCGGTTTCTCACGCGGAATGAAAGTGTAATGAACCACGGTATCGTACAAGATAGCCTCTATCGTATCCTTCTTCTCAATCGAGTCTTTCCATTGCAATGTACTGGGATCTGAAGCGTTGATCACAGTCCAGTTATGATCCAAGGGGTTGTCGAAACGCTCACCGTCACACATGTACATCGTAACATAGGTATCTTTGCGTATACGCTCTTTCTGCGGAATCATCTCCAACCATATATGGGTAGCCTGATCCGATTCGTATTTGATGAACAGACTGCTCGGCCAACCCATACTCTCCAGATAGTTACGTGCCACATCTTTCCATTCCTCATCATTCGGAGCTACGGTTTTGGTCAAAGACATATCCGGTTGGTTATTACAGTTGAATACACCTTCTTCATCCAGTTTGAAGAGCATATCTGCCTTACCGGTAGCCGTTTCGGTATCCGACCAGTTCACTACATGCAGACGCACGTCACAGGAATCCGGAATCTGCCGCTTATCCAAGGTGACACGATACCATGTTAATTGATCTTTGGGGTTGACATTACCATGTTCCCAGTCGAAGTTCATCGGGTTCTGACAGTCGTTATTCAATCCGGTTGTCTGCGGCAAGTTGATTCGCATCTTCATCTTCTTATCCGTCTTGAGGCGGAAATAAGCCGTTACTGAATCTTTTGTGACATAACGATGGATGATACTATCCAAGAATGTCTCTTCAAATCCGGAAACATCGAAGTGGAAGCCAATCTCCCGGATCATATCGTTTATCAGTTCCTTGACGGGTTCTTGTCCTGTGCTCTCTCCATCATTCACCTTGAATGTGCGCGTTTTAACAGGCAGTTGGTAAGACAAGGTGTCTTGGAATGAAATGGTTACATCCATCAGGACATCCCCTCCTTCTTCCACTTCATACTCGAAGGTACCGGCATCCACATACTGATAGTTATTCTGCATATATGGCATACACATCTGATACCATACGGTCGTGTTCGCAGGAATAATATAATCTACATTCGGGACAAGCAATTTTGCATCTTGCTGCGCCGGATCCGGATCTGCTACGTCATAATCGCTTAATTGCCACTCGATAAGCACTTTCTCTGTGGTACGTACTTTGACATACAACTCCATATTCGCGATACCATACAGATACTCAGCCTGCATTTTACGCGTTTGTTTCTCCCCTTTGCCGATGGTCCGCTTACCGCGATCTCCGAGATAGTAGTCAATCATATCCACATCCGATAACAGACCCTCATATACCTCCAGTTCAACCTCTGCCTTGCCATCACCTATATTGACGGTCTTCATCTCCAAAAGCTTTCCGTATAGATCTTGGTCACTCTTCAGATTCGCGAAATTGTACTTGTACCACCGCTCTGTCATGGCGTCTTGTGTGTACGCTTTGTTCATCATGAAAGGCATAGCCTCCACACGGGTTGTTCCATCGAAAGGATCCACCATGGTGGATTTATAGCTGATCTTACCGGCCGCCGAAGTGGGGATGGTGATACGTGCATAGATTTCCTTATAGGAGGTAACGGCTTGCTTGAATGCCTTCCAATCCAGCACTCGGGCAAGCGAACCACCGGCAGGAACGGTCACTTTGATAGAACGCATGATATCCTTGACCGGGAATCCGTATGCAATCTCTATCTTCACCACCACATCCTCATCGCTTGTGTTTTGGAAATCCAATTGCGGCGTCATTATGAGGCGCGACAGCAGTTCACGCGCCTCTACTACTTCCTCTTTTGTGATCACTTTCCATACGGTATCCGTCATCTGTGTCGTGAACGCTTCGCCGTTCAGCGAAATGGTATCGATCTTCAATCCTGCGCCACTGATTGGTTCGAACGGATCGGATGCGATACGCACTGCGGATAAGTATAAAGAGGTTGTACCTTGCAGATTGACATAGAGGATGCTATCTGGCAGTTCCCTCATCTCGGCATACTGCTTGAGAATCTCACAAGACGCCTTCGGATCGATCGTATATTTCTGTACAGACGGTGCTTCCGGATCCGGACAGGTGTAAACCAATTGCCAAATCACATCGCTCTGCGTGTTGTTTCCGTTCTCAAGGGTGAAGAGCACGTCCTCTTTCGCCTTAATTGCCTCACGCACGTCAATGGTGTACCAGAGGTTGGTATTCGCATCCTGTCGGTTACCGGAGGTCCAGTTGAAAGTAACGGCACTCTCGCAATCACTACCGGCAGGTTTCTCTGTCAGCAGTACTTGTATAGAGATATCTTCGGTAGCTACCACTCTGAGATACATCTCGTCCTGCACGATGTTCTCGAACAGGTTACGCGATAACTTACGGCTGTATGCGCCATTAGCAGCGATGGTCATGGTGCGTTTCTCGTTCTCCAACTCATCCGGGCACTCCAGCGATAACTCCGCATCTATTTTTACGGCATTGGTGTTACTCAGGTTCTGCACGAAGACGGTCGGGAACTTCGCTGAACGATCGCGCACCTCTTCCATGTTGATCCAGTACCAAACGGTATCTCCGGCATGCTGCAGCACACCTTCTTCCCAATCGAAAGGCACGGCAGTATAGCACATGGTATCCGGATCCTCTTTGATGGGTGCAGATTGTGTCGTTGCCCAAAAGCGGATGTTCTGGTCGGTCTCCAGACCTATCCAAATCGTATCCGTCATCATCGCATACGACGAGATACCCAACATACGGGTCACTTCATTTCCATCCGCAGCAATAGTACGCGTCACTTCCTGTACGTCTATATACGGACATGAGAATGCCAACGATCCTTTGACGGTAGCGGTTGCATTACCTTCGTTGACAAGGTGAAGTATGATATCTTGGAGATTATCACGAGTATTTGCCACATCGACTGCATACCACTGTGTGGAACGTGCTTCCTGACGGTGACCGGTTTCCCAGTTAAAGTCAATATTGGTTTTACATGCCTTTCCTTCACGCACATGCTTGAAACGGCCGTAGAAATGGACATCCCCTTCGACAATAGTCAGCAGATAGATGTACTCCACATCCTGCATACTTGCCAGCATGTTTTTCTTGTACACCACCACTTCTTCTTGTCCCGGAGCCAAATCATACTCGGTATTGCCGGTACCGTATGCCGGCACGCCGAAGGCCATCTTGACAGTTACTTTGGCAGGCGCGTCGCTCTCGTTGCGATAGGTGAATTCCGGTTCGTATTTCGCCACCGAATCCATGTCTGCCACTTTGATACGGTAGAGGGTTGCACCTGTCGGTAACTTCATCGTGTCCGTCACATGCAGTACGGTGTACGGATCTGTCGCCGAGATGATCGTTTCTTCCGGTTGGTCCACCAACTCCACTTTGATGCTGACTGGAGCCTCCAGATTCTCAATACTAAAATACAATTCATCGGGCTGCACGCCGGTAACCATACTTTGCGGGATGGTATCCGTAATATATGCTCCCGGCGCCAGTTCATATGAACGCTTGGTCAAACCGGATGAAGGGCAGTCAAGCGATTGTCCGGCTCTCAGGTTCACAGTTTGGGAACCGGTGTTGGTGATGGTTACTTTCGCATCTTTGCGATCAGCATTCTTAACCGGGTTTAAGTCCACTTTCCACCAAGCTGCATAGCCCGGCGTTTGCGTCATCTCTGTATTCCATCGAAGCGTCTTGGCATCCTTACAGGTCTCATCGAGATCCGTTGCCTCGAACACCTTGGCGCTTAAGCGCACTTCACCGGTGGTATTAAGCGTGAGATAAATCTCCGTTTGCCGCATTCGCACCAACATCGTTGCATTCGCGGTGTACGATTGAAACTCATGCGGAGCGATGGTATAATGTTTGGTTTCCGTCTCGCCTGCCACATTCGCATTCATATCCACATCTACCGCCTGGTCGCGACTCGGATTGGTAACGTATAAACTCAATGACGGGTTCTCCTCTTCATAGAGGGGAGCCAAGTCCACACGATACCACTTAATCCCTCCTGTGTGTACATTTCCCTTACCCCAATCAAACTCAATCGCGTTTGCCTTGGTACTACCGTCCCCTCTACCGGCAGCCATCATATTAAATGCCGTCAGTACAGCAACGGTTAGTAATAAAACTCGTCTCATGTAATTATTTGTCTATCTGTTGTCCTAAAACATTGTATTTGCGGTCATCAATAAGGATAACCAGTTGTCCGTTCTCAATGATCTTTCTTCTTTCTACATTCGTCTTTTTGTTTTCTATTCCCTGTGCCTCCTCCAATACCGTCACTTGGATTCGGCGCGTACAGGTATTGGCTTTGGTGATATCAATGATGGTATCGCCATAGGTAGTCAGCACATGTCCCGAAGTATGGACATATCCGTAGTTCAATTCCGTAGCTTTCACAGTCACCGTATCAAATTCCATAGTGGGCGGCGTGAACGTAAACTTCACTTCCTGCGTCTGAAGGGTATCCCGTGCAATCCAGATCGTATCGATGAATGCTGTGTCTGTCGTATAAGAACGCATGTTCACCGATAATTTCTTTCCTTCGCACGTAGAACCCATTACCGGAGCAGCCGGTTCGTAATACTTCGGATTCTTATAAAACTGTACCCGACCTGTGATATTGTTGGCATGTTTGACATGCAGCCACAGATCCTTTTTCGCAGTCCGTGCCGCTTTGAGTGCTTCCACGCTTGGTTGATAGACATGCAGCGAGTCGGTCAATTTCGCACGACCGATCTCTTCTCCATCGCATGCTCCCACCGTCAACCATATATCTGCCGGTTGGCTTTTTTGTTGCTTCCATTCGATAAAAGTCTTGTCGGTCGATGTAATATTGGACCACGGCAAACGATACACATTCTCCGCATGATCGCACACGTAAGTCATACCGTAGCGCAACTCCAGCGGATCCTCGCAGGTCGAATGCGGACCTTTGTCATACGGATAGCAATAGACGCGACCGGAACCACCGTTACGCGGATAGACACGGATCTTCGGCGTCAAGTTCGAAATGAACAACGAAGCGTCTTTTCCCATCTGGTCTATCTTCTTATTGATGGTATTGATATCCATCTCCCGCATCTGATTGGCTCCAATCGTCAACGTGAAGGTAGGTTCGCTACTCTGACATATGGCATACACCTCCATGGTGACGGAACTATTGGAAAACCAATACGCAGAGAGTCCCTGCTTGAGGTCTTCCACCGTAGCGGTGAACCACACCGTATCAGAAATAACCGTATCTAACGGGAATGCGAACGGATGAGAATCATGTTCGCAGTCACAGAAGAAGGGTTTTGCATTATAGAAGCGTGCTAAGGAATCGCAGTCCACAACATCCGACGGTTCTGTATTGTCCGCCATGACACATACCGATGTCATCAACATCAGTGCAATTAACAGATTAGGTTTCATTGTCTATTCAATTTTAGTTCCAAGTAGATTATATTTAATGCCGTTACGGATGATGATAATCTGTCCGTCTTGCAATATTTTCTGTCCGCTCGATAATCGATCATCACTAATCGATTCTATATCGGTAGAGAAGTCCGTAGTAAACATCTGTCCGCATACGAAGCGCACCGTCAGTGCCACCACACCGGTTTCTATCCATTGCGGTTCTTCCTTCGTTTGGATGATACTGTAGGAAGAAGCACCATGCAGACGATAACTCCACACGATACTGGTCACCGATGTCAAACTATCCACATAATGGGCATACAGGTTCTGCTCCGCACGTTTCAAGTCCACCAACGCACGTGAGGTCTCTTGCGATACAATGACGCCTTCCATATAATCCCATTCTGCCGGTGACTCGTAGCGATACGGTATAAAGTACGTTGCATGCTCCGGGCTCCAACGCTCCAAGTGCTTGGTGTTTTGTCCTTCGCAGAAATAGACGGTGTCATATACCGTACAATCATCCTGGAACTGCAGCCGCAGCGTAAGGATAGACATACATCCGTCCGTCTGATAGGTCGTATCGTTATAGACGCCGGATTCCGTAAATACGGCACCGGAAGGTGCGATATAACGTCCGCATAGATCCGGCTCCTCTTTCTCATCCCGAAGCGTGGTACCCAATGTTACTGCCAAATAACGGATATTTCTATTCTCATCGAACGTAGGAATCGTATCCAAGACATAGACTCCGGCTTCGATGTATTTCTTTTCCGCATAGATCAAACTGTCGCATCCGTGCTCGGAAATCGTATCCCGAGTGGTGGTATGTACCGTTAACTTCAAGGTATGCGTATAGTCGCATTCGTACTCATCTTGTTTGGTGATCGGGTATTCGCCACTCTCCTTGTACGTCTTTCCGTACCAAATGATGCTATCCCAAGCTACTGCTGTGGAATCGGTATTGCCATGCGGAGTATGGATGGTGAGGTGTAAGGTGGCGATAGAATCACAACCTGCTACGTTCGTCAACTTCTTTGTATAATCTCCGGATGCTTTAAAGATCTCTCCTTCCCATTCGTAGGAACCGCAAGCCTCCTGCGTCTCGCTTCCGGAATTAGAATGATTCACTATAAAGTTCAGCACCATGGCGGTACGGTTTCCTGAATCATCATAGATGGTATCGGCATACACACCGGATTCGGTATATTTCTTGCCGTTATACATGATGCTATCGCATCCTGTCTCCGGATACGTGTCATGAGCGGTGGTATGTACCGTTAATTTCAGCGTATACGTAAAGTCACATTCATGCTCATCTTGTTTGGTAATCGGATATTCTCCGCTCTCCTTGTATGTCTTTCCGTACCATACGATACTATCCCATACCTCTGCGGTTGTATCGGTGTTCTGCGGTTGATAGACCGTCAAACGCAGCGTATGAATTGAATCGCAACCTTCCGCATTGACTAATGTAACAGGATACTCTCCGCTCTTATCATACCATTGGCCGTACCACTCGACACCATCACATTCCGCCGCTATCGTATCGCTATACGTGACGGTGCACATACGTGGTTCCACTCGAATAATGGCATTCTCATGCGCCTTGATCTCCACAATCTTATCACTCTCTTCTTTCTCTATGGACCAGCGCCATGCCATATGACAAGTATCAAAAACCATCTGCACCTCCAGCGTATCACCCATCACGAGCGCCATTGGAAGCGGTCCGAAAGCCGTATCCGCCACGTATGTCACGGTAGCCGGCAAATTTCTTGATTCGATGCGGATATAATTACTTCCGCTCTGCACGGTCAGAGTCGTAGGCGCGGTCACGCGCGTGGCCGTTTCCACCGAGATACCGGCTGCTTGCCGGGCATACATAACACACACGCCTGCTATCAGCAGCAACATCGTCAACCCTATGCGGATACTATGTCTAATTTTTATTCCCATTTACAAATTGATCGTTATGGTCTCCGTTTCGCCCTGTAGGGTATATTGCCCGGCGGGTAATCCGGAGAGAGAATATTTTGCATCCGGTTGTGTATCAATGGTTTTTACTTCCGTTCCCTCATCATTTCGAATGATGATAGTCTGCGCTTTCTTTACCTGCACATATACATGATTGCTTGCATCACATGCCACCGTAACGGTTGCTGTCGGATATACCGGATCAGATTCTGCGGGAGCAGTAGATGTAATCAGCATCTTAGCCGCAGCCTTCGCATTAAAACGAACGTAGAGATAACCTTCCTCATCTACTCTTTCTCCCCATTCTTCAATGGTTGAAGCCGGTATAGTCCATCTACTATTTTTACTGAGCGACTTCCAAATGACCACATGCTCGTCTGTAGAAAAAGGAGCAAAGGAACAATTATCCCCAATATAGACAGCACATCCGTTTTGAGTACTTTTCCATTGGAAAGTGACATCGCCTCCCCGCCAAGAAGCATAGTAAATACGATAATACACTTGACCGGATTCATAATCTCCTTTTTGCAACTGTACATCTCTTCCTATAGGCAATACACTCCATTTCTTAACACATTCCGACATTTTCCAAAGGGCAGGAGTAACAGTAGTAGCCTCCGAGCATTCAAAACGCACATAGAGGTACTGGTCAATGGCTCTTCGCCAATATTCCTTCAGTTTCGTTCCTAACACGGTTAAAATATGGCCATCATTAGAGGGGCTGAACAGCAAGGAGTCAATCACATGAGACTGCGAAAAATCCGGATCGGAAGCAATATACATACGGAAAAGATGCGTTGTAGGTGTAGTAAATTGCAGATCTTGAACCCAAGTCTTTGGCATAGCATAAACAACCGTATCGTGGGCGTTCAGCGCATAGGTATGATCATATCGCATGATAATAGCATCTCCACGAGGGGGAACGGTAGGTATTCGAGATATTTTCATTCCTCCCGGTGCACTACTATAGAATTTTGCAAAAAACATACCTGCCTCATTTGGATAGTTTACCGTATCGGAAACATAGTCCATAAGCAAACCGCTGGTCACTTTCCACTTGTCCCCGGGTTGCATAGGATTAGATGGGCTATTCGGCCCACCATCCATAATGGCATCATCTGTCGTGCTGGTTGGATCAAAAGAGCAGTTATTACCAACAGACAATATACAGGGCGTAGTTCCCGTCCATTCGTATTGGATGGAATCATATTGCCATTGTACGTACGGCACAATCACATAACTCTCTTTGTCATTGGCTTCAACGGGTATCGAATCACCCAAATGAACAATCTTATCCACCTCTACGCATGAAGAGAACATATCATCGGGCGCGATGCTCATAGATCCCGCAGAGTGATACGTAACCTTTATTACGACATCCACATTATAATCGATACCCATTTTAAGCAGTAAATCACGATAGGACTTACCCATAGAGATATAATAGGCGAGCTGTCCCTCAACCCTTGTGGTATCCAACGGCGGTCTATGCGGCATAGGCATAGTGAGCGTTCCTCCCTTACAGAACAACATACAGATAATCGGATCCGAGTATATACCGCTTGTACAACTGAAATCCATCTCCACTTCCGGCGCCGGATCGGATTCATTCTGCGGTATAAAATATACCGCCAAGGGCAAGTCGAATGTTCTGGCCGTGTACCATATCGTTTGAGCAGAAGAAATATTCTCTTTGTACTCTTTGCCTATCGGTATCGCTTTATAACACGTCGATCCGTCTTTTTGCGCGTGCGTAGGTGCGCACGTTCCAATAAGGAACGCGCACACGCATAGCATATGTGACAGTCTTTTCATAATTAGAACACTTCATTTCGACGAGGAGCCAAGTTAGAGTTAGATCCTGGAACATCCGGTTTATCCGAAGGTTGGGACGCTTTCATCAGTTTCTCGGTGTCAAAATAGTCAACACTTACCTCAGGGTATATATACTGTTTCTTTTTCATAATCGTAATTATTTTTGATAGCAGACTTGTCCACTAGTATTCTAGTATCCTGGTTATTGTACCAATTGGCCTGTGATCGTATATAACTTTTCACCGCGAAGGATATAGACCTTATCCTCGATTATAATCTTCTGAGCAGCCGGATATGTTCCATCTTTAAGATTCTCAACGTCCGTCGAGACTGCGGGGGCATTGGAACGCACCAGTTTCAGGCCATAGCGATTAGTTGTACCTTGTTCAAGGGAAGCATAGTATGGAGCCATGGTCAGATTCCATATCACGCGGCCATCCAATGTGAGGTAAATATTATCGTTCGTCTCGATGTCAGCAGGCGCAAAGATCTTATATTCTCCTGCCTGTGGAGCGTATATGCCTAACGGATAGGACGCCTTGTCACGATCCAAAACTGCTGTATTCAAACATAGTTTAGAGTCATAGCGATTCACCCAGATCTGGGCAACACGAGAGCTAACACTCATCTTGGACATATCTTTACCAATGATATATTCATCCTCCTTCTCTTCTGCAGTCTGGATATAGAGTCGGTCAGCCAGTTTGCCGTTAGCGGCAATACTGATCGCATAACGCACCTCAGGGTCGCTTTGGGCTTGTACACGGCGCGGAGCTGATGCAGAAGGATTATGACGTGTTACCTGAATGGTGGACTCCGTAGTAGAAGCCACCTGAACGAAGAACGGTTGTCCTACCGACTGTTTATCACTCAGATCAATCGGCAAATAACGTCCGCCATCGCGAGGCTGCGTACCGGGAACGAACTTCTGAACCAAACCACCTACAGCTACATTCATATAAGCTCTGTAAGTAGCCGGGTTAGCGATACCGTTCCAGTTAGCATCATTGCCGGAACCACCACATGCACTTACCGTCAGTGAGTTGGTATGAATAGGATAGACAACTCCTGCTTTCTTCTCAAAGCGGATAGTAGAGGTTTCTTGGGTTAGATAGATCATGTACAGTTTACCCGGTAGCATGACTGGCTGTGATGTACCAGCATCTATCTCATCCTCCAGATATACCCAGCAGTCAGCCGAAGCACCCTGTGTAGCACGACAGTTTCCATCGTAGGTGATCAAATCGAAGGTTTCACCCAAGCGTTGCTGAACGAATTCTTCTCCTTGCTTAATATAGACACCGCCATTGGTATATGTCGGAACCTCTACTGCCCAGGGTACTGCTACGGCGTACCATACACGGGCAAGGAAGTTCTCCGTACCATGCTTACGGGTCAGGTCGTAATAGATAGTATTAAGGTTCTTGGAACCGCTCTCGCTCAACTCACCCGATACTTGCACTTCTTCTTTTTCATCCTCTTCACCTTGTTCCTCGGTGGTTGCCTGAATGATAAACACATCCGCAGCAATGCTACCGTTGTCAGCCACATCCAACAGACCTCCGGACTCTACGATAATAGTGGTCGATTGCAGCGTTATGTCTTCATTTCCGGTTCCAATATTCAACGTACCGCCATTCTCTACCGTAGTGGTGGTAGCAGATGTATTATTCGTAACTGTCTCGGGAGTGTTCACCGTAATAGATTCTGCAGAGCGACTGTAAACAGCCGTATATGTTGCTGGACCAGATACAGCCGTTAATGCCGGAGTCCATCCTGTGAAGGTATATGCATACCCATCACCGGTATGCGAACTTACAGGAGTGCTACCACCATACGAAGGTTCTATACCATAGTTAACAGCATCAGACCATAAGAATACCTCATTGTCATTCACAAACTTGATGGTGTAAGAACGGATGACTGCATCGAACGAACCGGAATAGGTTTGATCTTTGTAAGCGGCATAAGGAGTAGGAGTCCAACCGGTGAAGGAATAGGTGTATTGTGCATCCGCATCCTTAATAGGATCTTCTCCGTACACAGGAGTAGCTCCATAGCGTACCGTTTCGTTCTTCTTTGTCACGCCATCCACTTGCCACGTGATCGTGTACGTTTTCCTATTATAATAGATATTCACTACCGTAGTGCTACCAGCAGCAATAGTACCTTGTGAGAAGTCTTGGGCCGTGAATCCGGTATAGGATTTTGCCACAGCTGCCGTGGTAGAGCCAATCGTTCCAGACAGAACCTGTTGATCAGCTGTTACTTCGGTATATTCATCATTTGCAATATTCTGCTGCCAATGTTTCACCGTATAGTTCGCGATGTCATAGTCAAACGTAGCCGTATAGGTCACATCTGCCGTAACCGTAACACTGCGTGAAGCATTCGTGTTGCCGTCTTCTTTCCATTCCACGAACTTAAAGCCCGTTTTCGGCGTAGCCGTGATCGTATGAGCCGTGTTGTAGTCATAATCACCACCACCGGTTACTGTACCCATTGACGCATCGTTTGCTTGAACTGTCAAGGTGTATTGGTTGATTGTCCACGTTGCCGTAATCGTCAGGTCGGCATCTGGCATAGAGGTTGCACTCGTGCTCCAACCGGCAAACGTATAACCTGTCTTGCTCAAGGTCGGATAAGTAATTGCGCTACCGTATGCCAAAGCATTGTTCGCCTCTGTGTAAGAACCGGACGGTGTACCGCCATCGAAGTTCCAAGTCAAACTATGCGTATTAACTGTCCACTGCGCGGTAATCGTCAGGTCGGCATCCGGCATAGAGGTTGCACTCGTACTCCAACCCGCGAACGTGTAACCTGTCTTGCTTAAGGTCGGATAGGTAATAGCACTACCATATGCCAACGCATTGTTTGCCTCCGTGTAAGCACCGGACGGGGTTCCGCCATCAAAGTTCCATGCTAACTTGTGCGTAT
>Ga0310694_10000662_pt1 | contig 43707 bp, 57 predicted proteins | sample 174DNAGHGhighgp2_FD_203884 | JGI IMG/M metagenome (GOLD analysis project Ga0310694, IMG submission 203884) | Sheep rumen microbial communities from Palmerston North, Manawatu-Wanganui, New Zealand - 1742 DNA GHGhigh gp2 (v2) (version 2) | ecosystem: Host-associated > Mammals > Digestive system... | reverse complement strand
ATTTCGGAATCAGAGAGGGGTCGAAAGAAAAACGGATAGCCCGGAGTTTATGAGGTGACGGACTCGAACGATGTCAGCTCGATGGTCAAGTCTTCATCGGTTCGTTGTGCCTTGAAGGTGGCGACTATCTTGCCCTGCTTGTTGTAGTGGCAGTCCATGATGGTGTACTCGGCCGTCACGTCGTAGGGGTCGTGGTCTTCGTCTGGTATCTGTGGACCTTTGCCGTCCATTGTCTTGCGGCTCAGCACGTCCTTTGCGTGGTTAGTCACTGCGCTCTTGCGCTCATCCATTGTCATATCCTTCAGCTTCTCATAGTTCAGGGTGCCGAAGATACCCAATCGTTTGTTCTCTTGCATAGTTTCTTGATTATTGATTATGAATTTACTCATGAGGTTGTCCTTCCATCGGTCTTGCCTTGCCTCGGCACGTTGGCGTACTATCTTCGCCGTGTTGCTGCCGAGCTCCTTATGGATGCGGGCGTGGCAGGCGAAGCACAAACTTTTCAACCCTTGAAGTCCGCAGTCGATAGCCAACCGCCGCATTTCGTCTTTGGTTCTGGCAGTCTCAATAGGCACCACATGATGTACACATCTGGCACTTGTCACGATGCCTTGCTTCATACATTCTTCGCAAAGTCCGTTGGTGCTTCGGAGTTTGGCGATGCGCAACTCTTTCCACTCACGGCTGTTGTATATCTCCTGCTTGTCCTTGGCTACCTTGTCCGATACACCTCGCCAGTTGCGTTTCTTGTTCATATCGTTTCTTCTATCCAAAGTCTTACCAGTTCGCGCATGTCGTCGAAGGTGATTGGCAGCTGGCGATGGAAGCCTTCGCTGTCGGTCGTGGTGATCAGCCAGCAGTCCTTCGCCTTGCGGTCGCGCTTCAGGGTTACATTACCATTCATATCCAAATGGTCTGAATCCGAGGTCGTAGAGTTTCTTCTCCAGTTCTGGGTTGGGCTTGCTTGGCTTTCGTGGCTCAGCAAACTTGAATGGTTCGTCATCTGGTATCATGCTGTTCGCCCTCCCAGTCTTTAATTTCCATATCAGCAATGTCACGGTCGAAATCATCGAAGGCGATGCGCTGCTGACTGTTGGCCAGTGAGTCGGGCGTGCGGTGTGGCTTGCGCTTAGTGCGCTTTCCCCATTCGATCGCCTTTCCAAAGTCGGTGAAGTTGCCCATCTGTGGCCCTTCGGCAGCGTCCATCTCATTGAGGTGTTCGATGAGCACACCGTCACAGAGGGTGGTCAGCGTCTCGCGTAGGCTTTCGGTTTCGAGGGCGATGCCCACTTGTCGCAACTCCTTGTAGAGTCCCTTCATCGAGACCTCGGCCACTCGCTCCAGTATGTCATCCACACAGAGCGTCTGCTGTGCCTGGTCGCCCATGAACGGTTTGTCAATCATTACCATGCCGAAGCCATCGCGTGGCCGCTTACCGTCGTGTTGCTGAACGATGAGAATCATCTGGGCGATGTCCATCTGCGCCGTCGGGTTGGCGAAGTTAAAGGCGTTGTTCCATCCGGCATCCACCTCCAGCATGTGCAACAGCAGTTTCATCTTCGGTGATACGTGGGTGGTTGCCTTCGCTGCCGTGATGATCACCTCGATGAAGAGTTGGAGCAGCCCATAGATATCGGTGCCTTTGCTCTTTGCGATGATGTTCAGCAGTTCGGCCACATACGGCGGCACCTTGGTCGCCACGGTCACGAAGCCGTCGTCACGTTGTTTCTGTTCTCCTATCATTGTGTCGTTTATTAAAGTTGTATCGTTGTCTCAGTATCTCCCGCCACATCCGCACCCGTGGGTCTTGCAACTCTATCGGGTCGAGGAATGGCTCGTCGGAGTGCCATATCTCTGTGATGATGTCGCCTATCCTGACAGGCTCGTGGGTAGGGGTCGCGCCGCTTTGGTCGGAGGCCGTAGCACTTTGTTCGGTCGCGCCCTGCCATTTGCCTGTCTGTCTTGGTTTGTCGCCTGTCCTCATCATGCGGATGGCGATGTCGGCAATGTCGGCCTTGTCGCCGTCTTCCTCGCGCCAGCAGGTATCGAAGAAGTTGGTATATACTCGGCAATGGTCATAGCCCAGCTTGTCGCACACCTCCTGCCAGTCGTCACGCCCGTCCTTGTCTGGCCACAGCCATATCGTTCGCCCTTGGTCTATGAGCGGCTGAAGGCTGTCGAGTTGCAAGTGCTTCAGACCGCCACAGGCGAGCCATATCTGGGAGTCGAAGTCGCCGTAGTAGTTGGCCATGATGATGGCGGTCTTCTCGCTTTCAACGATGTTGATGACCGCCTTAGGGTATCTGTTCAGCAAGTGACTGCCGAAGAGCGGTTTCAAGATGGTGTGGTGGTCGGGGTCGAGCTGCTGGCGACATCCGTCTTGGTTATATATCCAACCAGGGTGTTGTGTCTTGTCGCGGTGACCGTCGGGCAGGTACTTCATCAGCTTGGCGGCTCGCGGTATGCCGTTGTGGTCTATTTGCCAGAATACGACGCGACCATCGCGCCAACCGCCCACGCAGTACATCCAAAGCGTCTGCTGGAGTCTCTCCTGCTGCTCATCATCCCAAGGCAGACCGCGCAACCAATACAAGAATACCACGGTGCGCTCGGTGGCGATCTCCATCGTGCGACTGACATACGACCTCGGTATCTCCAGCACGGGAGGTGGTGGCGGCACTGGCTTTGGTGGCGGTGGTGTCCAGTTAAGCGGTACATTGTCAACGTCGATTGAGTACTTCTTGCCAAGGTAGCGGATGGCATCTGGGAAGCTCATGTTCTCCGCTTTCATCAGGAACTGCACGGGGCCTCCCTTCGCGTCGCAGACGAAGCAGCGGTAACTGTTGCGCCCTGGCCTGTCGTATGATAGCGTCGATGGTCTGACGATGAAGTTGCCGTCTGTCTTGTCGTCGTGGAACGGGCACAGCCCTGTGAGGTTCACGCCAGCCTTGCGGAGGTCTACGAAGTCGCCTACGACCTCTTCAATCTTGGCGTGCTCGATGACTGAGCGGATGATGTCTTCGCTGATCTTTGGCATAGGTCGGAAATGGTCGGAAAAGGTCGTATAGTATAAAGGGTGTCAACCTTTTTACTATAAAGGGTGAGACCCTTTTTAGTATAAAGGGTGGTTATCGGCTTAGTAGCCGATTTTCGATTCTTTGCAAACATTTGCCGAAATCTTTGCAAACATTTTGCGAAATCTTTGCAAAGAATGTTTTCGGAGTCCTCAGAAGTCGATTATCTGTAAGACCCTGACGAAAACCCCACAAAACCTGAATACCCTCCTCAATCCCCTATATATATTTATATAAATATATAGGGGTTGAGGGTTTCGGGGTTTTGCAAGGACTGTATAACCATAACGCGCGTGTGTGTGCGCATGAGGGGTTTCAGGGTTTTTGAGGGTTTCTGAATCATTCTACATCAAAGTGTGCGACCTCTTCAGCAGCGTCGGCCAATATCTTTGCCGCATCTGCTACGTGCTTTGCCTCTTGGTGTACGCATTGGAAGGTGTTATTAAACTGACCTTTGCTTCCGGCCATGCTGATCATCGCCTGGAGTATAAATTCATTCTTTGTCATGTCGTTAATCGTTGCTTGGTGCAAATGGTAAATCATTTAGTATCGCGTCGCATTGTGACGTGTTGAGAGTATATCGGCCATTGACAGGCAGACTGAAAACGCCCGCACTGTTGGCCTCGTTGAAGTATTCCTTGGCTTTCGTCTCGCCAACGTGCATCCGCTTCTTCATTTCCTTCACGATGTTGGAGAAGTACTCGCTATTAGGTGGAGAGAGGAACTCGAGCAGGCACTTGACAATCTGCTTCTTCAGTATCTCGCTGCTGTCGGCTGGTGGAGGAGGTGGAGTCGGTGTGTCGCTGATTTCCTGCGGACGGCCCCAACCTTCGACTGAGAGTATCTCGAAATCCCAGTCATCGACATCCTTTCCACGGGCTTTCAGTTGTTCGACTGAGAAATAGATGGGCGGTCGGTTGGGTTTCTTGTCTTTCTCCTTCTCGTTTTTATGCTTGCGGACGGCAAACACCTCGGTCACCTTGCGCTGGGCGATACTACCGAGTGAGCCGACCATCTTCTCCGTGGTCGGGTTCTCGTGCAGCACGCACCAGGTGGACATATCGTAGTGTGTCGCCATGATCATCAGTTCACGGATGATGGGTGTGCATTCCTTCTGCTCGTTGTAGTCTTCCACAATATCCAGAAGTCCGTCGATGAACATCACATCTGGGTGGATGACATAGGCGAGTTTCAGGATTTGCTGCCAACGTTCGGCAGCAGTCACCGTATCTCTGAGCCTTGCCACCTTGAACCGTTCGCACGGCTCATTGAATGGTATGCCAGCCAATGAGCAGACGCGGTTTTTGATAGCGATGGTGTCATCTTTACCCATCTCCGTGTCGATGTAGAGCACAACAGGCATGTGTGGCGGTTCGCCTTCATATTGCATATTACCGAACTTACCACAGAGCAGGGTGGCCATCACTTGCGACATAAAGGCCGTCTTGCCGTGTCCGCTCTTACCTGTTACGATGTGCAGTTCTCCACGGTTGGCGAATGGTGTGCCATTGTGCGAGAGCGTCCATCGTGGCGGGTGGTACGGTTCGGTAAAGTCAAGCAGCAAGCCTGAAACATCGACACCGAACCATCCACGCTCCTTCAGGAAGTCGGGCACTGGCTCAGGTTGTCCTGGCAGTGGTATTTTATTATCTTCGTTCATAGTTCCTTAATCATTTCATCGGATATGTCCTTCCATAATGATTTCGCCGACTCATTAGATTGGCATTGAAATCTGAAGTTCGACAGTGCATAGGTGGTACACACTTCTACAATCGTATCGTCGTCTGAAGGAATATGAACAGCCACGATGTCCTTGACTCTGATGGCTACCTCTCCGTTTTTGTATATTCTTGCCATAGTTCCTAAAGTATTAAAAGGGTGACGTGGAAGGCCAAGCATACCCGTCCAGCTTCTTATCGGATTCGTCACCCCTCTCTTTTTTCGTTTTCAATTTCTCTCAGTGTGTCTGCTTTCACCTCGGCAATCTCGCGCTGCACCTTTTTGACAAAACCTTTCGTGGCGAATATCTCCTTGAAGTCGTCAACGGCTCCTGATGCCGACGAGTAGAGCAGTTCGGGGTCAAGCCATGCCTCCATCAGCTGTTGCAAACCAAGGTCGATGTTTCGCTCTTCGACTTCAGACAGTTTGATGGGATCGGTCTCAGGGGCGAGAAGCATCAGTGCCCGCATCCAGTCATTTGAGACTGGCTTCAGCGAGAACTGGCTGAACACTTCGTCTATCACCTTGCGATGCAACTTCAGCCCCACCTCACACTCCTTCGCGGCACTCTCAAACAATGCCAGCGAGAGGTCGAGCGCGGCCTGTGCGGTCATCACCCAGGCGACGTGCTCAGCGTCCTTTACATCATGTTGCACGAGACTCACGCGGTACTTATTCACCAGCGAGGTGATCAGCGGCTTGGTCTTGGCATAGGCGACACCACCGACACCCTTCCAAAACTCGTAATATTCCTCATCGCTGATGTTGCCATACTTGCGCCTCACGTCGTCAGGCATGTCGGCGACATGGAACATCCGATTGGTCTTGGTCACCACCAGATTGCGCTCGTAGTCATTGAAGCTGCGCACGGCCTTTTTGAAGTACCATCCCACCAAGTGACCGCCTTTCAGACTCTTGCGGAATGCCTTGCAGCGTCGGGCATGGTCGTAGCCCTCCATCATCACCACCCACGCGGCATTGTTGCCAACGCCACAGACGAGCTTGAAGATGGCAGCTGCATTTCCGACGGCTTTCTGTATATCTTCGTAGTTCATACGCTTTCATGATTGAGAGTGGTGACCTCTATCGGCCACCACTCGCAGAAATAGTCCTCACTCTGATGTTTCATCGTCGCTCTCTTCCTTTCGTTTGCTACATGCAGTCTTCAGTCTGTCAGTCTCTTCGCTGATTTGCCAGAACACGCAACAGTCACGCTTGTCAACCGTTTGCGGATTGCCAGGTGTATAATTGCAAGTGCGTCGCGGCCCTTCCTGGTCTTTAGGCTGTTTATACTTGCACGAGGCGCAGCACTTCTTAATGAGCGTTCCTTGCGAATTGTAGACGAATTCATATTGAACACCGTCTATCTCTTGGGTGATTGGGGTGTTAGAATGGGAGGTCATTTTTTTCGTTGTTTATTGGGTTACCGTTTGCGTCTACTTTCGGTGGAAATGGGGCTTGCTGCTGGCCTTGGTTCGGCTGTGCCTGCTGTTGTCCCGATGCCTGTGTGTTCGCCTGTTGTGCGGGCTGCTGTGCGGGCTGATTTGCGGGCTGTGGGTTCTTCGATGCACTGGCTCCAATGAAGGTCACAGCGTCGAGTCGCGTCTCATTGAACCAACGTCCATTGTACTCATGAGCTTCTATGTGGAAGCGCACACGAACCTCGTCATTTGGTTGCAGGTTGAACTGCTTGATCCTGTCTTCACCGAACACTCGCATCACGATGTACGATGGGTTTGTCTGATTCGGAAACCAATAGTATGCCATCACGTATTCCTGTGACATCCACTGGTTGCCGGTTGATTGGCTGACACCGCTTGCCGCTGGCATCACGACCGAAATTTTTCCTTCTAATTCCATAGTTACTTCTCGTTTACAGGTTCATCTAAATAACACCATCCAATGATGTCTTTCGTTTCAATCACTGTGTACGATCCCTCTCCCTTGTCGTTCATGCCGAGCCAAATCTTGCCGACAACCATACCATCTTCAGCAGGCTCAAACTTCCAGACGTAGCCGACAGAAGTTTCTCCGTATTGGAAATCATGCTGCCTGACTACCGCCACAAGCCGTTTCGGGTCTGCATCTTTTAAACTGTGAAAAACCACATCCCGCAGTTGGAATGTCTTACCAAGTAATTTCAGGAACAAGCCCTGAATGACATAAATGCCGGTTGATGACATCTTAATCTTTTCCATAATCGTAATTATTAATAAATGAATCTTCTTTGTGACTAAAATATCTTTTGATTTCATCCTTCGATGTGAAGGCATCGACAAACTTGGCAAACGACTTTAGGTATTTGCGCTGTGTCGGTGTCATCGTCTTCTCAGGTATGAAGGTGTTGAATGTCATCAAGTATGAATCGCCAATATACTTGATGTAACCTTTTAGATAGGAGTCCGGCAGACGAGCAACTGCCTGCTTGTCCTTCTCGCCTGGACGTGGATCACGAATATCAACCACACCACACATCACTAACTCCACAAAGTTTCTGATTATCAGTTTGCGGTCGGTCATATCGACACCGAGACGGTCTTTATCTGCCATCCGTTGAAACAGATGGTCGGTGAACAGCGTCACACCCTTCATCATGCCATCCTCATTCTGTATCATTGTCGGTACCATGATGGCCATGTATTCAGCGGTCATGTAGTAAAGAACCTGATAGTCTTTGACAGTAGGCAGAAATCCATAACCGTTAGAGAGATACCGCCACCACAGCAGCCATTTGTTGCCAAACTTCGGAGAGTCGTATTCAAACACCTCGCTGCGGGCATCTTGCAGTTGGTTGTAGACTACTGATTTGAAGTTTTTATAGCTCTTCTCTTCTGATGAGTTATGCTTTGCAATCATTCTCCTCAGCCAGTATCTCGCCCGCTCGCGGTCTTGCTTAAACTCGTCTATCAATTCGGATGGTTTCGTGTAACGGGTAATCATATTACACTAATTTTGGTTGTTGTTCTTCTTCGACTGCTCAATCAGCCCACGCTCTTCATCGGTCATCGTGTCGAGCGTCACCTGCTTAAACTCTGGGTGATGCTTGAAGATGTCATGTGCGATGGCGATAGCCTCTTTCGAGAGACTGGCGATGCGCTCGATGCCTGCCTTGCCTGCAATCTCTTCGGGAGAAATCTCTGACTCACCACCAATGGCATCGAGGTTGTTCGAAAATCTTAATTTCATTGTCTTTTTGCTTTTTAAGTTTTACGCTTGTAATACTTTTCCCTTGGTCTTCAGCGGCCAATCGTCGTAACCGTTGGTGATGACCATCTCTGGGATTGAGGAGTAGTCGTAGATGTCGATGCAACTGCCCTTGCGACGATCGAACCGCTCAGCCTCTTTCTTACACCACGACAGGGGTAATCCGCGAGCGTCCTGCGGTTCGTCGAGGATGTCCCAGGGCGGCAGTCGGTAGTTCTTATTGCCCTGGAAAAATGCCTCGATGTCTTCGGCTGTCAGCTGTTCGCACACCTTCACCGCGTGGCGCATCTTCTTCACCCACTCGGGTGGAAACGGGCAGTGCCATTCACCTCCAGCGTGGTATGGTCGCTTGCTGTAGATCATTACATACCGCTGACGAGATGAGCGAGAAGACCGCCAAGATATACGACGGCCAAAAACGCGATACCGAGAACTGCACCGAAACCAATCTGGCGCAAGATGTACTTCAATTCCTGCGCTTCGCTTTCATTCTGTTTCATATCTGATATATTTTTAAATGTAAATAATCTGTTGAAAACCGTCAGAACCTCGCGGCGGTGACGGGTAAAAAAATTCAAACTTGAATGATATAGAAAAATTTGCAAGAACCGTCAGAACCTCGCGGCGGTGACGGTGGATCAAAAAAAATAATTAATAATAAAACAATAAAGAATTTACAAGAGCCGTCAGAACCTCGCGGCGGTGACGGGTGAATGCTGTAACAAACAAATTGCTTATGAAAACAAATCTTAAAGTCTTTCGTTGCCGTGACGGGGATCGAACCCGTGTATCACCTATCTCGTTGATTTGAGAATCGGCAACCCCGTTCTACCAACTGAACTACACGGCATACCATATATATTTATCAGAAGTGAGGCTCATGCAGGTGCCAAACCCTGCCTAAGATACTTGATTATTCGCTGATGACATATAGCGAACCTCGTCCTATCTGTACGTTCTGTTAAAATTCCGCATTCCTGCGGCTCATTCGGCTTTCATTCTCTCCCACCCTTCCCTCGGCCTTACACTACTACCTATCCACGTGCCTGTTGCACCTCGCCCAACTCGTGAGCATCTGGATTCGGAACTTACCTTGTCGCCTCTGGTTGTACTTACGGGTTGGGTACCGTCTCTTCCACTCCGTCGGATTGTTGGTCTGTTTCGTTGCCGTTTCGATTCGATACACGTACAGGCTTGCGCCCTGGCTGCTGTACCTCTTCAGTGATCTCAACAAATGATGCTGCCTACTTACCGGGATTGCCTCTGCGCGTCCCTCGGCGTTTGCGGAAGGTGAGGGACTCGAACCCCCGACGTACCTCGCGCTTTCAGCATTGCCTCACGCTCTCGGTGCCTTTCCTCTCGGCCAACCCTCCTAATATGTCTTATCCTGATTACTCTTTGTTTAAGAAAACCAGCGAACTTCACAGCGGGCTGGATAGTGTTTCACATTTGAACTTCAATATGATTATTACGTATAAAAAGAATTGGCAACCGCTGTTGCAATAAGAAACAATCATTATAACTAAATACCTCTTTATATCGCCTTTTTCAATTCTTGTAATTGCTTGATTCTTCCGTCAGCCAACATCGCCTGTATCTCATGCAGTGGATAGAGCCAGCCCTGAATGTGCTCCATGCCATTCTCATCGGTCCACTCCACACGGGTACGGTTGAACATCTGACCATGATCCTTCAGAAAGCGCGGTGTCAGTGTGCCGACGTGTTCACACAGCACCTCAGCCGTCACCCACTTCTCTGCGTAGGTCGTCATCGCCTGCCTCACCGTCGCCACTATCTCCGCTCTCAGCTTGCTGTCCATAGTCAATCACGCTCTAACATTGGGATGATACCACGTTTCTTCAGTTCTTCGTAGAGGAAACGACGGCCTGCCTGCGTCCATTCTGTGTGAAGAACCACGTCCGGGCGACCATCAGCGCGTGTAATGTCGATGGAACGACTCGAAACGTAGCCGCAATCCTTATATTTTGCATAGAGAATCCATTGACCATTTATGCTGTACTGGATTCCCATGTCGGCCAGTTGTTTGTTCATGGCCTTTCCACTCATACCGTAATCCTGAGCAATCTGACTGATGGTTAGCAAAGCCTTTGAGCGCATAATCAGATCGAGGTAGTTCTTGTCATGCTTCAGCTCCTGATTCTCAATAGTAAGTTGAACGTTTTCTGCTTCAAGTCTTACGTTCTCCTTCTTCAGCTCTTTATTCTCCAAAGACTTGCGCTTGATGGTCTTGTGAGCAATCTCCAGAGCCTTTGCCATGATTTCATCGTCGCTCATGCCGTTCGCATTAATGTAACCACCATCTTTGCGGATAGCTGGCAAGACTTCACTTGTTATCCATTTGCGAAAAGCCTTTGCTTCTGGCTTTCTGCTGTCGAGAATAACATCGTACAAACCATCTTCATTAACAAAGTTTGCTTTTTGAGTTCTTCCAAGCCTGTCTTGGATGGGGTGACTTGAAAACACCCCACCTTCGAGGCGACGAGCAACTGCACTTGAATCGAGTTCAAGAACCTTGCATACATCAGTCAGACAAAACTCAGGATTCTGTGCTGTTCCGGCGGTGCGTATTTCGCCAAACTGCTCACTCTTGAAAATCTGTACCTCGCTCATAGTTCCTTTTTTTTATTAGTGTTTACTTCAATCTCGTAATACTCACAGCGCATGCGTCGTAGTCAGGTTTTACCAGCCACTCGCCCTCCTTCTCATTTTTCATCTGCTGAGCAGTTACCCTGGCAGAAGAAATCTTTTTCTCCTCCATCAGCGTGAAGATGCGTGTCTGTCCAATGTGCATGTCACGCAGCTCCTGTCTTGTTACCTTTTCTTGTGCCATGTTTTAAACTTTCTTAATTATCTTACACTTTTGTATTAAAATCGGGAAGAAAGCCGTATATTTGCACTCTATCACCTTTGCAAAGACGTGTATCACGTCTGACGGCTATTCTTGTGCCCGATTGTTAGTCTTTCTTTCTTTTGGGTGCAAATGTAAGACAAAAATGTAGGATTACAAACATTTATCCTAAAAAAGTGAAGTAATTTAACAACAATTAAGACAAAAACGTATGAATGAGCGACAAAAACGTCTGATTGAGGTCTATGAACATTTGCGTAGGTACTTCGGCATCCACACCAAAACAGGATTTGCCGAAGCAATACAATATGGTCGCACAAGTATGTCGGCTGCTATGAACGGGGATGAGAAATATCTCACCGATAGTTTGTTCAAAAACATCTGTGCCGCCTTTCCTGGTGTTTTCAATATCGACTACCTTCTGAATGGTCATGGTGATCTACTTACTCAAGAAGAGGATGCAAAAACTGAAACAATCAGAATGGAGGAAAGAATGCGCTCTCCGTTAGTCGATATAGATGGAATCGTAAATAAAGCTGTGGAGATTGCTGTTTCGGCGAAAGACGAAACAATTAACGTACTGAAATCTCAGATGACCGACCTACGTATTCAACTTGTCGAAAAAGACAAGGCCATCGAGGATAAAAACAATATCATTGCTATGCTGAAGCAGAGGTTGGCAGAGATGGAAGCCGTTCATGATAACTTTGAAAAATATCCATTCCCAACAGGAGTTGCTGATAAAAACGAATATGAACCTACGCGCGCATGACGTTCATTATATACCCCATATTAACCTTTATATGGCTGCGTGTTTTACACATGTTTTACACCCAGCCCTCTAATACCATCGTGTTAACCCCTCTATATATCGTCCTTTCCGTTAATCCTCGCATAGCCCCAAACGGATCACTTTTTTTGTGGTTGTGGTTATGCGAAAAATCGCTGCATCCACCGTAAATAAAGGGATTAGCGTTAAATCTGGAGAGATTAGGAGAAAAACAAAACAAGCCATTTTGAGACAATTTGAGACGTGATGTTTTACAAACGTTTTACATACGTCGAAAAGTGGTGTAAAACAAGTAAAAACAAGGTATGATAACAACAAAGATAATATTCGACCGGCGAGGCTGGTGTAAACAGAAGAAGAAAGGCATTGTCGAGGTTCGCGTGACCATCGACCGCCAATCAATATATATAAGTACAGGCGTACAGATTTATAAAAATGAGTGGGCAGCAGGCAGAGTGGTCAACCGTCCTGATGCTCAGGTTCTCAACGATCGTCTGGCCATCATCTACGAGAAAGTATGTGAATATATCAATGAAAGTGTAAAACAAGGTGTAAAACCTGACACGGAAAGTGTAAAACATGCCGTATGGCAAATCGTTGAATCGCAATCTAATGACAGAACCTTTGTTGATTGGATTGAAAATCAAATCCCGAAACTCGGTATAACGGAAGGCACTGCAAAGCATTATTCCCCTTTGGTCGCCCGACTGACTGAATATGGCAAAATGAATAGATGGCAGGATGTGACCGTCGAGAATATTGCCAACTTCGATGTCTGGCTGCATCAGCAGACGAAGCCGCTGAGTGATGCGAGACGTAAAACAGGTGTAAAACCTGAGAGGCTGAGCGACGCGGCAGTCTATAACTACCACAAATGTCTGAAGGCTCTGCTCAATCGCGCCAAATCATTCAGGAAGATAGATGTCAACCCCTACGAGTATCTGCGTGGTAAGTTCAAGCGTGGCGAAAAAGAAAACGTGGAATATCTGAACGAAGACGAGATGAAACGATTCGAGGCTATAATTTTGCCAAAGGGTTCAGAGCTCGATGTCGTTCATGATCTATTCATCTTCCAGATGTTCACAGGTCTGCCTTACTCCGACATGCAGGCATTCGACGCAAGCGATTACAAGTGGGACGGCAAAGCATGGAAGCATGTCGGCGAACGCATCAAGACAGGTGTACCGTATGTCTCGCAATTGCTACCGCCTGCCGTGAAGGTGTTGGAGAAGTATGGCTGGGAAATCCCGCAACTCTCCAATGCCGACTATAACCGCCACCTGAAGGCACTCGGACAGATGGCGGGCATCAAGACACGGCTTCACTCCCACCTCGCCAGGCACACCTTCGCCACCTACATGCTGCGCAATGGGGTGAAGATCGAGAATGTCTCGAAGATGCTCGGACATACGAATATCACGCAGACGCAACGCTATGCGAAGGTGCTGGCGCAATCCGTACACGACGACTTCGATATGATAGCCGAAAAGCTCGAAACGAAGAAACGAAAAAGAAAAATGTCTAACCCTTAAAATATTAAAACTATGACACTGTTTTTATTTGCACTGTTAGTTGTCTGTGGCCTTATGGCTCTTGCTGTGTTCGGTCATGGAAATAGTAAAACCGTCAAAGAGAATGTTAATCAAGATGAAGAATTGATAGCAAATACCGTCGGATTCCTCACTAAAGCGGAAGCACTTCGGCAGGCTGAAGTTGCAGGGAATGAACTCGTGAGGGGTGCAATACTCAGCAATACCTACACGGGTCCATGGCCTGAGCGTCGTGCTGATGGCGGTTATCTAAGTATCTTCGATAACCTCCGCATCCTGAAGGTGGCTGGCATGAATTTCCGACAGGGCATGAATCGTTACAAAGGCTTCATCGATGCAGCTCTGGTGCCAGAACCGAAAAACGAGTACGATAAGAATGCCATCAAGGTAGTGTCTATCGACGGACACCACCTTGGCTATGTACCAGCCGAACAGACTGACTTCGTGCGCTCGCTGACTGCCAATGAATTTCCATACAAATGCAAATGCGAGGTCTGCGAAGGCTTTGATGATGACGATGAAAAGTATTACTTCGGCTATGTCTATATCAAGCGACTTGATTGACGAAAAGGACAAAGGGGAGTGCTGTGTGCTCCCATCCCCTTAAAAATAAACTATTTAAAACAAAACGACTATGAAAAAAGTGTTTAACCTGTCGCACCGCGACAAACTCGTTGTGAATCTCTTACTGGGCGTGATTTCCCTAAGTCTCTTAACCCTCTGCCTTTCGTCGTGTGACCGCACAGACGGCGAAGAAAATGCTACAGCCAAAGTAAATGTAGCATGGGCTGATACGCTCGACAAGAAAACCGTCACCTTCGACTTTACAGGCTTGCGGGCAAAGACTCGCGCCACGCTGACGGAGCTCACGATGACCGATCTTTGGGTGTTCGACTACATGGGCGACGCTCTCCAGCAGTCCGTACACCAGTCAAGCACAGATGCCACATTCGGATCTCCGTCGCTCTCTCTCGATTATGGCGACCACACCTTCTACTTCGTTGCCTCTCGCGGTTCTGATCCCGTCGTTGATACCGATGCGAAGACCATCACTTGGGGCAGTGTGCGCGATACGTTTCATGGTTCCATGTCGCTCGATGTTCAACCAAATTCAGGCAGCAGCCAGCCGGTGTCGCTCTCGCGCTGCGTCGGTCGCTTGCGAGTCAGCGCGACTGATGTCGTTCCTGAAGGGGCTGCAAAGCTCGTGGTCATGCCTTCCTCATGGTATTATGGTCTGAATTATATGTCTGGCGAAGGTGTGGCCGATTCGCCGACACCTTTGGCGGTGAACATTCCGAGCAGCTATATCGGCACCACCAAACTCGCCGCCTCGTTTTACACCATCAGCAGCGCGTCACCCTGGCAGACGGATATGACCGTTGCGCTCGTGGCAACAGACGAGAGCACCATCGGCAGCGTGGCCATCTCTGACGTGCCTCTCCAGCGTAACCATGTCACCTCCTACGCTGGTGGCATCGTCGGTGCTGGTCGCACGCTAAATCTTGGCAGCAATGATGAGTGGGTAGAAGATGAGACAGTCAACTGGTAACAAAAACGGGGAGGCCGCTGCCTCCCCCAACTTATCACCATTTACAATAATAAGAAAAATTAAAATACAAACTAAACTGCTATAACAAACCAAATATAAAAACTGATATAAAGCAAGTCAATGTAGCCCAAAACCTCGCGGTTCGCCATTGACTGCTATCCTTTGTCGTCCAAATGAAAGTCACCACCCATGGCACCCAGCACAAAAGCACCAGCGGACGCTCCAATGCGATGGCAGATGTGGATGCGATGCCAGAAGTCCATGCCGACACCATGTGTACCTTGAAGTCCATGCTCTTCTCGTCGCAGTTGGTCAGTGGTGTCACGCCAACGACTGCCAGCAGGAACATAGCCACCATCATCAGTAAAGCCGATGCCTTTCCGCTGGTTTTCTCGAATACAGAAGCCGCAAATGGCAGGCAGTTCGTTGGTACTGATACGAGGATAATCATCGAGAATATCAGCAGCGTCCAAATCCATTTGTTGCGCTGGTTGATGAAGAATACCGTCTGCGATAGCGAGTCTGGGATTCTCTGATTGTAAGTGCAAACCACCGTTACATAGACGGTGAGAAGTGCGAAAGCAATTACGATGTTCATATTCTGTCCTTTCTTTTAGTTGTGGTTTAGCTGAATGGTGTAGGCCCGTCCGTCACTTGTGCCGTTTTTGCCGATGCAGCGGAACTGAAGAACACAACGCCAGAGAGCGTCACGATGGTCATTCGCGTCGACTTGATGTGACTCGAACCGGCAGAGCCGAAATCGTGGTCTGCCGTGCCTGCATAGCTTGAGCCTGCTGCAAGGTTTATCGAGTTTGTCAAGTCCTGCGTGTAGTCCACTGTATAGTCTTCTTTCAGATACTCGATGGTCATCTTCGTGATGGTCACGTTGTAGTCGCTCATGGCGTTATCCAGTGTAAAGCTGTTGCGGATGATGCTTGTCTTCGTCTCGTCTCTGTATGATGACAGGAACAGCACTTTCACGTCTGCCCATCTGATTTGTATATGCACTTTTTGCGGCTCCACCAGCGCGATGTAGTTGCTTTGTGTGGTCGTAGTCGTCACCATCTTATAGATGTCTCTCTGATTTGGCGACTGTGCGCCACGAATGCGGTCTGAGCTGGCAAATGGGAAGATGTCGTAGTCGCCCTCTATCTGTGGGTCTTCAGTATAGGCATGCACGCTGGCACCCATCTGCTGAAACGAAACCATCGTGTCGTTCTGCGTGATGGTATAGAATTTCTTCAGGCTTGCGCTTGTCTGTCGGTTCCATAGCGAGAATCCGAAATACATGTTATAGACTGAAAAACCGCCCATCTGCAAGTCCTCGTATTTCACGGTCAGCCCTGCGCTCACGCCTTCCTCGTTCTTCTCGAATATGAATGTCATATACCCGCCAGGCGATACTTCAACCGTCGAAGACTTGAGATTGCCGAGCGGCTCTTTGGCGCGTTTGAAGTAGCCTTTCGAGCTGCTGTCAGTCGGGTCTTCAATCAGGTCGCTCAGTCTGAAGGCTGTCTGCGGTCGTGTGTAGCTCCAATACTCTGGAACGATGCCTATTTCTGGCGCATTGTTTGAACTGGTGTCGATACCAAACCAAAAGTTAAGCATCTGCCCCAGCAGCTTCGTATTCCAATAGGGAATGTTCCCGATGCCGTAGTTCACCGACCAGCGCTGGTATTCGTTCAGGGCGAATCCGTAAGGCCCGCTGAGGTAATACTCCACAGGCTTGTATCTCGCCCATCGGTTGATGTCACCGTGCTTGAACAAGTCTTGCAAGTCGTCTGTCTGATAGTCAAACGCATCGCAAGCGTCATCAAGCGTATAAGGCAGCGAAATGATGTCGTTACTGAATCCCATGATCTTTCAACAGTTTTTTGATTTCACGTAGTTCTCGGGCGACGGATATGACGGCCACGAGTGCAGCCGTACCGTATTGCATGGAGAGATTGCCTTCATGGTCTTCGCACACCACCTGTGGCATCACATCACGCCAGTATTGGGCGATGGTGCCGACGTGCTCGGTATCTCCCTGGCTGTCGCGCCACTTGAAGAGCACGGCTGGCGCATCGGCTATCTTGTCGAGATCGAGCACCATCTCTTTGCTGACGATTTTCTTCCTTTCGTCTGACACGACCGATACGGCTGAGTCGGCAAAGAAGTTTTCGGCCCTTACGGTCACGCCACTGCGAGAGCTCCTGCCGTTGCCGAAGTCGTATTCCGTGATGGCTGATGACAGCTGGCCACCTTGACGACCGCCGTAGTTGATCCACATCTTATTGCTGCTCGGTGTGGTGTCACAGATATTGAATTCATTACCTCCCGTTATCACATCCTGCACACCCGTCCAAGGCACTTCGTCGGCTTCGTCAGCATGAACCGCTTTTGGTGCCTTCTCCTGATTCTCCCACTTCTCATCAGTGGCGTTATATACGAGCACGTCGCCGTCGGCCTCATTCTCAATCGCCGTGTCGCGGAGCTGCTTCAGCGAGCTTGCGCCCTCGCCTCCACCGCCTCCAGAGTTGCCACCCTTGGCGTTGCTCACGTAGGAGTTGTTCTTTCCTACTCGCTTGATGTACTCTCTCGAAATCTTCATAGCTGCATGATTTTTAGTGTCGTGATATTGTCGCGCCAGCGGTGGCTGATGGCCACGGGGTAGAAGTCTGCACTTTCGAGGCTCACCTTGTAGTCTGGTCCGAGGCTGCTCGTGAGGTTCGTCCACAGGTCTATCTGTAGGCTTCGTCGGATGGTCGAACCGTAGGCTGCAATCAGGTCGGCGACGTGCTGTTCTGGCTTCAGCTGTGTGGTGCCAAATGGGATTGTGTTTGCCACGATGTTGCCGCTGTAGACGAGTCCATATCCAGCCTGGCATCTGAAAGTCTTCGCATTGACGGTATTGGTCTTGTCTGATGAGAAGATGGTGTCTACGTTCACGTCTTCTGGGAAGCTGCCGCCGTTGGCGGTGTATTCCTTGTCGTTCAGGTCGTCCTCTTCTCCGTTTCTCACAAAACCGATCTTGAAGTCCATCAGTGGGAAGTAGCCGTTCCAATAGTTCTGATTCCTGAATACATCATCGACGGCAAAATAAATCTTTCCTGTTATAGGCGCGGTGATGGGGATTCCCATGCCGTCGTAGTCAGCATTATTGTAAATCGTGTCTGTGTTCTCGATTCCATTGTCCTTCATCGACAGCTTGAATTTGCTGGCAGTCGATGTCCACGCCGTGCCATTCCAGTAAAGGTCACCAATCTTCAGTGTGCATTGCCCAGCATGGTCTTCTGAAATTTCAGTATCTTCGTAGTCTGCACGGCCTGATATGTAGAGCACGCCGTCACCTAAGATGACCGCACCCTGACTCTCCATCGAGAAGAGCGGAGTTGTGCTTCTTCTGTTGCCATAGTCCTCTGAGATGAAGCACTCATAGCATTTGTTCCAGCTGAATTTCTTCTTGTCATCTTCCGTATTGTCGTCGAAGGCTGCGAAACGACCATAGCACATCGGAATGCCTGCGCCTTCCTGCTGTTCTGCGTATGACGTAATCTTTATCATCGCATTCTCATAGTTGATGACCCCGCGATACAGTAGCCACACTTCCGTTGGCTCTGTCGGCTCGTTTCTCCACCGATCAGCCCTTGTCGGTGTGTCGTACTTATATGGTCTACAGATGTCGTCGTATGGTATCTCCATGATGACATCATAAGGGTTCAGCTCAGGGCTTACGGTCACCTTCTTCACGCCTGGAATGTACTCTTCGGAGTGGTCGGTGCTGGCAAACATCGCGTCAGTCAGCGCGAGGCTCTTCATGGTGACAGCCGTAAACACGGGCGAAGAAGCCTGCAACTGAGCCAGCGGACATGAGAGCCACCGCTGGTTGCGCAATCCGTCGGTGATGGCTGTGAAGTAGACACCAGCCCCACTCGTGCGGCACGTCCAACCGAAGAACTTGCACAGCTCCTGGAGCAGCCCCAGACAGGTGAAGCGCGAGGTCAGTTCCACGCCGTTCTCCGACAGGAAGTTGCGCCACGACAGCTTGTATCCGAGCCATGTGCGTATGTCGTTGTCGGTCGATGATGATGCGTGGAAGTAGAAGGTGTAGGTCAGCCCTGTCAGCTTCGAGAAGATGTAATAGAGCAACTGTCCGAGCGTCACCATGTCGGCAGGCCCCGTCACTTCCACGTCGAATGAGTCGAGGGCTGACAGTCCGCAGATCAGCGGCAGCTCAAACTCATTGTATATGGCTGGGTAGGTCGTGCCGTAGGTGCCAGTCTGCACATAGCCCTGCCAGCGGATGGTGCTGCCCTGGTAGAGCTTTACGGGCATGGCTATTGCCGACGAGGGGATGAACTGCCGCCACGTCGTATTGTCTTCTGCCACCATACGGACGTAGCCGCTTTGCGTCCTCACTGGCATAAACATATCGGTGTCGGCATCTTCCTGTGTCTCTATCGGTTCAGATGAGAGCTTTGGTGATGTCGCTGGTGTCACGCCTCCGATGTTCAGCGTGAAGGTTGTGCCGTCGAGTGCTACGAAGTTCTGCTGATATGCCATAGTCTTTTTTTTGTCAATAAAACATTGCCGTGGGTTCACTCTGTATAGAACGGGCAGCGTCCCGTTCCCTTGAACTTGACCGAACCTTCGGCAAGATTGCCGACGGCTCCGTTCAGGTCGGCCTGCTGACAGATCACCGTCCCCGTGCGCCGCTGGTCACCCACTACGACACTGATGGTGTACTTGTGGCGTACTTTCAGCAGTCCCTCAAACGGTGCGCCGGCAGTCACCAGGTGATTGAGTGAGATACTCCAGTCGTCGCGTCCTGGTACATAGTCGCGGGCTTCGGCCGTCGATGGGGATGCAATCTCTATCAGGTCGGTCTGATAACTGATGCTGCACGTCTTGGCGGCAGCGATGATCGGGGTTGTCCCCGTCGCGCCCTGGTATATGAAAATGTTTTTCCCGAGAATTGCCATATTTTCTTCTGTTTATCGTTACTTCCAAGTCAAGATTGTTCCGCGACCAGTCCGGCGGGTATAGCGGTCAGACGACAGGAAGATGGTCTCGCCTGACAATCGCCCGAACACTTCTATCCGGCTGTTGCCGCCTTCACTCAGTGCGTTTGCTACCCCGCGCTGCTGGGCTGCATTAAGCACAACCTCACCGGCATTCAAGCCGACGAAACCACCTGCGCCACCATCTACCATACCACCGATGTTGTCACCGCTATATGAGTTGCCCTTGATGACACCACCCTGAGCGTAACCGGTCAGCGAGTGAACGGTCGAGATGGTCGTGGCCATTGCTGCTGCGCCTGCTGCCAGGAACGCCACCCAACCCCATGGGCCCATTGAAGAAGCCGTGACAGATGCCTGGGCGAATCCGAGGGCGATACTGGCTATGGCTTGCATCACCGTGCCCGCTGCCTTGGCTGCAGGGTCTTCCATACTCGCCAGTGCAGCACCGAAGTTGATTGCGGCCTGTGCGCCAAGGTTCTGTGCATCTTTCAGCTGATTCTGCCGCGTGATTCTTGCGGCTTCCTCCTTGGCTATGTCTTCTTGCGCTTTTTTGTAGGATTCCGACGTGATGATCAGTCTATCCATACTATCCTTGATACCGTCAAAGGTCTGTATGGTGTCGTCTCCACCAATGTCGAATGATTTCCTGATGCCGTCGGCATATTCCTCCCATACACTCGGAGGGGCCATCACGTCTTCCGGCTTCAGTTTTTCAGTGTCTACCTTGGCGATTTGTTTTTGGAAATCGTCAAAAGTAGGTATTTTTACAGAAGACGAACCACCACCAGAGCGACCACTTCTGCCGCTGCCGCCGCCAGTCACATCTGGTATATTAGACTCAATCTTGATGGGTTTGTTGATTTCCTTGGCACCTGCTACCAGTTGGTCGCGCATGATTTTTAGCGCGTCCATCTTCTGCTGAAGATACCTCACATCTTGAGACTCTCCTGAGCCCGCACCTGGACGCTTGCCGCCATTCTTGATTTGAGTATCAAGAGCCATAATCTGGCGGTTGTAGTCCTCCATCATTCCGCTCAGCGTGGAGTTGAAGATGTAGTCGCTACCACCGGCCTTCTTGATGACATTCAGTTTCTTCAGCTGCTTGTCAACCTTGGTGTTACCGCTACCAGACTCGCCATTCATGTTGTTCAGCATATTCTTCAGTCGACCTGCCTCGGTGAGTCCGTTCAGCAGTTTGGCAAGCGGACCGCCTACCACGTCGAGGATGGCTATCTTCATGGAAGTCCATAGCTGTGTGCTGGCTTCTTCGACGGGTGCAAACTTGCGGCCAAGTTCCTCCATCTTGTTCTGGAGGCTGACGTTGGCCTGTGCTGCACGGTCGGCAGCGGTCTCTACATAGTCGCCCGCCTTTGCCATCTGCTCGCGGATAATGGCACCGACGGCCTTGGTCATGTCGCCAGTCTCAGCCATCTTGTCTTTGACTTCGGTGGCACTCAGTCCGAGGTTGTCAAGGATCATGAGCGACTTGCGGCCGAGACCTGTCACGATGGAGTCCACCATGTAATCTACCGACTGCCCGGTGTCCTTGGCCTTCTGCTGGGCAAATGCCAGCATCGTGCCCAGTTCATCGAGCGGCAGTTTGAAGTCGTTGAACTTCACGGCGGCTTTCATCAGTTCGATGTCGGTCACGGTGCCGTGGGTAGCCTGGCGCAATCCGTCGAGGATGTCACCGCGTCCCAGCCGCTCGAAGGCAATGCGGATGCCCTCACCCTGCTTGGCCAGTTCCACGCCCTGCTGCACCATGCCGTACATCTCAGAACCAAGATTAGCGACTGCTCCCGCTGCCTTGGTCAGCATGTTACCGCCGAACACCTGCAAGGCTCCAGACATCTTGTCGCCTATGCTGGAGAGGAAGCCACCGCCTTTCATATCGGGCATTTTCATGTCGCCCAGCGACTTGTTTATGCCCTCCATTTCGGCCTTTGCCTGACGGAACTTTTCTTTGATTTGATCAATGCTATTCAAGTAGTCTTGACCGATAGTCTTCTTCTGGGCCTCGCTCATGCGGTTGTACTGCATGGTCAGTTGCTCGATGGTCGCCTTGTAGTCGTTCATCTGCCCTTTGGCGGTCTTGGCCGTCGAGTCCATCTGTCCCATCATCTGCACGAACTTCTGCATCTTCTGGCTCTCCTTTTCGAGAGCCTGCTGAAGTCCGCCGTTAGCCTGGGTGAAGTTGTCAAGGCTCTGCTTGGCCTTTTTCAGACCCGCATCCCATTTACCGGTGCCGACACCGAGTTCAAGCATTGATGTTGCCATATCTGTCGCTATTTATTTTCTACATTATTAAAAGTCTCTTCCAGCCACCTCTCCACGTAGTTCACAAGTGTTGTGCCCAACTGTGCGGCTGCTTCTCGCATATCATTGCTGACGCTGCCGAAGAACGACCGTGCGCCGATACTTCCGCGATTGCCGTAAGTGGATCTCGAACCTCTGCCGACAGCACCGCCAGAACGCGCCGTTCTTACGTCGGTGCCGTATTCGAGGAATCTGAGGATAAATGCACGGTCTGGGCCGTAGTATTCGTAGAGTTTGCGGGTGCGGTCGCTGACGATTCTGTTTCTGCGGATGCCACTCACGCCACCCGTACGCTCCGGGTATGTGCGTGTCTTGTAACTGATGCGCTTGCGGTTGCCCAGGATATTGACATTCCCCTTCAACTCGTCCTTATACATCCGTCGGCTCACGGCATAGGCTGCATCCTTGGCTCCTGCCGACTGCGCCTTCTGTACGGCCTTGGCCCTGACGATGCCGAGCACCTTGCCAAGTTCCTTGCGCACCAGCGGCTCAAACCATCCGTCAAACGCCTGCATCGACATGCTACTCCATGCCGTCTGTACCTCGCTTCTGGCTTGCAATTGCTTGAGAACCTTGGTGATTACCTCGTTCACGTTCTCCAGTTGCGAGAAGTCGGCTCTCAGCCCCTCCACACGGGCGTTTGTCGCTGATAGATGTTGTAGATACGTTGCCATATATAATGAAAAAGCCCGCTTAGTGGGTCTTACTAATCGGGCAAAATGCTGGCGGGGGTTTACTTTATCCTTCCAGTTCTCCGCCCTGTGTATCGCCGCCACCCTCGGTCACGTCCTCGGTGCCTTCCACCTCGGAGCCAGTGATGGGATCGACGCGCTGCCAACTGACTTCGCTGGCGAACTTATCGCTGTACTTCGACGATACGGAGCAGCCCAAACGGGTCTTCTGCTTCGATGGTGTCACCATGTCGGCTGTAGCGGCCTTCTTTACCGTGCCGTCCTGGTTGAGCTCATCCTTGGCAGATGCTCGCAGATTGGGATAGAGGAACAGGAACTCTTCGCCGACGGGCACACGGAAGCCTTTCAGCAGATTGTTCTGTGCGGCCTTCATATACTCCGTGACGGCTGCACGCATGATGCTGGGCGTGATGTCGGTGTTCTGACAGGCCTCGCGGATCACCTCGTCGAAACTGAGCGTACCGTGGGGCACTGGCACGGCATAAAAGGAATGGGTGCCTACTTTCTTGTTCTCGAGAACTTTGTACTTGATTTTTGCCATGATACTTTGAGTTTTGGGTTAATATACTTTTAGTTCGGAGTTAATATACTATTTCCCCGCTAATAATATACTAAAACCTTTGCAGGGGTTTACCTCAAAAAAAAAAAAAAAAAGAGACGGAATGGCAAAATTATTCCGTCTCCTTTTCGTCTGTCTGGCTGTTGTATGCTTTCATAAAGGCTTGCATGTCGGCCACTTCCTCCTCGCTGATGGGTGGCTCGTCGTAGTCGTCGTCGTCATCCTCGAAGAGCATGGGAAACATGTCTTCCACGGTCTTGCCCTTCGGGTCGCGCATGACGTGGATAGCGGCATAGACGCATTCAGCCATCAGTTGATGCTTCAGCAGGTCGCGGCGACGGTAGCCGCGGATGATGCGTCGCACCTCCCAGAAGTGGAGGTCGTAGAGAAACTCACGGCGGGGGATTCCAATTTCGCCCACTAACAACTGATAGATGTCGTGGGCGGTGGTTAGTTTTTTGCCTTGCCCTTTCCTTTCGCTGTTTTGTCTTCGGGTTCGCCTTTGGGGATGTTGTAGAACTTCGCCCAAAGGTTGATGATGGTGCCGAGAGCAACGCCGAGTTCGAGGGGCGTGGTGTCGTTCATCAGGTCGGTGTCCTTGATAGGCGCGTCTTTGTCTTGGCTCTGATAGTAGGCCATGACAGCGGCAATCACGAGGTAGATGCTGCGCTTAGCGTCGGGCATCCGTGCGGGCTTGGCGTTGACACAGGCGATGGTATCCTGAATGATGGCGGCAATGTCTTCGCCCGACAGGTCTTTGTAGGCGATTTCGGTGGCGTAGCAGTAGCCCAGTGTGACGGGCTTGCCTGCGAGGGTTATTTCTTCGTGGATCATAGTTCCGATATATTTTAAATGATGGTTGCGATACTATCGCAACATACTGAACGTTAAAAAACGGGCGACGGGCGTACTAACGGCCCGTCGCGCTTTTATGAGAGTGAGCCGGGCACCAGCGGGCCGTAGCCGTTGATGGTGCCGCTGTAGGTGGCCTGCTGAGAGACTTGGCCGGTAGCCTGCACGTTGGTCATTTTTCCTTGTCCTGAACAGATGACGGTGCCCATCGTGCGGTTCTGTTCGCCGCTGGCGAGGGCAATCTTCCAGTTGATGATTTCGTCGTTGACCTTGCCCTCCATGTCGGCAAAGGTCTTGCCGGTGTCGGTGCCGCTGGCAACGAGGGCAGAGAAATTGATGTCGTAGGTGCGGCCTACCACGTCGTTCTCGTCCCACACGGCTCCGCTGGAGTCGGTGGTGTCCTTTGTTGTGCTGTTCTCTGTCTGTGCTGAGCCATGCAGGCTGAGTTCGGTGCTCATGGCTATCACCTTGTTGCTGCTACCTTCTACGATGAAGAGTCTGAGATGTTGTCCTTTATCCATAGTCGTAATGTTTTAGAGGTTGTACTCATGCCAATGCTCCAGCACCCATATACTGGCGTGTGACCTGTATAGTAGTTCTGTTATTGGCGTTTATGGTAAAGTCGTTGAGAATGGCCAAACCCGAGCGGGCGAAGGCTGCGTTGTTGGGTGTGCGGTTCTGGGAACCTTCCTTGGTCTCATCCCAGCCGACTTGCACTTTCTCGTCGCTGACGAACTGCTGAATGACGGCGATGAGCGCGGCAGCGGTGGCCTCGTAGCTGTCCACCTGCACCGACCATGAGCGTGAGGTCATCTGCTCCATGCCGAACGAGCCCTCAGAATCCTTGGTCTTGGCGTCTTCCATATTGCCGGTGATGCTCACCTGGCAGTTCGTGGCCTCAGATACGGCACCGCCTCCGACGAATGCACGGAAGTTGTTGCCTTTAAGTTTCTTTAATGCCATAGCGTGTTACTTTTTGGTGATTGTTACTGTTTGCTCAAAGCTGAAGGTGTCGGGGTGGTACTGGCAAATTGTGCGCGTCCACTTGGTTCCTTCTGGGAGAGAGTCAACCAATGTCTGGCACTGGCTGTAGATTTCCTCGCGGCTCTTGGCCGTGAGCGTCACGCTGCCCTTGCTGAGCAGCTCTTCGGTGAGTGATGTCTTGATGCCGTTATCCATTGTCTTCTGTGGTTAGGTCAACATCGCACTGATAGCGGAGCACCTGACCGTAGCCGGGCTTCCATTCGTCATAGAGGATGGGTTCTGCCGTGAACTGGTAGCCGCTCACCTGGGTTTCGTTCTCGACGAAATAGGTGTGTACGACTTCGCGCACCTGCTGCGTTAGGTCGTGAAGCGCGGAGAGGGTTGCCGCCATGACGGTGATGCCTATCTGCACATGGTCGCAGTCGCTCTCGTAGGCATCGTCCTTCGTGGTCTGGTCGTTGTTCAGCCCGTCGAAGGTGACGATGAGATAGGGGACGGGCACGTTGTCCGCGTCTTCTTCGGGCAGGGGAATGGCCGTTCCGTAGAGACGGGGCTGCTCGCTTCTGTGCTCCTCGCCCTTGCTGACGTAGGTTGTGATGGCCTCCATCAGTTCGGGCGACGACTGGAGGGCGGCGATGAAGATGCTGTCGGTCTGTAGGCTCATGCTGTCAGTCGATATTGATGGTTAATGATTTTATTTACGACGAACTCCAGCAAACGACCGCCGACGTAGCCCTGCAAGTAGGCTGCCTGCTCCGTGCCGAGTGCCACGCCGTAGTATTCGGCGACGTGGGACTGCACGTGGTCGGTCTCGTGGTCGATGGTGTTCAGGAACTCCCGCAGACTGGTAGCACGGCCTATGCACACGATGCTTTCACACCGGCCCATCGAGGTGAGCGTATAGCCTGCGTTCCAGCCTTGCAGGTTGCTGACGGCATCTTCCACCATCTGGCGTGGGGCACCCAGCGAGCTGAGCATTGCGCCCACTTCGCCGAGGTCTTGCGGCCATACGTCGTAGAGTACGGTCACGTCCCAGTAGCCTTCGATGTCAAGATGCTGTGCTGTCATTCGTCAATTCACTTTAGAGTTGGTTGCGGTTCTCGGCACCGTTGCGCCCGTAGGCATCGCGCTGCCCTTTCATGTAGGCCTCGCGCTCCTCTGGAGTCATGTAGTCGAGGTGCTGGCCTTCCATGTGCTTGTCGCGCATAGCCTGCTCGTAGCCCTCGCGGTAGCCGTCACGGTAGCCCTGTTCAAACTCACGGCCTACGGTCATGGTACGGTAGTTGCCGCCCGTGCCGCCCGTTCGGAACTGGTGGCGCATCTGTTCGCGCATCTGTTCCTTCAGGTCCTGGCCGTCGTTGGTCAAAATCAATGTTCCACTGTTTGGATCGTAAATCATTGCTTTATCTGTTTTTATCGCAGTCGCCATGACTATGAATCCTTTTTCCCTCCCTTCGTTGCCGGTGCCGGTGCCGGTGTACCGCTCAGTTTCTCAAGCAGTTCGATGGTGCGAGTTTGCAAGTCCTTCATGCTTTGCTGTTCGCCTTTCATAGCTGCCAGTTCTGCCTGAAGGCTTTCGATGGTCTCAGCCTGTCGGCGAGTGGCCGCATAGCCGGGGTTGATGGCTTCCTTGCACTTGGGGCCGTCCTGCTTCAACTTCTTGTAGTAGTTGAGATTTTGGAGAATCTTGTCGGCTTCGCTCACCTTTTCGTCGATGATGCGCTCTGCCGTCTCGCGGTTGCCCGTGTAGATTTCCGGGTCACGGCCAGCCACTTCGAGGCCGACGGGTAGCCCTGGCACAAGCCTGTCTTGACCACCGATGTTCACGGTGATGTCAACCAACTGGGAGTTGAGCGTGTTGTTCATCGGCCAGTAGGGTGCCGATTTGCCTTTCACTGTGCCGACGGCTACCTGTAAGCCGCCGTTGGTGCTGATAACGTAGAAGTTCGCACCGATTTGAAGTTCTGAAAAATTATTCATAGTCATAGTTCTTTTGATTGTTATACTTCTTGTTAATTATGTCGTTGCCGGAGCGGGTGTGCTCATCAGCTGAAGGATGTTGTTGCCGAGGTCGTTGAACACTTCCAGTACGCCTGTCCCCTGAAGGTCGGCCACCGTCACGGGCTGGCCTCCGAAGAAGGTCAACTGGCGGGTGTTGCCGTTCAGCGAAAGCGTCACGGGAAGCGCGGCATCGGTTCCTGCCGGAATAGCCGTACCGATACGGACGTAGATTGTCCCGGTCGGTGCTATGTTGCGGTCGCCCATCGAGAGATTCACGGCAGTAGTCCCCACGGTGATGTTCGTCACCATCAGGTACGGCACGTAACCGTCAACAAACGGCACTTGGTTACAATTACAGTTGCAGCAGTTCATGTCTTGCCTCCTTTCTCGTTTAGAAACCGCCGCGATAATTGTAGCCGGGATAGCCGTTGAAGCCGGGCCAGTTGCTGTTGGGTGTGTTGTTCACCACCTGAAGGTTGGGGTACTGCACGGGCACGGTGTTCGGCATCTTGTCGAGCATCTCCTTGACGGTGTTCTGAATCGGAGCCAGCTGTGCGTTCACGTAGCCAAGAATCTGAGAGGTCTGTGCGTTGATGTTGTCCTTCGTGCGAAGCTGGCTGATTTCGTCGGCCTGCTTGTCGATGATGGCCTGCATGTCGCGCTCACGGGCATCGCAGAATTCTTTGATCATGGTGGTCTTCAGGTCGGCAATGGCATCCACCTGACGCTGGCCCTGTGCGTTGATGCTGCCCTTCAGGTCGTTGGTCTGCTCGATGATCTGGATGCGTCCCTCGTAGCCCTGCTGGGTGGTCAGCAAGCGGTTGTCGCAGCAGCATTGAGCGAGCTGAGAAGCGAGGTTGCAATCGCCCTGCTGGAGTGCGTTGATGACCTGAAGGAATCCCATGCCGTTGGCACTTGCGAGTCCGGCGATAGCAGACTGTACGCTCTGAATGGCAGGAAGTACGGTGGCGTAGTTCTGCCCCATCGAAGAAGCAAGGTTCTGGATGGCTGCACGGCTGGAATCGCCCTGTGCCGTGACGGCCTGGAGTGCGAGCTGGGTGTCAACAGCGGGACAGCCACAACCGCCACAGTTGCCACGGTTTCCGTAGCCGTTACCGAAGATGTTGGGGAAGATGCTTGCGATGACGGCGAAGCCGAGAATGTCCGTCAGGCTCGTCTGGCCGTTACCGTTGAACAGACCACCGCCGTTTGCTACTGGGAGAATCATTCCCCCGTTCTGATTGCCTCCGTTCTGAGGCAGTTGGATGATTTCTGAAGGCATAGTGCTTAGAAATTTTAATTGTTAAACTTATACATACGGCACTTTGCCGTACACTTATCGTTTGTTTTATTGCTTAGGGTTTACCGAAAGCCCGCAGGCTCGGTCATGGCTGTTGCTGTTGCATCGCCGCCGTCCTGCGGGCCGATTATCAAGAACTATGAACTTGATGTGCGCGTGTTAGTCGCCAATCTCGTTGCTGCTGGAGCCGGTCTTGCTATAGACCACGAAGCCGTCGGCACCGTCCTTCAGCACGGTCATCGAGAAGTCTGCGTTGATGGTCACGATCACCTCGTCGGTGTCGGCTGCCAGTGCAGAGGTGGCATCAATCGAGAGACGGATGTTGCCGTGCTGCATGGTGGGCAGGTACTTGAAGTTGCCCAGGCCGATGTTGTGACCCTCGAGCGCACCCTTCTGGGTGGCACGGTTGATGGCGTTGTTGGCGATGACGGGAATGCCCAGCAGACGGTTGTCGTTGCCAATGAGCATGATGCCTGAGCCTGCATCCAGCGGAGTGACCTTGGCCAGCCAGAAGTCGGCAGCACCCATCACGAATACCACGTTGTCGAGCTTGATGTTACGAGAGGCGAGTTTGCCAATCATCTCAGCAGCGACTTCCTTGGTCAGCGTGGTGTAGGTGCCTGTCTGCTTGCCCGGCACGTAGCCAGCCTGGCCGTAGGTGCCCTGCTCGGCGTTCTGTGCGAAACCGCCGTACAGTGTCTCGGTGGCCTTGGTGGTAGAGGCTGCGGCCCAGTTGATCTTGTCGCGCAGAGCGTTGGCGACGTGTGTCACGATGTAGCCCTGCAGGTCGAAGGCAGAGTTCTCCAGCACCTGATTGCTGACGCGGACGCGGAGCGTGAGGCGGTTCTGGATAGGTGTCTGCTTGTCGAGCGAGATCTTGCGCTCGGTGGTCTTTGCCAACTCGTTGGCGAAGACGGCTTCCACGCCACCGGCGAAGGCCCACTGAATCTTGTTGCCTACCACGCCCGTTGTCATGGGCACACCGGCGGTCAGCAGGATGTCGTCGTCCTTGCGCTCAGTGTCGATGAGGTCAACGACGGTGATGCCCTGCACGTAGTCGGTGGTGTCGGCGGTACTGATGGCCTCACGGTTGAGAGGCAGCACAAATGAGTCACCCTTCTTGGCGGTCTTGATGAACTCGCGCAGCTGGGTGTTCACATCCACCTTCGGGGCAGAGGTCAGCGAGCGGTTCTGCTTCTCGTTGAGCAGCATCTTCGACTCGCGCTCCACGGCCTTGTACTCTACTTCGAGGCTCTCGCGCTCTGCGGTCTTGGCTGCACGGTCCTCGTCGGTCAACTCACGGTTGAGCAGGTCGTTCTCGACCACGCCCAGTTTGTCTGAAAGCTCGCGCTGGTATGCCAGTGCGGCTTCGACGTTCTCAAACTTTTTCTTCATGTCCTAAAACGTTTTAAGGGGTTAATAATTGAAGTTGTCTAATTCCATCTCACGGCGACGCTGCTCCTGCAGCATCTTGATTTTCTCGCGCTCCTGTGCCAGTTCCTTCTCGTGGCGTTCGCGCTCCTGCTGGAGGCGGGCTTCCTCGTCGGCCTTGCGCTTGGCTTCCTCGGCCTCACGCTTGGCTGTCGGGGTCTCGTTCCACAACTCACGGGCGTTGACGGTGGTCTGACTGTAGGCGGGATCCATAGCCAGCGTGAAGGCCGTGATGCTGCGGAACTTCTTGTGGGTCACGCGCACTTCCTTGCCTGCGCCGCGCTCCTCGATGTCGTACACGTCGGGTCGGAACTCAAAGGAGCATCCCGTGTAAACTCCAGCGCGTACCATCTCCAGGGCACGGTCGCCGATGTCGCACTTGGGTATCTCAGCCCAGAAGTTCACGCCCTTGCCGTCCACGTCGATGTGGAGGTTTCCGCGTCCCTCACGGCTGCGGGCCACGGTGTCCTTGCGGTCATGGAGCAGGTTGAGCTTGATGTCCTGAGTATTCAGGAACGCCATCTGTGCTGCCTCCGGCTTGATGACCTCGCGGAACTTCACACCATGCTCGTCGAGCACCTCACTCTCTGCGTTGAAGACAATCGCCGTGCCCTGAATGATACGGCTCTCGCCCTCGCGCCCCTCGACTTCGCGGATGCCGATGTCGAGGTTGAAGGTTCTGATTTCGTTCTTGTTCTGTTCCATGATCTTTATCTTTTTTATATGGTGAATTTATTCATTTATCGCACGTTTTGTGGTCTTGGGTTTACCCGCAGCCTTTCCTGCCTTTTTCGGCTTTTTGCCAACACCCAAGATTTCCTCCTTTTCAGGTGTTCGCTCGTTGATGTTAAAGAAATGGTCCACGGCGTTAGCCTTGCGGTGGTCGTTGTGTTCCTGGCTGACATTGATAAAGCCACGATTTATTTTTCCGACATACTCCTCAGCTGTCTTCGTCAAATAGTGATCAATCCACGCTACCTTATGCACAGGTTTGATGGCAGGATAGAGCGTCACATCTTCTCCAACGGCATTGACCACTTTCAGTTTACCTTTGAACGACGGCACATGTGGCTGTACTTCGAAATGCAATCCCGTCAGACCGCCACGCACGAATGACTTGACGAACTCGGTGCCGTTTTCGAGGCTTGGCTTCTCCTTGGCAACAGTGAATCGCTCGGCCATTGGTCGCGGGTCATAATGCACCAGTCCTGAGTCGGTCATGATGCGCCACGATAACAGCACCACGTCGGCCTGCATTGTATTGAGGTATGTTGGAAGGTCGCCATCGACACGTACCAATTCGTCGGCATCTAAGAAACCTATCCATCCGTATTCATTGCCGTGCTTTTCGTAACAGTCTGAGTAAGCCATGACCTGTGCGCCGACACCCTCGTTGGTGTAGTCGATTATCTCTACCGCGTCGCCGTAGCCGGTCAGCACCTCGGCAAGTCGCTCGTCACCCTCGCGGCTGTTGTCATAGAGGAATATTTTCTTCACACCCAGACTGATGTAGTGGTCGCACCATTCACGCAGATACGGATTCTCACACCTTACGATGATGCACACCGCCACGTCCTTTGACTGCACGCGAGGCTGTTGCACCTCTATCTTGTCGGTATCGTTCACAGCCCATAGGTGGCGGTGGCTGTTAATCCACGCCATCTGAGCGTTCAGGTTATCCTGCTTCCACGAGCCGCCGCCGTAGTGCTCCACGAAGATCCGGATGTCAACATGCAAGCCTTTCAGTCGCGGGCGTTTCTTCAGCACATCATCGAGCAGACATGCACCCGTATCCATCCAGTTTCCACGGTCGTTGCGGTCGGCTTTCAGTCCCCAACAGCGGTCGGGATCAAAGTATCTTGCGCCTTCTCGTGTCAACATCGGCACATTCATCCAGCACAGCATCGGCATGATGCGCGGCACGTCAAACGGGTTACCACTCTGATGCCACTGCACGAAGCCGACAAAGCTGTATTCCTCACGGAAGAACTCGTCGATGGGTTTCTTCAGCAAGATGTCGCTCTCCATCAGCACGAAGCCCTCCGGCAGCAGTTCCCATAGCTTTTGTACCGTCACGATGTGCTTGGCACTGCCCCACACAGACGACTGATAGATGCCGACGCTGGGGTTGCGGTTTGGGTACTCTGCCAAGAACTTATCGAAGTCAATGACCTGACTGCGCGTGTTGTCAATCACCTCCACGCCGTCCAACTTCGCCGTGAATGGTCGTGCCTGAATCACCTTACCGTCAGGCAAAGTCAATGTCGCAGAGTTATCAAAGACGATAACCCTGTAATCTTCACCCCCATGCTTGCGCAGACTCTTGATACCAGCCTCCGTCAGTTCCGGCGTGTTGAAGTGGATGATGGCGATTGTCTGTTTCTTCTTCATAGTCCAAAATATTTGCGGATATTAAACTTCCCGTCCTGGTCTTCCAGTCGGTTGACGGCCAACTTATACACCAATCTCAGCAGCCGCTCGTCGCGGTCGTTGGCGTGGATGGCCTCTTTCAGAGATTCGCCCTCGTCGCTCTGAATCATCAGCATCGTCGTAAGCAGGGCGTAGAGGTTGAAGTGTGGCGGCACGTCGGCGGGCAGTCCCATCGACTGGAGCGAGGCCGTGAGGCCCTGCATCGTCCATGCGGGCTGTGGCACCATCTGGGCCACAATGTTCTTGGCCTCCTGTTCGGTCAGTCGGTTGGTGTAGTCGGTGGCGGAGTTGTCGTCGAGCAGGACGAGTGCCTGTGCGGCCACTTGCGGCTCATACTTGAACATCCACCCCATCACGCGCTTCACCATTGCGCCCAGACGCTCCATCTGGCGGGTGTCGCCGCTCTGGATGATGCTGTCGTAGCGGCTGAGGAATTGCTGTTCCATCTGTTGCTTGTCCATAGTCTTTATTTGTCGTTGATGATAATCTGCATCTTGAACTCGATTTCGTTCTTCTGATAGTCGTCGTGGAAGGTCTCTGGCAATATCTGGTAGGTCTTGCCGCCGTACTGGATGCGGGAGCGCATGGTGACTTTATCGTTCCACAACATTCGCACATTCTCCACGCCATAGACATCGAGCGAGCCGTTGTTCATGGCACGGTTGCCCTTCGCCCATGATACGTTTGCCCACACCGTGCCGACCGGCTCCCACTCCACGCCTGCGGAGTCGATGCCATACTTGCCGACCGTCTGCTCCTTGCGGTTCAGGATGGTCACGAGTTTGTTTCTGAATCCTGATGAATATGCCATACGCTAATCGGTTGAATTAGTACCTGGGGTTTACTGCGTGAAACTTACCTACCTTTCTTTGTTGCTCTTAGTAGGGTATCTTTCGGAAGAATCCCTATATTCTTGTCAGAGAATAACTATGTTCTTGTCAGAGAATAACTATATTCTTGTCAGAGAATAACTATGTTCTTGCCAGAGAATAACTATCAACTTTCCTCGCCCTCCTTCGGCGGTTCCTGCACGGGGTTGTTGTCGGGCTTCGGCTCCGTTGCGCCCTCGCTCTTGGCGATAAGAGCCTTCAGCGTCATGAGGTTGGCACTGGCCATCGGCTCGTCGCCGTTCTCCACCGCCGGACGGTCGTACTGCTGGCGTATCTCGTTAATCGTCGAAGCACCCGTCTGGAGCATAATCTGGTCAACCTTCGCCTGTGCCTCTTTGTCGAGCCGCATGAGTGGCTGTTCGCACATGTGGAACCGTCGCATTCCGAAGTCGTACTGGTTCAGCAGCTTGGAATTGAACTCCTGCTCTATCTCCAGCACATCGGGCTGGATGGTCCATTGCAGCAACTCCATTCGTGCGTTCTGATAGGTCGTGTAGTGCGAGTTGGTGTCTTCCATCAGCAGCGGCCGTTGAACACCGTAGAACCTACAAACGTCGTTGATACCCATGCCCAGCACCTCAATCATCTGCTGGTCTTGCGCCGACATGCTGATGTTGTGGAGGGCAGACAGCCCACGGATGCCCACCACGTCCTGCTGGTACATCTTCGTGTTCAGTTCCTTGGCGTAGGAGTCTATCTGTTCCTTGTTCAACAGTCCGAATGACAGCGTACCGGCACCCTGCGCCGGTTTCTCCTCGCCGATGATGAGTTTCACACGTCCGCCCTTTGCAGCCGTTTCCAGTGCCTGGTTCGTCTCGGTCTTGATGAGCGAGAGCGTGTCAAAGGCATAGTGCAGCGTGGAAATCCCCCAGCCGTTGGTCATCTTGTAGGTGTTGGGGATGTGGATCACGTCAGACGCTTCCACTGCATCAATATTCATGATGCCCCGGCGGGTGTAGTATTGCACCCTGTACGTGCCGTCGGCCTCGTTGTAGCCAGCACCGAAGCAGAGCCACAACGCCACGGGCCATCCCCGGTCGTCGCGCTCGATGTAGGCGATGCCGTTACCGTTCTGGAGTTTCGAGATGACCAGTCCCTGCATAAAGGCCGAAGCCGTCATCATCGGGTTCGGACGCACTTGCAGCAGGTAGTTCAACTGCTGCCCGTAGGTGACATACTGACTGCCCACGGCTCCCACTTCCGGGACGAAATTACCGCCCTTTTTGTCGAGCTTCTGATACTGGAGCATAAACTGCCCCTCCGTCTTGGCTATCAGCCCGACGGCACGATAGACGGCGGGGACGGTCAGTGCTGCCTGTGGCGTCAGCACATGGCGGACGTGCGACTGGAACGAGCCGCTTTCGCCCGTAGCCTTGCTGCTGGTGGTTTCCGGCTCAGCCGCATTCGTCTGGTCAGTGGTCTCGCGTACAGCCATCAACGGCATGTCGTCCATCACCTCGCGCTGAAAACTATTGAATCTAGAAAAATTGCCCATATATACGTCTTTTCAAATCGGTCATTTTGCCGTTATGGGTTTACCCGTCGGCACGGAACCGACGGGCACACGATGGACTACACGTCGATGCTCTCGGCAAACTCATTGTAAGCCTTGAACTCGGCATATTCCGCTGAGTCATACTGCAACGTGGCCTTCAGCACCTTGGCGAGAGTCTTGCGCAGGATTTTGGTTTCGTCGCCGTTGGGGTGAATCTCACTGATGACGGAATCCTTCACCTTGTGCGGGTCGCGGGCGTCGGGCACCTGATAGATGTCGTACTGATACTCCGTGCGCTCTTCCTGGGTCTCTGGGTCGGTAACCTTGACCTCGCGCTCGTTGGTGAACACCTCACCGCTGTTGTCGCCGGTGAGCTTGTGCAGGCCCAGTGCCTGCTTCTCGGGGAAATTAGCTGTGTACATAATCGTTGTTATTTAGGGATGTTGAATTGTTTGCGAATCATTTCCTCTTCCTCGGCATCGGTATATACGGTACCGTCGTAGTAGAAGCCGCTCCAGTCGTGTACTATCTTCATGTCGCGCATGGGGATGTCGTTCCGTGTCTTCGTGTCGAGATATTTGCATATCTTCTGTTCGCCCGTCGAATAGACTATCAGTCCCAGCCCGTCGGCAAGTGCCTGAATGTGATAGTAACTGTCGCAGTCCTTCTGGTTGCTGCTGCGCTTCTGGAAGTCAACGATGGTGTGGGGGATGCCCTCCATCGTCTCAATCTTCATGGGTCGCCCGGCAAATGGGCGACGGATTTTCTGTTCTGAGTTCATAGTTCTGTTGTCTTGATATTGTACTCGTTTCTTCAGTTCCTTGGTGTCGGCCACTCCGATGATGCCATTGTACGAGCCCATGCTGCGCTCACGGTGGCGAGCCTTCACGTATCGTTTCTTGGTGCGCTGGGTCAGGTGGACATAGCCGCGCCCGAACTGGTAGCCGCAGAAAATGATGGGCTGATACTCTTTGCCAGGCTTAGCGTCGATGGGGCGCACATACATCGGCTTGTAGTGCAGTCGCATCTGCCTGGCCCATATCCGCATATCGCGGCGCAGATTGTTCAGCGTCTTCTTATCCTTGCTGAAGGCTATGAAGTCATCAGCGAAGTTCACCAGCGCGATGCGCTTCCCGTACTTCTCCTTGGCCTTGCGGATGGTGACCGACATATTGAGATTGGCGATAAGGTGACTGAATGGGTCACCGATGGCGAGCCGCTTCTGGTTGAAGAGGTGCTGACGGATCACCGCCCTTGTGCGCTTATCCTTCACCTGTCGCTCTATCAACTCCATGCTGATGACATTATCCACATGGTCGTAGAACTTGGAGATGTCGCCTTGCAGATAGTGCGTCAGGCTTCGGTCGTTCAGCAGCACCCGCATGCGTGCCACCACCTGATGTCGCTTGTCGCTGGCGAGCACTCCGCATCCGGGCAGTCCGCCCAACATGTCGTCGGTCATCTGGCGCAGGATGAGCGGCTCGATGGCATCCTTCACGGCATTCTGCACACATCGGTCTTCATAGGGCAGCACGCTGATGTCGCGCTCCTTCTTCTTGTCGCGCAGGCGGAAGTGGCGGTAGTCACCCACTCGGTATGTGCCACGATAGAGTTCCGTCTGCTTGCGCTGGCAGAAGCCGTCCACATCGGCCATGACCTCCACCACCTCGCGCTTGGCGCGCTGGCGGCTGCTCTTGGCCGAGTAACTGTCATAGACGGCAGCCGGCATCCCGGTCATGATGTTTTGCCATGTGCTGATGCTCATACTTCTTCTGTTTTTGTTCTTGACCTGCTGCGCCGATTGTCACTTTTGACTATGTGACAGCCTACCCTTTCCTTTGCTATTGCTTGCACGGTCGGCTGGTGGTCTTGGCACCTTTTCTTTGCGTTGTTCCGCTCTCCATCGTCAGCGAGGCTCTGCACCTGCCTCTTCATGCTCAGGTCAAAGCAATCGAGGGCTTATGTATTTCGTTACTGCGTTACAGTTGCCGAAGCCGATGTTCGAGTTCGCATTCGAGGGCGAATTGTTAGCGTTCATCGTCAACGGGGACAGGTTCGTTTTGTTAGCGTTGTTGCCGCGGCGAAAACCACGAACCGACGGATCAGTGCAGCCGCCTTATCATTCTGTGAAAGAACTCAACCTCACCAGCTCGCGGCTACTCCGATTCGCTTGCCCCTTTTGGCGGCTGGCCTGGATTTCTGCTTCGTCGATGCGGGGCCGCACCTCCACACTATACTGGCAAATTGCCGTCTGGGGTTTACCCGACGGAAAAAACGAGGCCATCCCCGTTAATGGAGATGACCTCGATTTTCATATTTTCTGCGCAGACCGCCTTGCGGCGGTATCTTCACCCCTCCTTTCAGTCGGGGCCGCGCTGTCGCGCGGGTTTTCGTTTTCGGCCCTCGCTACGCTCGGGCGGTTTACGTTTTCTTTTTCGGGCGGGTCACTCGCTTCGCTCGTGACGGACGTTTACGTTAGCGAAGGCTGCAGCAGGTGCCGAAGCCGACGTTCGAGTACGCATACGAGGGCGAATTGTAAGCGCCCATCGCCAACGGGGACAGGTACGATGCGTTAGCGAAGGAGCCGCGGCGAAAACCACGAACACTCTTCTTGCCTGCTGGTGCTGCGCCGCCCGTGAACCAATTGTACTTACCCACGTAGGTATGCAGACCTGCGCCGGTCTTCAGGTCGTTTGTGCGAGGCAGCATGAATGCACCGTCGAGATAGTCGCGGGCGTAGCCTTCGCCTGCTGCCACCTCCAGCACCATCGGGTAGCGACCTTCAAAATCAAAGGTGCTCTCTACATCGATGTCTCCGCTGACAGTCTTGAGCAGTTCGTCCTGGTTGCGCTCCAGGAAGCAGCGGTAGTTGCGGTTCTCGTCCTCGGTCATCACCAGTCCGCTGACCCACCACGATGGCGACACTTGGGTGGTCACGCCGTGGAGCAGAGCCGTGGAGAAGATGAAGTCGATACGCTTGCCAGTGAGATGCGTAGAACCGTCGGCGGGATCGATGGCGGCATTGGTGAACTGAGAAGAGAGCACCTTCCACACCACGCAGGTCATCTCGCCCTGGACTGGGCCACGGAAGCCGGGCACGGAGCGATACTTATACTTGTTGCCTTCGAACACGAACCACTCCAGCTCTCCCACTCCCTTGCGCACGGCATACGACACAGCCCTGTGAGCCTCCATCACGTGCCACGGATTGCGCCATGAGTTGACCATCGCGCCCGTATATTGATTGGTGATGCCGAAGGCATTGTTGACGCTGAGACTGAGATACACGAGGTTGTCTTGGCCGTTGACGTAGCGCAGACCGTTGCGGGCTTCCGAGCCGGCTGCCTCAAACACGGCGGCGTTGGCTCCATCGTTGCTCGAGAATCCACTGCCCATGAGCGCGGCATTGTGGGCGTCGAAGGTGCCACCCTCCGCGAGCAGCAGAGCCTGAAGGTTGTTGCAGACCTCGGCCGTCTGGTTCATGAATGGCACGGTCTTGGTGGTATCGGGGTTCATGTTCATCGCCCGCTGCTCGCCGTCTGGCAGGCTGAGGTCAGTGGTGTGCAGACCACCTGCGCCGCCCAGCAGGGTGGCCTCCGAGTCGTATTCCTCGGTGATGGCTCCAGTTTCCTCGTTCTGATGGTAGATATACTTTCCGACCATCGCCACGGGGGCTGTATATGAACCGTTCCAGGCTGGGTTGTAAACTGAGTGCATGCGGGTCACGTTGTCGGTGTCCTGATGCGCCACGCAGTAGTCGGGCGACATGCCGCCACGGTCTATCTCCTCGGCGTCGTAGCCGTGCCATGTGAATGGCTCTCGTGACATGAGGAACACGTCGTACTCCTGCCCCTCCACGGTGAAGTGGCCTGCGAGACGGTAGTACTTCTCGATGTTGCACACCATCACATCGCCCTCCGAGCCGTCGATGGCGTGCTGATTGCCCGCAAGGTCGAGGGCATGGCCTGTGCCGTCCTCGTAGCCCAGCTTCTGTAAGACGAAGAGAACCTTGCCAATCTGGTCGTCGTTGCCAGAAAGCTTTGTGCCTACCAGACAGGGGTAGAAGATCGAGAATGCCGATTCGCGGCTGAAGCCTCCCTCCTCGTTGAACTTGTAGTGACGGTAGCTCAGCGCGGGCGATGACGAGCCTGCCACACGCACGTATCCCTCTGCCAGCGTCTCGATGTCGGCCACCACGGTCTGAAGAGCAACGATGGCATCGGCATTGGACTTCTCGGCAGCTTCTGCGCGAGTCTTCTCGGCAGCCACGGCGTTGCTGATAGCCGTGTTCATCTGCTGTGTGGTGCTGTAGGCCGTCAGGGCTTGGGCAATGGCGGCATTCATCTGCGTAGTGGTGCTGTAAGATGTCAGTGCGTTGGCAATGGCGGATGATACCTGTGCGGCGGTCTGCTTCGGTGCCAGCAGGTTGTCCACCTGCGTCTTGTTATAGTATGACTCCAAAGCCGTGCTGATGGCTGTCGAAATCTGTGTGGCGAGGCCTGCGCTCGTGGGCAGCGCGTCGAGTTTAGTCTTCAGCGCAGAGGTGAAGTCTTCGGTGGAGAGCTGCTTGCCGCTCACCTTGTCCACCTTGTTTGCCAGCAGATTGTCCATGGCGGTCTTGGTGTAGTAGGCAGTCAGTGCGTTGGTGATGGCCGTATTGATGGCGGCATTCATCTGTGCTGTCGTCGAGTAGGGCTGGAGCGCGGTGTTGATGAGAGTCTGCACCTGCTCGGAGTTCACGAATGCCTTGATGGCCTCCTGGATGGCGGCGATGGCTTCGGCATGCTGCGGCACGAGATTCAGTCGCTGCTGTATCTGTTCGCCGGTAAGGGTAAAATCGAAATCTGCCATAATTCTTATGATTTTTTAGTTACTAATTATTTTTCAAAGCACGGAGCCGGCGACCGTTTACGTCGCGGAGGTAGTTCTGGAAGATGTCGCGCAGATAGCGGAACAGACTTTGCTTGTCGCTGCGGAGCGTGCGCTCGTAGGACACGTAGATACCCTGATAGATACCACCGTCGTCGCGCATCATCTGTGGCATCCTCGAACTGGTGTTCACGAAGCACAGCGGTTGCTGTTCCTTCTCCGTGCGGTAGCCGTCGGCATAGTCACCGTCGGGCACGTCGTAGGCACACTCCACCGTCACCACGCCCACCATGTCATTCGTCGGGAACGTAAAGAACCAGTTGCCCTGCTCGTCCGTCATCATCTCCGACTTTTGTATCACGAGCGTCCGTCCCTGCATGCCCCATTTGAGGGTCAGCGTAAACGGGTTCTCTGACATGGAGAATCCTTCTCGCTCGATGGCGATGCGGTACTTTGCCTCCTCGCCCTGCTGAATGATGTTTTTACTGTTGATCATATCTAAGATACTTTATATTTCACTTGTTTTGCCGTATTGGGTTTACTGCGGTATTCGTTCTTCAGCAGGATAGACCCTGAGAGCCTTGTCGCTACTGTCGCGGAGTGTCAGCAGATTCACGTCGCGGAGCGTCAGCATGCCCGTCTGCTGCACGATGGTGACTTGTGCCGAAGCCCGTCCGTCTGCCGTCCGCAAGGTGATGACTTGCTGGCGGTCGCTGCCCAGATTGTCGGTGGTTGACTGAACGGTAACTACTCCATCACCCTGTCCGTCGTAGGTCAGGGTGATGTCGCCGTTGCCGTCGGCCCAGGGGATGGTGAGTGTCTTTGCCATTACTCTACGGTCCAGTTGGTGTTAGACGTTACTGCGAACGATGCCGTCTTGCCCTGTGTAGCTGCATCCCAGTCGAGGTTGACAGTCTGCGGACTAACTTCCAGTGTCGCGTCACCAGCAGCCTGTGTGATGGTACAGGTGGCGGAGTGTCCTGCCGCATCGGTCACGATGAGCTGTGCTGTGCGCTCAGTCACCACGGGGTTCTTCGGGATAGTTGCGAACTGGATGCTGAATGGGAACTCCTGCCCCGCTCCGGGGTCGCCCGCAATGGCTGCGCCGTTGTTTGTTTGGAGTGAGTTGGCCAGATAGGTGGCTGGCAGCGTCAGCGGCAGCGAACCGCCTGAAGCGAGGGCAAAGGTCAGTTTCGATGAGTTGCTGACGCCTTCGATGGTGAGTACCGTCACGCCATCCTTCGAGACGGCTGCTGCACTCTGAATGGTTACAAACTCAGGTTTGCCTGCCTGGATGACCGTGCGCACCACGTCGGCCACGTTAGCTGCCTTGAAGGCAATCTGCGTCTGTCGCGGACTGCGCCCAGTGTTGTTGCTCACGGCGGTCACATCTACGGTGTCGTTGCCTGAGCCTGATGTCTTGCTTGGTAAAAGCCAATTTGCGTATGCCATATCTTTTTGGTTTTGATGATTATTCTATCCACCAGTTAAGCGTTGTAACTATCTCGTACCGCACTACATTGCCAGGCGTGACCCACTGAAGCGTCTGCGCCTGCTCAGGCTTGACCCTGATGGGCTTGTAGAGGTTGCGACGCTCATCAAGTTGCGCATTGACCTGGATGCCGTTCGGTACGCTCCACGTTCGCGGATGTGCCTGACGTGTCAGCAGCCTAATGCAGCCACGAACTGAACCTGTGATGAGTCTTGCGCTGTTCATCCTCTGATTGATATATGTGGGTTAATGCGAACAACCGACTTGCGGAATCCGCTGGGGAAGTCTTTATCGGGAATCTGGAACGTCACCTTCACCATGAGCGTGCCAATGCCATAGTCGTCGGTGTTGATAATAACCACGTAGTCGCCCTCGTCTGTCAGTATGCACTCCGTCTTCTTGAACGTCTTCTTCTTGTCCTTTGCGTCGGCATTCATCACTTCCACCGAGAAATCCACGTCTTGCATGGTGAGATCGTCCGGCAGTTCCGATGTGATGAGTATCTTCTCTTGCGAGCCGAGCGTGACCGTCTGCTGCCTAATCCCGCAAGGCTCGGAAGTTAGCCGCATATACGGCTTGATGAGCAGGTCGAAAGCGTAAGGCACGCTACTCAGGTTTTGAGCCGACGAAGGCTCACGGTGCTGGTACGATTCTCCCACCAGCAGCATAGCGGCTTGAACCAGCGGAGCCGGCACTTCGCCGTAACTTTCCAACAAATCGTGGTAGCTGCGGTTCAGCAGGTTCAGCAAGGTGTCCTCAGCTGCCTTGCCATACTCGTCGAGTAGGGTGTCCTCTTCGCTCCAGTCTATACGAAGCTGCTGCTTGATGTAATCCAATGTGAGAAATTTCATATTTCTGCCTGTTTTTACTTAGCGGCAGAAATACGTCTTGGGGTTTACCGCCTACCGACAACTGGGGCAAGCGCAAAAAAAAAGGGCGACCGCTGTCGCCCTACACTCTTTTACTAAATAAAATACTAACTACTAAAACAATTAATGATTTTATGAAAAAACTACTGACTTTTGCCCGTCGCGGGTTTATCGTTTCAAGAGATTGTCGATGACTTGCCGGCGGTTGCGCCCGTAGGCTGGTGGCACATAAGATACGTGAATCCAATAGGTGCCGCTCTTGTCGTGCTCCCAAATCAGTTGGTCGAATTGGAGGTGGGTCTTGATATAGTCAAACCACTTGCGGCCTTTCTTCAGGTCGCCGTCGATGCAGAGGTCAGCCGCCTGGCCCTTCGTGTGCTGAGAGTTGCTGACTCCACCGACGGCTCTATTCAGCCGCTCGCAACGGAAGCCGCTGCTGATCTTGATGGGCTCGTTCATCGCCTCGCGGAGCGGTTCAAGCACGTAGGCAGCGAGGTACACCAGACAGATAATCTGCTGTACGTTCGGTTTGTTGTCAATTCCATTCGCCTTGGCGGTCGCCGAGGCGTAGAGCTCTTCAATCGTAAAGTGCATGGTTACGGGTGTGGACATATATTTATGTTCTTATGTTCTTATTATCCAAAAACGTTATTCTGTTACTGAGTCTTTTTATCTAAATCTCATTATCAGGCTCTATTTCATGCTGCTTCGCCTCTGGGCGGATAGTATTCTCAATCTCCCCGCTTGGCGAGATGGTTACGGGTACACGGATGGCGCAACCGTCCCGTCCACACAGGAAAGGGCGCATAAAGGCAACCATTCGGCTGTTACGTGCCACCTCGAACTGCAAGTCCCTCATCGCCTTCTCCAGCTTGTCCTGACGTTTGCGCAAGTCGTCGCGCTCCTGGCGTAAGTGTTGGCGGTCTTCCTTCAGCTCGGCGATGTACTGCTTCTGCTCGTCGTTGTACTGCTGTTGCGTTTCGAGGTTCGCCTTCAGGTCGGCTGTCAGCTGCTGATAACTGTCCTGAATCTCTTTTGTCAGTTGGGCGTTTGCCTGCATCGCCTCGAACTTTGCCTTTTCTGCCTCAGCTTCTGCTGCCTTGGCCTCCGACTTGGCCTTGGCCCGCTGCCACCGCCATGTGAAGAATGCCCCGCCACCGCCACCCAGCAGGAGGGTCACGATAGCAATGATGTTGTCGATAGATAGGATGTCTGTCATTTCTTGATGATTTATAAACTTACAAATCATGAGAAACGACGCTATGGGTTTACTCTGTTCTTTTGGATAATAAGAACAAAAGAACAAAAAGAATTTTAAGACATAATAACAAAAGAACAAAAAAGCGCAAAGGGTCAGAAACCTTTGCGCCCTTTTTATATTCTTCTATCCTTAGTTACTTTGTAGAGGTCAGCGAGTGCCGACATGTCGATGCGGTTCACCATCAGCTTCACCGCTTCGGGGGCTTTGTCGTAATACCAGAAGTCGCCCCGGTTCTTATACGTCCGAAGCATACGCTTACATGTGAAGGTGATGTTGGTGACGGGTCGGCCACCGACTATCTTGGTGAGGATGAGCCCTACGGCCTGACGGGAGCACGTCAGCGAGCGGTCACGTCCGAGGTGCAAGGTGTGGGCGCAGTAGTACACCATGTGAGGCAGCAGGGCTTTGATGCAATAGTTATAGAGTATCTCGGTGTCGCCCGTCTGCCGATATTCATACACGATGTTGGCTTCCTCGGCTGCTGACACAATCAACTCGTCGATGC
>Ga0310694_10000661_pt1 | contig 43773 bp, 73 predicted proteins | sample 174DNAGHGhighgp2_FD_203884 | JGI IMG/M metagenome (GOLD analysis project Ga0310694, IMG submission 203884) | Sheep rumen microbial communities from Palmerston North, Manawatu-Wanganui, New Zealand - 1742 DNA GHGhigh gp2 (v2) (version 2) | ecosystem: Host-associated > Mammals > Digestive system... | reverse complement strand
CTATCCACACTTGCAGCACATTGTACGCATGGAGTTCTTCCGGGGTCATTTCGCGGAGTTCATTGTCATCCATTGTCTTTACCTCCGTTCCAGAACATATCATTGAATTCCGGTTTTGTGACTGTTTCTTCCAACAGCCACATGAGGTTCCAGCAGGCAGCCAGCAGATGCGGTTCATCGTCAATTCCTGCAATCCATTTTGCGAGGTGACGTGCCCCACTGTCAGCGAGAGAGTGATACGGGCATCCAAGGTCGATGTTATGCTCTCCGTACTTCACAGCACCATTCTCACAGTGCTTTGACAGTTCCATGATTGCATTCCACGGGAGTAAATCCATTCTCCCCTTCCCGGAGTGCATATCCCGGACAAAACCATTGCTGTATTCAGTGCGCTCACCGGAATCTTTAATCGGCTTTGGCGCGTGGAGTGCGTGCGTAAGTTCGTCTAATTCAGCCATTATTCTTCCTTTCCATATTCACATGACACACCTCCGTGCCACGGATAATGTTTTGCATATTTGCACCAAGTGCATATCAGCACCGGGACTTTATTGGTACCAAATGCGTCCCGCGTACCCGGAAATGGGCAGAGGCGATAGTTGCCTTTGTAGTCACTCGCCTGTGCCCTGCTTATCAGGAACCGCACTGCTTCAGAATGTGTCAATACGGTAGTTCCTCATGCTTTGCGTCGTACTCGGCCTCACAGGCCATTCTGGCCACCTTCTTCCAGCCGCGCTGACGTCCATACGCTGCGGTATACTCCCGGTTCTCGGACTTCTCCCACCCATCCATCTTGGAAAGAATCACGCCAACATCTTTGCTGTCCTTTGGCGTTGGATTGGTGGGATGTTCAGGATCCGCAGACAGCACCTTTGCTACCAGTTCCTTGACGCAAACGAAATCACCAACGGACTTCCCGGCCAGATACGCCTCAATGGCACCTATACGCCAGTCATCCTGTGTTGCTGCCTCCTGTGCTGCCCGGTACTCTGATACCAGATCCTCACGAGCATAGTTCGGCATCTTCCCTGCCTTGTACTTTGCCAGCGCCTCTGCCCAGCACTGCTCGATGTACTGACGGCATTCCGCTTCGTGCTTGAACAAATCGTATCCATCGCAGTACGTCTGCACCGGGTAGAATCTTCGTCCGCCGGTTGCATCCATCAGAGGCGTCGGTAGATTCGTTGTGCCAATGAAGATGCAGCGCCTTGGCCGGTCGTCAACGTTGCGGTCAAATGGTTTCCGGTAGTTGTCTTTCTGGCGCGTGATAAACGCCTTGATAGCCTCTACTTCCTTTGCACGGGTAAATGCGGCCAGTTCCGGTATCTCGCATATCCATTTACCATCAAGCTGTTCAATTGACTCCTTGCCTTCAACGGACTTTATTTCGCCGAAGTAGTTGTCATTTATTGCCAGAAACCGCACCAGAGAGGATTTGCCTCCGCCCTGCTTACCGATGAGGATGATCACGTCATCCATCTTGCATCCCGGCATCATCATCCGCCAGATTCCACCGGCAAATATCAAACGGGAGCATTCGTGGACATACGGCGTATCATCCGCTTTTGCCCACTTCGTAAGGAAGTGTTCACAGCGTTCCTCCCCGTCCCATTTCAGCTGGTTGAGAATGTCCATGACGGGGTTGTAGGCATTGTCCCGGAAGAAAATTCTCAGGGCGTCGTCGTGCTTTGGTTTAGAATAAATACCGTACCACTCCTCTATATACCGCTTGCTGGTTGCCTCATCGGCATCACTCCATTTCCGGGTCGTAATCTCGCCGGTGATCAGATTTGTGTGCTGGATCTCGGCATAGTTCCCAAGAAGGTTGTACCGGAGAGTGCCGTCCAACACGTCAGTTGCGTACACGGGATCGTATGCCATGATACTATTGATATTGGACACCGTCGCATCAGGGAGTCCTTTTGCATCGAATGTCAACCACGGATAGTCCGTCTGGTTCAGCACCTTGCGGATCTGGTCGTTGACAGCTTTGGCGTGCTTTTCCTTCTCTTCCTTGGAGATTGTGGAGAACACGCCTTGTAGCTGTCGTCCAGTCCCGCCCAACTCTTTCTCGCGTTCAATGAACAGCGCTTTGACTTGTGCCTTCTGGACGTCCGTTTCCATCATGTCCCATGCCTTCTTGGCATTGCCGATCAACTCGGATATGCTTTCCACGCTGGTCACATATCCGCTGTAGATTTCCAGCACAGGATCTTTTGGTATTAACTGCTCACCAATCGCATCTCACTTCCCTTCCATGAGGATTTGGTACACCATGCTCCCGGTGTCCTGCGGATGGCAGAACCGGAAAGTACATCCGTATTTCATCTCCATCGCATCCATCATTCCGACGAGGCGTTCAGCGGATACCGGTGGTTTCGGAACTTTACGGTCAAGCATCTTCCCTGCTTTCTGTGCCCGGATGATAAATCCCCACTTGCGCTCGTACTCTTTCAGGCGAGGGTTCTGCCAGCGCTTTGCGTCATCCATGCAAGTGATGTTCTCATCTTCAATCAGGAACACAAGGTGAATTCCGTCCTCCTGCGCCCGGATACACTCCCGGCGGAACCGGTCATGGTCGCTCACAAGGTCGGAGTAGATTTCCTGCATCCCGGCCTTTGTATCTACAACGACTTTCGGAGGAAGAGCATAGTCACCAACGTTGAGGCGCTGGCGCCGAATTTTTACGCCATTTGCCTCACACCATGCGGATATGTTTTCGTGTTTTCCAATCTTATTGTTGACATCTTCAATTATTGTTATGGGTCATCACCTTCCCCTTCAAATAGATTTATTTGCCCCGGGAGGATGTCGTATTCCATCCACCAGTTGTATACGCTTTGCGGAGTTAATCCCATTTTGCTGTCCTGCTGTAGCTTTCCTTTTCGCTTGCGCTCTTCCAGCATTCTTCCAAATGCCATCAGATATGCAGTCTTGTACTTTGGCCACCTTGCGAATTCACGTTCACGTCCATGCTGCCGTGCCATTGGGCATCCAATGCAGCCAAGTCGCGTAAACCCTTCATCATACAGTGAGCAATATGGAATACCTTCTGCCCGGATAAAATCCCATACATCTCTGTCAGTCCAGTCAATAATAGGATTGACTGTTGTTTTGTGCCTTTTGTAACATTGCTCTACCATCCGACGCGATTCCGCGTTATCGTTGGTCAACACCACCCCCCCCCGCATTGTTAAAGAAAAATCCTTGTTTTCGGTCAAATCCTTAGTGATTTGTTTGTTTCTGGCCATAAAAGTTACTACGCCTTGATTTATCTGCCTGTTGCGTGATTCTGCCCACCGGACGCCTGTTACCGTCATTCTGCCGTCCCCACCATCTTCTTTGAGGAACTGACAACAGTATCGAGCAATTCTCGTTGGAGGCATCAGCTTTTTCGGAATCAAATTCCACATGGTTATCGGTTTCCCGGTATCCTCATAGCGTGGTACTTCCCTTTTGACATCAGGATGTTCCCGCTGAATGAAATGAACCAACTCTGGAGGGTCAACGCTCGTGACGCGATACGTTGCATCATATTTGCATTGTGCCATGTCCAAAAGTGCTTTACAGACTACACTGTCTTTGCCACCGGAGAAGGCTAAGTAGTAACCTTCTTCCGGTTCAAATGTCTTCAGTCTTTCAAGGCTTTTGAACACCTTTTCAGACATCTCGCTCATAATCAGAACGGCAACTGATCATCCGTGACATCATCCGCCGGTGCCATAACAGGAGCAGGTGCTGGTTCCTTTGGATCAACCTCTTTCGGCTGAGACGGGAGATTGCCCTCGCGTACCTCGGTTGCAGTGCAGAAGTCCTGCACATCCAGCGCATCCTTCAGGGAACCATCCTTCTTGCTCCAGTAGTGGCGGAGGCCGATGACAAGGCCGATGCCGCGCTTCACAAGGCACTGAGGGTTGCCCCAGTCGAACACAAAACCGGGATTGGTGGCCTCGACGCGGGTGATGAACTTCTTGAAGCGCCACAGTGCTTTGTCGGTGTAATACACGCGGAACGTGTAATTCCAGCTACCCCATGATTCGTAGGCATCCAGAGCAATGTCCTTGTACTCGCCTTCCACGACGTCATACTCAATCTGAAGAAACTGATGCTCGGTATCATCGGCGACACCGTGAATAATGCAGACATATCCGCCCATAGGCAAGCGACGGTTGCTACCGTTTTCGTTAATGCTATCCCATGTTGCTGGTTTCTGAATCATAATTTATCTCCTATACATTAATAATTTCACCCGTGGCCGGGTTTGTGATTGTGTTGTTTTCGACTGTCAGCAGCGGGCACCAGTACCCGGTGACATTGTCGTTTGTGATATACTCGCCAGTTCGGCGACATTGCTTGCGGGAGTACGTCTCCAGCAGCGGGCAATATTTGCATTTCACCTCATCATCGGTGAAGAAGATGTTTACCCAGCGCTCGGAGTAGGATGTGCAGGCACTCTCAGTTGCCATTCGTTTCCACCCCATCCTCATCTATAGCAATCTCGACTGCGATAGGACTTTGCAAGTCTTTCCAATCAACAGCGGTGAGGTGCGACAGATACGGGAGCAGTGTATTGATGTCTGTCTGCGTTAGGCCGGAAATAATCAGCTTGTTCGACGACATCTGGACAGTTACGAAATATTTCGTCGTAGTCACAGGAACGTATGTCGGCATCACTTCAACCCCCAATACTCACGGATTTTGGAATCAATCGCTTTGAGATCGTTGGGTTCCTCATACTCCAGCATCCCTTCAGGGGACTTCTCCACCCCAAGGCCGTTGCTGTTGGTGACGAACAGATGTTCTTTCCCTTTCGTGATGCAGTGCAGGCATATGGTAACCATGCCTTCAAGGCACACCTTCTGATCCAGTAGTTTTCCGATTGTCCGCAGTTTTGTGTTGCCGAAATCGTCTGAGTCCTCATGCATCATGATGTACACAATGACGTCATCCGGGAGTTCCGTTTTGATGAACCGGAGCAGTCCCCACATCGTGTCGCCGATTGTGTTGTACAGAGCAAACTGATCGCCCTTGCCGTGGCTCCGCATAAACGTGTTGGTCATCAGGTACCCGGCATCATCAATCACTGCCGTCTTGCAGGGCATCGCCTTCAGCTTGATCTTGATGATTTCCACGTTGTCAGTGCGGAGTTCATATTTGAACTTCTTTGCAAACGGAGGCCGCTTGCCGATGACATTTACAAACAGGATTTCATCCTCGGCAAAGTTGGTCAGTGACCGGGACTTCCCGCTGCCGCTTTTGCCGTAAATAAATACTCCTTCAGCCATTATTCTGTTCCTTTCCTTTAAAGAGTTTGTTCTCCAGCGCGTACTGCCAGAGGTCGTTTTCAGTCTTGAATCGCTTCATCATGCCGTCCGGGGTTCTGATTACCCACTGGCAGGCGGAGTCTTTGTGATAAAGAATGTCGTATCCGCCCGGCTGGTGAGAGACTACTTCATACGTGAATCCGAAATAGTCGTGGTACTTTACACTTGCCATTTGTTCGCCAGCCTCCTATACAGTGCATCCTTTTCCGCTTGGTTGTATTCAGGATGCTTTTTCAGTTCCTCATGAATCTCCTGCCTGCACAGGATTTCGCGTTCTCTTAGGGCAATAGCCTTCTGCTTCGGTGCAGTATCTTTCATGTATTCATCTCCTGTCTCCCACACATGGGCAACATATTTGTAGGTGCATACATCGCATGAATAAATGATGTGCGGGTCTTTGCCGTCCTTTTTCTTATTCGGTTTGGCATTAGGGTTTGCCGGGCGGAAACTGCGTCCGATGCGGCCTTCCTTACAGATAGGGCACTTGAGAGCATCATCGCCGGTCGGCAGCATCTCACCCCACGATTCCGGGAAATGCTCCATACAGAGGATCTCAAACAGGGCACCTTCGTATTTCACCTTGTGCCGCACTGTCTTCAGTTTCCCGGCGTCTCCGAAGAACTTCTCGCACTCCGAAATGGTCTTCAGTGCCTGATTGTCATGCGGATCTGCGCGGAGTTTTGCCAACGCGTTGATGTAATCTTTCATGGCCTGTGCCTTCACAGCGCGCATCAGCTTTTCAACAGTCTCCTCGGTGCAGTTTTCCACATAGGCTTCATGCGGAGTCGGAGTGAACAGGGAATCGAAATCTGGCATCCGGTATCCATTACCATGCCACATCGTCGTCACTCTCCTCTCTCAGATATTCGTCGGCGTCCAGCTGCCGGGTGCATTCACTGCATCCAACGATGTCACCATCGATGTCGGCAATGACATAGTCGTACATTTCGGATCCACACGCAGGGCAGCAGAGATACTTCGGTGGATCAGGTGGTTCCAGACGGTAATCTGGCGGATCATTTGCTTTTATAGTCATGGTCAAACCTCTCTTTAAACCAAGAACCATCTTGGTATATTTTCTCGGCGTCTGATGCCCACGATTCCAGATCCCAATCCAGCGCCTTGATCAGCTTGTAGGCAACTGTTATCGACGGAATGACGCCTTTCTTTTCGTACTGGGTAACTGCATTGCTGCTGAGATCTGCTTTATAGGACAGCATGATTTGGCTGTAGCCTTGGCGTTCCCTACGCCTCTTCAATGCCTCTCCCCAAGATCTTCGCGTCGCGTAATCTGCGTTTGAGGGCATCTATCTCCACCTCCTTCTCAGCAATGACCTTGTCTTTGTACCGGAGGTTGCTCTGTGCTTCGGCCAAGATGCAAGCGAGTTGCGCGGTATAGGCCTTCTGAATGTTGATCGCTTCGTGATACTCTCGTGTCATCTTCGTGATCTTTTCTTTCAGCCTGTCATTGCTTTTCTGGTATTCAGCGTTTGTTACCAATGGCCGCCTGCACTTTCCGCAGCTTCAGCTGCCCCTTTAGTTTGATGATTTGCTCATCCAGCCGGTCAATGATTCTGCGCTGGTTGATGATCATCTCATCCTTTGCCGTGAACGGTTGTTCCGTGCAATCAGCGTAACGGTCATCAAATGGTGTGAAGTCCTCCGGGGCAACATACTGTTTGAGTACCCGGTCAATTTTTTCCTTGGTCACCCACATGACGCCGACCTTGTTCTTGTTCAGGACGTCTTCGTCCTCCTCGTTGGTCGTCATATAGGCCACTTCCAGTTCCGTCTCGGTATACCGGCGATTGAAGATACGCTGTGCTTCAAAGATCTTCTCCGGCTCCCAGCCGTAGTCCTCTTCCAGCATCTGCCCCAGAGCGATGGTCACGGCATCCAGAACATACTGCCGGGATCGCCACCAATTCTGATGCTCACGCTCCTCTTCCTTGGACATGAGGTCATGGAGGTATTCAGTGTGCTGTTTCCCTCCGCGCTTTACAGCCTGCTTACTCATTTGATTCCATACCTCCTCTTGTACCGTTCCCGGAAAGAACGGGCGTAGTGCTGATGGAGGTTTTCCTCATCACGCATTTGCTGGCGGACTGCTTTGACGCGCTCCTGCTCTTCACGCCACTCCAGATATTCTGGTTTGTCACATTGTGCATGGCAGCGCACCTTACGATCCGAACACTGATAACAAGGACGTTTCTTCATTGGGAGTCTTCTCCTTTTGACGCATAAGGTAGTAGGATCCGTTTCCGTTGTTCATAATCAACCATCCTTCTCCGTCTGCCTTCAGTTCTTCCCTCGCCTTGTCAATCAGCTTCAGCACTTTCTTCTTCGGCATATCCAGATGCCGGGACAACAGCGCAATCGGTTTTGCGCCCTTCTGGCGGAGTGTCAGTTCAGCCAGCAGGGAATCAACATCCATACTGTGTTCAGCCATGCAGAGTCCCCTCCTCATAGATGCAGTTTTTCTTGATCAGGTCATAGCAAAAGGCCTGCTGTGCTTCTGGTGACAGCATCTTGTATGCTTCAATCAGGATGAAGGTCTTCAGCCGGTTTTGCGAACCTTTGCCATATCCGCTCAGAAATTCTCTGGCGCGATCACCCATAGAAAGCAGTTTCACGACCAGACGCATATCACGTGGTTCACCGCAGTGCATCTTGCACCACTGGCCAATGATGTTGTTCAGCCGGGTGCCCATGTCGTATTCCACAATGGGTTTATCCAGCAGTTCCTTTGGAATCGGAAGGGTCATTTCGATATTCCACTCAAAGAGATAATCAAGGACTTCCTCGATATCATATTTCTGGGTCGCCTTCCACAATTCCATCGCAGTCTCCTGCGCTTCTTGAATTTGGTTTACGATTTCCATTCGCGTTCCTTTCCTTGACATTTGTCGACGCGCACCGTATAATTACAGTGTTCACATTCCATTGCCGTCGGCGGAAGTACCAGTTCCGTTGGCGGCGCTTTCTTTTGTAATCCGCACCGTGCCTTGCATCCCTTGTTCCTGCATCCAGAGGCGGATCACTTCGCGCATGAATTTTTCAGCACTCATTGTCTTTACCCTCCAGCAAACGTGCCAGCGCAGCGCGCACTTGCTTTTCAGCATTCACCGGAGTCCTGTGACCGTTGAGAATCGCGCTCAAATACTTCGCGTCCCATCCGATCTCGTCGGCCAACTGCTTTGCCGTGATTTTGTTTACGTGCATCGCACCTACGATTTCGCCAGTCCACTCTGGCATTCTTTCACCTCCAATCAAAATAATGTTACGGAATTGTAATTTTGCTGTTGACATTAGTAAGCATTTGTGCTATCATATGATTACTTAGTTCAACACTTTAGCTTACCTTTTTCAGCGGCATCATGATAATAGCACACCTAAGTTATCATGTCAATAGGTTTAGCTGAAAAAAGTTAGCTTTGTCGTCATGCACAAATTTAGGAGGCTAACTAAAGTGTTTTATGATCGTTTTAAACAATTGTGCGATGCGAAAGGCATCAGTGTAACCCGTGCAACAGAGGAAATCGGCCTTGCGCGCACCATTGGAACCAAGTGGAAGACCACGGGAGCAACCCCTCGTGGAGAGACTGTGCTGAAGATTGCAGAATACTTTGGTGTGTCTGTTGCGGATCTGCTGGAGGATGACAATGATGATGACACCCTCAACATGACATATGAACCAAAGAACCGGGACGCTGATCTTCAGCGCGCCTTGCTTGGACATACGGTTTCCAAGGAAACATGGGAAAAGATCCGTACTGCTGCGAGGGAAATCGCTTCTTCTGAAGAAAACGCCAGAGGCTCCAATTCCAAACCTACACTCGCAGAAGTAAAAGAAATGTTACAAAGTTTAAATGACTACTTTGATTCGCAGAAGACCAGCTGAGAGGGGCGCCTATGAGAGTTGCATTGTATTGTCGCGTATCCAGTGAGGAACAAGTACGCAACGGATTGAGCCTCGGTGTACAGATTGACCGGCTGCGGCAATGGGCGACAGAGAAGCGGGCAACCGTTGTTGGCGAGTACATCGACGCCGGTGTATCCGGGAAACTGCCATATAAAAAGCGCCCTGCACTTTCCCGGTTCATCCAAGACATCCAGAGCGGTTTGAAGGTCGATTCACTTGTGTTCATCAAGCTGGATAGATTCTATCGAAACGTGAAGCTGTACTATCAGGTTGTTGGCATCATGGAGCAGTACGACGTCTCATGGATTGCAACAGAGGAAAACTACGACACTGCCACCACGGACGGGCGCTTCAAAACCAACATCATGCTGGCCGTTGCAGAGCAGGAGGCCGACCGTGTCAGCGACCGTATCAAATTCGTCTTTGAAGACAAGAAGAGTCGCGGAGAACCGACGTCCGGTAAGATTCCATACGGATACAAAGTGGTTGACAAGCACCTTGTGCCAGACGAGGAGACTGCGCCAATAGCGCAGGAGATCTTCCAGAAGTACCTCGATCTTCGCTCGATTGCTGACACAATCCGCTGGTTGTGGGATGCTCATGGTATCTCCCGATGCCCGTCAGGGATGAGGCAACTACTGAGCAACAAGCTGTACCTTGGATCCGATAACCATCCTGCACTCATCGACCGGGAAACATTCCAGCGCGCACAGGAACTGCTGGCATCCAGAGCGAACCGGCATTCGCCTTCCGGGAAGACATACCTCTTTGGCGGCCTCATATACTGCCGGGACTGCGGCAAACGCATGAAGGCATACCAGCCAGCTAAATACGAATACTATATCTGCCGGTACCATGCCGATTATGGCAGTTACAAATGCATCAACAAGATATCCACCCGGCAGGACAAGCTGGAGGAATACCTTCTGGACAACCTTATCGACGAGATGGTGAAGTACAACGCAACGATTGAGATTAACGATAATCCTCCGAAGGACAAAGACAGGATCCGCAGGAAGATGGAGAAGCTGAAAGACCTATATCTGGATGACCTGATCGATAAGCAGATATATGAGCGGGACTACACTGCTCTCCAGAATGAACTGTGCGAGCCTGAGATTGCCTCCAGAATGGTCGATATCGGTTCTTTGCAGGACACCATCAAACTGTACCGATCTCTATCAAAAGAGTCCCAGAAAGCTGTCTGGGGGCGAATTTTGAAACGTATCGAGATAGATCACGACGGAAATATTTTTTTAATTCCAAATTAACCTTATTTTCACTTACCATTCGGTTACTCACAATAAGGTAACAAGAAACCCCCTGCCGAAACAGGGGGCATTTTTTATTCCTGAGTGTCTTTCGGAACAACGATAATGTCGTTCTCTTTGTGGTAGGCAATGTTGCTTATGCCCAGAATTGCACCAAGGAACATACATACGGCTGCGCTTGTCTTAGCCACTTCCTCTGCATAGGGGAACTGCCAGATCGCACTCAGCGACACGTACAATGTCGTAAGCGCCGGGATGAAAACAAGAACGAGCCATTTCAAAGTGTCGAATACGGAATTCGGAAGTTTCATACTTATCCCCTTTCTAATTCTGCCAGACGCCGGTCAACATCTGTCATGTGTTGCTTAATTGCTGGTATGTTCTCTGCGAACATTTTTGCGTAGTTGTTATGTGACCTGATGTCCTCTTTCATGTCGTCCATCTTGGCCTCCATAACAGCCAGCTTTTTATCCATGTCGGCGGCCTGCTTACGTGTCGTCGAGACGATTGCAATAATCGAACCGGCCAGAGAAAAGGCGCCGGTGATCAGTGCAATAAGAATTGCTTCGCTCAATGGTATCACCCCGGTACATTAATGATTTCAATCCAGTCATCCTCATCCACCACTCCGTTCACCTCTACGTCTCCGCCACGATCTTTCACATACTTCTGCCACTGACGGGTTGCGTTATCAGTGTCCAGTCCAAACTCACCATCGGCTCCATACTGTCCAATGTCATACTCCCAGCATAAGAGGAGGTTCTGCCATGCTTTGACCTGTGGAAGAGGGTTCCCATTGCCGTCACCGTACTCCAGATGGAGATACGTCCTGCGGAATGTCGGATGAACAATGTCAAACTCTTCTGATTCAATTGTATCATCAATGTCGTCATTGATATCATCTGATGCGGTTGACTCTGGTTCTGCCACAACCGACCAATTCGGCCTACCGAATCCAGCGATGTTGCCGTCTACATTGGACTGCATCTTTTCTCTCCACTTGTACTGCGTCCTGCACACCATGTCTGAGTAGTTGCCTTCCACGCACACAATGGTGTCACCGTGAACCTCGACTACAATGCCGGTATGGTTGATCGCGCCGCCATAGAAAAAGAAGATCTGGTCACCAACCTCTGGCTCCCGGTAGAACGCACCATTGCGCTTGTATGCATCGGCAGACAAAGAGCAAGCCGCATATCCCCTCGGTTGCTGATACGTCATCGCGGTGGCATCTTCAAATCCGAATGCAGCAATGTAAGCTGCATCCACAAACACATCACACCACGGCACATTGACAGCGGAGAACAAGTACAGCTTCATGTCCCAATTGCCGTCAGCGTACTTGTTGCTCCCGTCGTACCCTTCGTGATACCCAATTTGTGACTTGCACCAGTCAACGAGTTTCTGCTTCGCTTTTGTAACTGTCATCATTGTCGAGCGCTCCTCCGATGAAATGTGCGTCTGCACGACATTCTGGACATACTCCGGGGTCGTTCTTCCCACTGCTTCTGTACTCTCTTCCGCACTTACTGCATCTGAGGATTTCGCAGTGTCGGTTTGCCCAAATCCGCAGACGGTTGCCAACCACTTCAAAAAAGTCATTTGCCGTCATCCGCTCCTCCAAAATCAATAGGGCAAGAGTCGCCGTCGCAACCATGCTCGTCAATCAACTCGTTGACGAATACATCTAACTCATCTTGCGTAATCATGTTATACACCTCGATTTGAAAAATGAGATGCACTTTTTGTGCTTAATAAGTGCATCTCGATTCTAAGATCAAAAAACTTCAAGTTTTTGAACTTACAGTTGCTATAGCCAAGCCTTCTACCAACAGCTATAGCGTGGTCTACACCGTATGTTATTTACAGCCACACACCGCGGCTTTGGCATGGTAGACCGTCCCTTTGTTAAAACTTAGTTAGTGATTAATTGCTCCAGATAATCTATGGTCTTTAACCGTTAAACGATCTATCGCTTGTCTGTCAACGCAGGGCGGGAGAGGCAGTCGCTCGACCACTACCATCATAGATTTAAAGCTCCATTTTAGTAAGCTTAATAATTCAAATTAAACTGTGCTTGAACTTTTGCCGGAGAAATGTAATCGTACCCATTAATTGTGGTAGAATAAACATTGTAATTAGTCGATTCTTCAAGAAAATATGGTACATCACCTATATATACCATTCCTTGAAGATGAAATGGAATACTTACTTTGTCGATAATATTTCCATGCCAATCATAAGAATATATCCAAAAATGTGTTGTGTTTATACTGTCCCAATATGTTTGATAAATTACGTTCTCTCTAACAAAGGTATTTTGACCATAAAGAGTATCAATATATTTTAGCTTTATTGTCCTTATTACATTCGTAAATGTTGCATCTGCAATTACATACCCTATGGCACTATAGATAATAAATCCATCGCAATCTTCTATGTATGATATTCCACTTGGGTATTTGTCACCAGACCCGAGGGTTGACATCAGGGAAGTTAGGTCAATAGTGTCAACAAATGTTAGGTCACTTGCTTTAATTCTATACAATAAAGATCTGTTTGACGGAATTGTATATACTACTAATAAATAATCGTTATTTGGGTCATATCCTATTGAATTTGCGTGACCTAATACAAGACCGGAACTTCTAAGAACTTCCGTACCAGTAGTCGGGTCTATTTTGTATATAATTGTTTCAGCAGATTCTTCTGACAATGTGTTTGTCATTTCTGCTATGTATAGATATGCGCCATCAGTTCCAATACCTTGAATGCGGTGATTTTCTTGCCCCGCAATAGAATAAATTTGATTTAATTCAAAAGAATTTGGTATATTATACCATCCGTTTTCTTCTTGTTCTTCTTTTAATAATTCTAAATCATTCCTAAGCATAAACGATAGGTCAGCTTTAGAAGTATCACTATCCACATCATAAATTGTAATTTTTATTTTACATTCCGGGATTATTTTCCGCACAGATTCAAGGTTTATTATTTTATGATAGCTAGTGTTAGCACTTGAAACAGTATTTATATTTGACCATATTCCAAGATATTCGTCATTTTTTGACCAAAATTGAATTCTTGAATTAGTAGTTGAAATGAAATATTTATAAGATGGCGGTATAAAGTCAACACTGCATATTGAGTTTTGATGATTAACTTTAGCTCCTGTTGCAGAATCATATTGACCGCTTTGCCATGATATAGCAGACGCATCAACTACGCTATAAATACTTTCCTTTCTTCTATAAACAGTTATACAATTTGTATAATTTTCTGTCATCCCCCCGTTGTCTTTTACTAAAATAAGGAATAATAGATAATTAGGATATAATTCTTTTATTTCCTTAATGTTATAAGATTCTTCGTAAATTTTATACTCGTGGTCAGTTACGAATGTTTTTGTGTCTCCATCCCATCTACCCACATAGTTCCAATTAGAATCTAATGCTATAAAATCAAACCACAAATGATTATCTGTTGTATCATGTAATTTTATAACATCTACTGAATTATTTATTGGTTGATTTGTCATTGCGACCCAAGAATTGTTGACAAGTGTTCCTTCCATATTAAACCATTGACCAACAAGCCATTCAGTAGCAATATATTTATTTGTATAAAGTTCATTGAAATATACTGCGTCATTTATTTTTTCTTCAAGCGAATTTTCATTTTTTGAAACTATAGAAAGTTTACATATCACATTTCCGCTTGATAAAACCATACTGGATTGAATGTATACAGAAATTGCAGTAATATTTACAGGTGCAGTAAAGATTAGTTCGTTATTTGGAAACGCTTGCCCAAAAGATTTTCTTTCGTTATTTTCGTTAAAATAATAAAAGGATATATTTGTTTGTGATAAAATGTTTTGCGTATCAATTACACTTACTGAGAATAATTGCCCACTTTGAATACTAATTTCAATTTGTTTTTTACTTGCATCAATTCCGGAAACTGTCACTTGAACATTCTTTGTATACGTATTATAAGATTCTACAAATACTTTGCTATTGATATCATTTACTGATTCCTTTAAATCACTAACATCATCCGCCAAAACAGCCGGTTTTACGTTGGTGTTGGTCTGAATCGTCCCACCAACGGCAATAGCTGCGGTGACAATATGGAGTACACCCTTCCAGTAAAAATACTCGCCTACATCGTGTGCGACTGTCGCAGTATTCGTAGATTCCGGTTTTCCTGCGATCATCGCATTCTCTTTATCCTTGAAATGGTCAAGGCCTTCAAGAGTAATTTTCTTAGACATATTCTACCTCCTTCATGAGTATAGTGCCGCGTCAATTTCGGCGTTTGTGGCCACATCGCCAGATTTGATCACCCATTCGCTGCCACTCCATGTGTACGTCTCGTACCCCTCGTCGGCGACCAGATAGATCTCTCCGACGTTACCAGAGGCAGGGAGTTCTGACTGGCTTGCCACTACCCCTTTGACTTCAAAACCTGAGCCAAGCTGGGCAATTGACTGGGAGATCGCCCCCTGCAACGCAAGAGGGATTACACCATCCATCTTTTCCATATCATCTTACCCCCACTGCTGACTGCTCTCATTGAAGAACGAAACGGTCTGACTGTCCACGAGGAACATATAGCTGCCGTTCATGATGTCTTCAGTGGGCAGACTGGATTTGTCAGCATCATTGCAGGATCCGGTAATCACGCGCATTGTCGTGCCGTCTTCCTGAATGTAACGCCGCTCATCATTAATGCGAATCATTGTTCTGCCTCCTTACGAATAGAGTAATTCGTCGATGTCTGACGTTGTTGCAACGTCGTCCGCAATGGAGTTGTACACTCCACCATCTGTCCACGCGGAGCCATTGTAGTAGTACCAGTGCCCGTTGGTCATGCCGCTTTCGGAGCCTGTGTACACATATACCTTTGTGGTATCAGTCATGCCTGCTTTTGTGTTGGATGTCAGAGGGGAACCAACATATCCAGCGGCCTGAATGGCATACCGGGATGCCTCATATGCGCTGTCAGCAGATTGCTGTGCAGACGAAGCGGACTGCTGGGAATGCCACTTGCTGTTGTTGTGATACGTCGGATCGTCTTCAGAAACGTCCTCTCCGCTTCTCTGGCCTACTGCCCATGCTTCTGCATTCTCCTGTGCCTCCAACGCGCCCTCATAGTGTTCTCGCACGTATTCGGCGTCCTCATGCATCTGCACCAACCAGTTCTCATACGGATCCGGGAACTCCATGTCCGCATCGATGGATCTCAGAACTGAGGTGGAGTAAATCACACTTTTGGCCACTGCCGCGTCAACAATGTACACCAACTGTGCCCGGCCTCGCCCGGCAAATGCAGTGTCAGCATTGCTGACTACCCATGACACGATTCCATCTTCAACCGTGATCGGACACGCATACGGTGCCGAATCCTTGCATCTCTCATGAAGCAGTTCAAACGACCCTGCTCCGTACTCATCCGCCCATCCACTCGCATCAAACTTAATCGTCGTAACTTCATTCTCGCCCTGTCTTCCAAGAGGGATGACAACCCCCTCCTGTGCTGTGATATATCTCAAAGGTTTTCACCTCCCTTATAGGTTTACCATGCAATGTAATACGTGCCGCTGGTTGTCGATGTGACATTCACCGTTCTTGTCATAGGATCGGTATTAACACAGATTGCTCTGTACTCACCTGTCATCGTCGGATTGCCAGTCCAATAGCCAGACGTGTTCGCACTGAACACAGCGTTTCCAGCAGGATCAAACAGTGAACAATACACGCCGTTTGCCCAGTTGACGATCAGTGTCGCTTTCGCTTCTATGATCGTAATGGTGCCCTGTGCCGTAGCAGTGTTGAAGTTGCTGTTGACTGCCCGGACATACACAGTAGTGGAACCAACTGCCGTACGCGTCGGTGCCGTCGTACTCCACGTCGAATTGTTCGTGCTGTACTGGATGGTCGTTCCAGAGGTTACACTCACGCTTGCAGTGACCGTGTGTGCAGAACCATCGTAGTTGCCGCTGTAATCCCACACTCTGAGTCCAAGGTCGTCTGCATCAGCTTTGGTGATCGTAATCGTGCCGTTGACAGTTTGTGTCACCACATAGTTGCCAGACGTATCCGTGGTTTCGTTGAGCGTGACTCCGCTGAATGTAACGGAATACGTTCCAACATTGGTACCGCTGCCGTATGCTTTGACCGTGCTGGGGAAGTAAACACCAGACACATTGCAAGTGTATGTGTTGACAGTTTGATCGTTTCCATACTTGTTGTACTTCGTATTCAAACTTCCTGCTGTCAGCGTTACCGGAGCAGGGGTAACCGTGATGGTGGTGTTTGCCTCAACCGTCCCCAAGGTGGAATGAGTCGCCCTGACATAGACGGTTGTAGTGCCTGCATTGGTTCTGGTCGGCTTGGTTGTCGACCATGAGGTTCCGTTCGTGCTATACCGGAAAGTGGTGGCAGACTGATACTCTTCCGCGACTGTTGCGGTGATGGTATGGGATGATCCGTCGTATGCTCCATTGAATCCGGTAACAACGAGATTCAGTGCAATTGCAGGATCAATAGCGGAATCCGCATTTGTTTTTCCTACCATATCATCACCTGAGAACCGCAATAGTTGGAATTGTTATCGCTGTGTTGACCTTGGAGTAGACATAGACGCCACCAGCGTATGTGTCGCACACCGGAGCATAGTTCCCGCTGACAACCTGTGCTGGGGCAAAGACAACGATGGCAAACATATTGACCGTAACATCAGTGATTGGGATCGCGCATCGGTACGTGTAACCAGAATAGGTCGGTGTGGACTGCTGCTCCCATGACGATGCAGAAATGTTTGTCCGATAAATATTCGTGGCCTGCCTCGTTGTGTCTGTAGGATGGACATGATCTTCTCTGGAGTATCCTTCAGAAGTGCCAACTGCTGCTGTGCCATTCATGAGAGGCAAGGCACTGCCCGGAGCGCCTTGGCCATCGGAGCCATTGTATACGGAGAATTCTCCGCCTACATCACCATTGGACAGCACCACCTCGTACACATCCGTTGAGCCTCCAGCGCCGGTACCACTCTTTTTCCTGATACTGGAAATGCTGACTCCGTGGGTACCGTTTGCACCGTTGTAGATCTCCAATGGAGAAGTTGTTCCGTCATTGTACTCGATGTTATAAGTATCCAGCGTTCCCGGAGTATGTGCTGCCGACACAGCAACCACACGGTTGATGGACTTCGCATTGGTGACAACAAACGTGAACGACGTTGCGACTTGCTGTGAAGGCAGCTTATCCAATGTGATCGTGTAGGTGTCAATCAACCCGGTCGTGCTGGTTTTCTGGATGTTCGCAATCCCAATGCCTCGCGGAAGGCCTATTTCAAGGGTTCCGGTTGCAGCATCGAAATCAACCGTAGGATTCGCTGTGGGCGCTACAGCAGAAACAGACACATCAAGAATGTTCCGGTTTAAGTAGTTCTCCAGAATGCTACCAAGCAGTTTCTTTGCCTCGCCATTCTGCTCCAAGACGAATAGGTCGGAGGATGTAATCTCACTGGCAGCAGGCAGAGAACCTATTGTTGAATCGGCCATTATTTCACTTCCTCTTGTGCTTTTCCTCCCTGCGCTGCATTCTGCATGGCGGACTCAAGAATTGCGACAACGCCGACAATTCTCACGTAGTCCTCATACCGGTGCAACTCCAGAGATTTGATTTCATTGAGAATCTGCATCATAGTGAATCTGTCAATTCTGAATTCATTCATGTTTCGATAGTACGACCTTAAAGGCGTCTCCTTCCTGTGAAATAGATTTAAGATAGATATAGCCAAATGTTGGCTTGCCGTAATATGTTAGGCACGATGTTTCATCGTGGTTGTTAAACACTGACTTTACTGTTTCCAAATCCACATTCAGTACTCTCAGAAACAGTAGCGAGGCGGATTTCAATTCAACAAAATAGTCGCTATCAAATTGCCGACCGGACGCTGTTTGTATAGTAGCCATTTTTATCCCCTTAACTTAAATCCAGCATAACTGCTTCCGTCCGACATTCTTACCCAAACAGAAGAACCGTCCCAGTTTCCGTCTTCGTCTCTTTCTCTGTAAACATCGACTGGTGTTGCTTTACCGGTAGTAGCGCCGTAATCAACAGCTTGCTGAACATCAATGCCTTGTGAATACAATTCCGTGTTGCCGCTTTTTACATGGACATTTAAATACCATCGATTACCAGACTGATAATAGTCACTGGGGTCAGATGCTGTTGACGCAGACTGCAATGCCATTTGAAGCACTATTCGCATGGTCTTCAGCAACGTGCTGTTAGAATCATAAATGCCAATTCTGCCGTACAGCGTACTACCAGAACGATACAAACTGCTGCCCATGCCGAAGTTATAGCCACTATCGTACTGCCCGTAGTTCGATCCTGACGTTGCCAAAATCGACGCATGATCAATGCCGACAGTAGTTGCACCCGGAAGCTTCACTCTGATTGTCTTCAGGTCGGTACCGGAGGAATTGCGGATTGCGACTCGCCCGTACGTGACACCATTGACGTCATAGTGGTAGCTTGCACCTGTCATGTCACAATCGTACCCACTGGACACATCCGTGTAGTTCGTTGCGTTGCAATACAAGACTGCTCTGCCCGCTGGCACTGCCGCCTTGTATGTCTCAGTGTCAGCTATATTAAAAGACCGTCTATCAATAGCCGCGTCGTTATGCGGAATACCAATGATTATTTTCCCGTCTCGCTCAACAAACGAGTGGTAGTGATCATTGAGATGATACATCTCCTCGCCGCTTGCGTTTTCGACGCTGAACGTGCGTGATGCAATCGAACTGAGTGCATATACAGAGCCGGCAGTGAAGTAATCTGGATATGTTGATGTGTTTCTCTGAATTGCGGCACCGTAAAAATCAGCGTATCCCAAACTCTGCACAACGCCTTCAGAGCACTGTGCCGGCTCGATGGATGCCGGGGTGATACCACTCCCTGAGAACGAACCGCCGTATCCATTGACTTCATCGCTTCGGATGTTCGATGCGTAAATCTCACCAGTGAACGTACCGTTTCCATTGACGGTAATTCCGCTCTGGTCACACTTGAACACTTGCGCTCCGTTTGCATACAGTGTGAATCCATCCGTTGACAGTGACCATGCGAACGAGTTCGTGTTGCCGCCGGTACCGGACACCTTTGCACTGATCTCATTTGCCATAACTTCCAGCGCTGCTTGGAATGCCTGATTGGTAACAAAGGATGAGATTCTGTCCGACATAATAGCAAACTGTGCTGCCGTTTCTGCCAGTTTCCGGTTGTAGCGCCGGTCTGTATTCGTCTCATACTGCATCTCAACCGCTGCCTCTTCAGAGATTGCAGAACCGATATCAGAAAGGAACAAGCGGTTGAATGTGGTGTCCTGCTCAAACAGGCCAGAGAAAACATTGTATGCCGTGATTGCGTCGCCTATCTCTGCGGCCGGGTTCATGTATGCACCCTTTGCGCTGTACGGCTGGTACGCAAATCCGTATACTTTCTTCAGAAGATTGTCTGCTACTTTCTGCCGGTCACTCGGCTTAACAAGCGGACAGTTTGCTGTCAGCGCGCTACCGGATCTCTCCATGTCCACAGTGAGTCGACTTTCATTGTTGACTGTCGTCTTGGTCACGGTGATCACGTCGCCACTCTTCGGACTCGTGACGTCGGAGTAATGTGTTGTCAGTCCGTAAATACTGGTCAGTTCACTAGTCGTCACATATGAGTCAGTCGGCGTTTTCCACTTGCTTTGTTCTGCGCTGTAAGAGAATTTGTAAGTCCCGTTTGCGTAATTGTCATACACAGAGGCATTCGTGACAGCAACACTCGGACTGGAAATAAAGTAGTTGTCGTCCAGATTCAGAATCACACGGTCGTACGGTTCAAACCTATTCGACTTTTTGAAAGACTGTACGTCCTTACCAATGTATATAAGATCCGACATTCGATTAACCTCTCACCAGAATTTTCTTGCCGCCAAACGTGATCGGTGAACCGTCATTGGTTACAAGGTAAAATGTTTCGCCGGGAAGATCTGCAAATGCTACGAACCGCATCAAGCCTTCGTTGGTGATCAGGAAACTGCCACCATACATCGCTGCAATGCTCCCCAGAACGTCTCTGAGCGAGTACTGTGCCGGGAACTGCACGATGTAGTTCGACTGCCGCAAGATCGTCAATGTGTCTTCTTCTGCCGTCACTTCCATGAATGACAGGATCTCATTTACAACTTGCCATGCATACGGATGTTCGTCATCCCATTGCAGCTTTGACGACGGGTACGACTGGTTCCCGCGAAACATTGCATCAAAGGCAACTATCGTCATGACGTCCGAGTCGTCGTCAATCCAGCGCTGATAGAAATAAAACACGCCTTTTTGCAACCACCCAGATGTCAACGATGAGTTGAATACCCGGATGTACGGCTTAATCTCTGCCGCACGCGGTATACTCGCGTTTGGACGGACAATGCTGGCATCCAGCCTGCCGACAACTGCGTTGCCGACGGTCGGATTATCCGTCGTGAACAGCTGCCTGCTGGTTTTCACAGAGAAGATCTTGTCCTCACCGTACTCGACGCCGTTTATAACCAGCTTTGTTTCAACAGCATAGTCGCCAGAACCGACGATTGTATCGAAATTGGTGATGCCAGAAGTATCCTGCACGGTATCACCTCTCGATCAATGGGAACGTAATTCCACTCCAGTATTCATCCCCGTTTGGTTTCTGGAGGAGATAACTCGCCGGGTTGTTGTTAGAATACATGGTGACAATGCGGAGGCCATACATTGGATCCGTATACCGCACAGTCACAAATTCCGGGTATATCGCATTCAGCACCGTGTTCAGGTCGCGTGCCACCAGAGGTACACAGGTGATGTCGAGACGAATCTTTGTCGTCAGTCTTCCGCGCATCATCAGTCCGTTCATCGTACGCCCGGTATTCGGTGCATCAATGTCGTTGCGCGTCCACTTGATTCCACCCTCTGCGATGAATGGAACAATATCCACACCGTTAACTGTTAATATCATTCCATGTCACCTCACAGATTCGCAGAGATTGCACTGAATCTCTGATATTTCGATACGCCCCTTGCCAGCACATCTCCATCCAGCTTCAGGACTACTTCGCCGCCAGACTGGTTGCCCATTGCCTGAGAGACAGCTTCATATACGCCCTGACGGATACCGGAGATAATCTGGTCATTATTTGCAACTGCCGTACGGTTACCTATACGACCAACGAGTTCCGGGCCAGCCTCTCGTGCCATGAACAGTTCGCCTTCATCCGGGAAACCACCGGTTGCGAAGTTCATACCGGCGTACATCCCGCCTCCAGCCTCCATGCGACGTGCGGCTGCCTGATCTGCTCTACCACCGGCCTTGAACATTTCGTTCAGCTGGAGAGTTGCGTTTCGTGCCCAGCTAAACAGTTCCTGCGCTTTCGCAATAACGCCGTTGATCATTCCAATGATCGGATTCGGATCCAACATCATACCGGCACCTACGGACATCAGTCCTGCTGCAATTAGAGCGCCTGCAACCGGCCATGCCGGTGGGAACAGGAGGAGTATCAAGCCTAGTGCCAGCATCGCTCCGCCAACCAGAAGCAGGATGTCACCAAGTGTCTTCCTGATGACGTCCACAATTGCTCCATCACTCAGTGCTGCTGCCGCAACCAACGACACAGCGCCTGCTGCCATCAACGCGATACCAAGCGGGAGGTTGACACCTGTGAATGCCAGAATCGCACCAATGCCCAACAGACTGACGCCCAAAATGGCATCAATATTTCGGATTACCCGTCGAATGTTCTTCGGCATCTCTTCCCAGTTCAGTGCCGCGACTGTTGCCAGTCCAAGCGCACCGGCTGCCATGAGCGCGATACCAAGTCCGGGATTCGCACCACTCAGCGCGAGGATAGCGCCTATGCCAAACATTGCTCCAAATGCCACCAGAGAGATGCTTGACAATGATCTCATCACGTTGCCCGTAAGATATTCCCAGTTCTCCGAAAGCACCGTACAGAGGCCATACGCGCCCGCTGCGATGAGTCCAAGACCAAGAGGTACGTTTGCACCTGTCAGCGTGAGAATCAAGCCAAGGCCAAGGAGTGCCCCTGCTGCAAACAGTTCCAGATCCGCGAGGTGATTCTTGATCATGTCCATGATGTCAATCAGTTTGGAATTTATCGGAATGTCCTCAAACATCTGACTGTAATCAGGCGTTGCCGCTCCGACTCCGCCACCGGTTTCGGCGGGTTCCTCCAGACGGTTGATTTCATCAAATCCCATCAGCTGGTTCTTCCATTCTTTCGCAGCTGCTGCACCTTTCGCGGTGGTATCCGCCCACGACTTGGAGTAGTCAATGGCCTTGAGGTACGTCCTCTTGCCTCCAAGGAGTGCGAAGAACTGTGTGATAATCTCGGCCGCCCGGCGAATCAGTTCGATAATCTTCAGGAGAATCGGCTGGATGGTCTGCAAGAGTGTTGCCCATGCAGCGCCTATCTGATTTGACGCTGTGTAGTTCTTTGTCGCAAGCATATCCAGTGATGCCGCAAGGTCACCACCAAGCGCCTTAGAGAACATATATGCGTTCTTCGTGCCTTCCTCCAGCGCTTTAATGAGGCTTCGGATTGTCTGGCGGAGAACCATCAGTTTTGCCATGCGGGTGATGGTATTCATCAGACTGGCCACACTCTTACCAGCGCCTTTTGACGATCCGCTGACGGACTGCAATGCTTTCGACAGGCCATGCATACTGTTGCCAGCTACGTCGCCAGTACGTTTGACGTTAAATACTAAATTTTCAACTTCCAAGGTTCTCACCACCTTGTGTTAAGTGTTGCTCTCTCTCCAGTTGCTCCCGCCTGTGCTTGGCCTCAAACCTGTTGCCAAGTGTGTTCAGCTGATTGCGGAACTCTTCTACCATCTTCTCTTTTTCCGCCTTCTTCTCATCCTCAGACAGAGGCGTCAGACGGTGAGGCTTGTCAGGGTATTTCACATTGCTGTGCTTATCCACTGCTTTGGAAATCACCGTACTCAGCGCTTCGTAGAAGTACAACCCTTGCAACCAGAGTTCTTCATTCTTCTGCTCTACCGCAAGTCTATGCTTTTCGGCATAAAATTTGAGCATCGTGTAGTCTCCGTTCCAGTACTCGTCATACGGCACACCAAGCGCCATATAGTACGCGCACATCTTATCTAGTGTTTCACTTAAACTTCGATCTTCACTATGCTCATCTTGATCTGTATTATCGGAAAATGACGGTGCGGTTATTTCGTCACTTTCCAAGCCACGTTTCCCTGAGTACCACGATTCGACAGTTCTTCAACCGCTTCGGTGATCATGTCGCCAATCGTAGACATCAGTGCATCAACGGGGCGTCCCTCATCGTCGTATTCAACCGGCATATCTTCCGCAGAGCGCTTCAGGGACTTGAACAACTCGTGGATGACTGCCTTTGTTTCAGTCGGATGGTTCGCGTAAAACGCATATCGGAACAGGACTTCAGGTGCCGTAAACACCATGTCCCGCAATTTTTCTAAGCCATATCCATCACGGTCAAGCTTTTTGAGGACATTCAGTGTGTACTCAAGCTTGTAGTGCTTGCCGTTCGCATCAAATTCAATGCGTGTTTTTTCACTCTTCGCCATTACTCATTCTCCTTCTTCAACTGAAAGAAAGGGTGGCATCATATTTAATTGCCACCCATCTATCTTACGTGCTCGGCAGATCCTGCCATCCAGCGTACTGATTTTCAATAAGCTGGACTGCACCCTGCACCGCACTCGCAGATTCGACATCCGGGAATCCCATTTCACACGGTTCACACCGGAAATAGGCACCAAGGGTGTCGCCGGGCAGAGAGAAGCAGAACCACATACCTTTGCCACCAGTCAGCGCTGCATATTCAGCCACAATCTTGTTCCAGTCAGTACGGGAAGTCGGATTGATGTTGCAGCTGAGACTCAGGTTGCCGTCATTCCCCTGAAGGCCTTTGACGAATCTATGCCGATAAATTTCTGACAACGGCGTAACGTCATACTGCTCATATTCAGCGGTCAGGCCAGAAATGCCGGTTACAAAATCGGCAATATTCAGAGTGGCACCAGACGCCTTCTCTTTGTAATCAGCGGCTGCGGTAGGACGAACACCAGCTGTCGCTTCCGGTGCATACTGTATTTTGATGCCAGCAGTAGAGATTTCACCAGCCATTTGTATATCTCCTTTTGATAAAATCGTTATGTCTGCGGCAACTCATCAGCGGAGCCAATCACGCGCCGATATGTTGCCCTTATTCTATAGTTTGTACCGTCTGCCCCGTTCTCTACGTTCACAACATTGGTTTCGTTGTAGAACAGAGCGAAGCAGGCGGAGCGGACAGTTTCCAGAATTGCGTACGCCTCGGACAGTGAACCGTTTACCCGGCCACTCACAATCTGGATTTCAACCGTACTCGTGCGGACTCCCTGTGCGCCTGCGAAGGTCATGTTCTCAGCGTTGCGGAAATCGCCGATCTCCCGGATGAACACGGCAGGCATTGACGGAGGTACCGGCTCGTACGTGCCAGCGATGTACATATCTGGATACTCTGCCGCGACAGCGTCATGTATGAAATTGTACACAGCATTGCGCGTAATGATCATCTGAATACCTCTTTGGCGATTCTACTCCACTCCTGCATGATGTTCTCCCAGACAGTCTGCATACCGTTGCGCGGCATTATTTCGGTGTACCAAATGCCGCCAAAGTACCAGCGTCCGTTTTCGGAATATTCCCTTGCGTGCGTCTCTGAGTATGAACCGGAACGCACTTCAAACGGCATCATACTGGCATATCGGTTCCCGCTTTCGACGGTGTCGCCAGCGCCGAATTCAAGGAACACAACACCTTGGCCTGCCAGATCGATGCAATACCCGTTGGTGATCGGAGAGACGGAAACCGTTACTTCCCCGCCGGTGTAGCCAAGTCCGTTCAGCGTATCGCGCCCAAGGTCGGCGAGACGCTTCAGGAAGATGTCCACCTTCTTGTCGAACTGCTTGGCAAGACGCTGGTATTCACGTTCCGCACGCTCGATACTTTTGGCATTCAACGGGTCGATATCAACGACGTGCTTACCCACTGATAGTCACTTCCCGGATCGCATACACGATATCGTGCAGGCTTGCGGCCTTGCGGACAACATAGAAGTTGTACGGCTTGTCTGGAGTCTCCCCAACCCAGAGGATCGTGTCCTCTTGGATGGGGCAATTCAAGTCCGCTGTGGTCATCGTCTTGCTGTAGACGCAGTCAATGCCAAACACCTCTCTGTTCGCATTGCCCCTCGCTGGAGACACATTAATGCGAAGAGGAGTCGGATCTGAGTAGGTTTTCACCTTCTCGCCGGTTTTGTACCCATTGCTGTCTACAGCATCGGTGTACCCAGTGAACAGGGCGTAATAGATTGTCTGCTTGTTGATTTCCAACTCACGCATATCATCACCCTATCCTTGGAATCTGGTTGACGTGCGCCCGGATGTATTCCAGCATATCGGTATAATGCCATTCTCTGGTGATGCCGTTCTCAACGTGTTTGAACTGGTTCTCGCCACCCTGCATATTCAACCCGGCGACAACGGCCTGCACGATGACTCCATCGTACTTTGCAGGCACTTCCGCATCCTCCGGTTTGTCAGCATAGTTGATATACATCCAGTTGAGGATTTCCTCACGCGCCGAATCAAGGTAGACGGTCAGGGCATCGTCCTGCGAAGAGTCTTTGATTTGAAGGATTGTCTTCAAAGTCTTCATCTTTCCAGCACAGTTCAACGCGTCCACCTCCTGTCCCTTTATTTGCCTTCAGCGGCAGTTTTCTTGCTGCGTTTCTTAGGAGGTGCAGCCTCCTCCTCTTTCTTTTCCTCGACGGGAACGGCCTCGGTGAAGAGGCCGATTATAATCCCGCCGGGAATCTCAGTTACCGGGCAATCCATGATCAGGTGTTCGCGGTAGAGGCACGATGTACGTAAACGCCCTTCACTTTGTGCTTCAGAACGAAGATGTCGTGATAGAGACGCACATCAAACTTGTATGCATCCATAGTCTGGTTCACAGACGGTTCAAAGATGCGGAGCGGATGATGCTTAATCACGGAACGAATGGCGTTCGGATTGATGATCATGAAGTTGATGGGGTAACCACCGGCAGTGACAGTGTAGCCAAAGCTGTTGCTGGCGCCAGTGTTCAGAGTAATTGCTGTATTGAAACGATTCTTCGGAACACGGACAACTTCCATCTGGTTGAACACTTCGATTTCACGGTTCACACCGTTCTCGTTGGCCAGAATACGAGTGGTCTTGCCCTTGAGGCCAGCGTAGAACTTTTCGGAAACATAGAGGAACATACCGGGGGCATACGCTTCGTCATCTGCCATAGTCATCTCGGCTGCATCAATGAGTGCCGGGCAGTCGGTGGTACCGACGGTAATGTCAGCGGCTGTACCGGAGACTCCAGAGGTGGATGCCAGCTTTGCGAAACGGTAAGCGTCAACTTCCGGGACTTCCTTGGTACGAACGAATTCGCTTGCCAGAGTACCGAATGCCATGCCCATCGTCTCTTCGTTGTCCATTGCGTCAACAATGAGGGAAATGCCACGATCCTGAGCGAGCGTGTAGGAAACCCAACCGGAAGTTACAGAACCGGCAGGAAAACCAGTAGCGCGGCTGTAGTTGCCAAAACCGTCCATCTCGGTTTCAAAGATTTCAACTTTGTTTCCACCAACCCAGTTGATGTTGCCGTTCGGAGTATCCAGTCTGGAGGTCAGGGATTCTTTCTTATAAACACCATCAAGAATCGGCAGAAACTTCTCTGCAAGTGCAATAGTATTTGCCATTGTAGTAATCTCCTATCAAAGTAGTATCACAACCCCGCATATTTCATTGCATCTGCAACGATCTTGTCTTCAACGGTCTGCGGCTGCCCGGCAGGAGGTGTTCCTACAGACAGATGGGGTTGTTTGTTAAGTGCCGCAGCTTCAAGATTTTTCTTTGTGTCAGCGATGAACGCCAACTGGTTTTTCAGCACAGTCTCAGTGTCGCCAGTGGCCTGTGCTTTGGCTGATGCAGCCGCAAGTTCTGCGGAGTATCCAGCCGCGAGGTACGCCTTCTCCAGCGTAGCAACAGTCTTGTCCATACGGAGAGTCGCCAGTTCTTCCTCAATTTTCTGCTGCTGTTCTTTGCGCTCTGCCTCGGCCTTCTCGGCCTCTGTCATCTTTTCGTGAAGCTGGCGTTTCCAGCTGGCAGCCTCGCTGTTCGATTTCGACAGCGCTTCCTTGAGTTTCTGGATTTCTCCGTTGTCAGTGGCCGGTTTCGGATCGTCAAATTCAAAACCTTCCAGTGCCTTCAGTTTGTCCTCAACGGACATGGATTCATAACCAGCAATTTTGCTTACATCAACCTTCATGTCTTACTCCTTTGCCTTTTAAGGTCTTCAGTGACCATGTGTGCGATTATCGTCTTCCCTGACGTTTATTTATTAAGTGGCATTCGCCAAGCTTACAGAGAGATAACAGCGGCAGTTTACGTTCAATTCAGGATCATCGAAATCTCCGGGAAACCGTGCCTCATGACCGTCCCATGTTACAAAGACGTCGTCAATCGGCACCGTCTGCCCTTCGATGTCCTCATGCGCTTCACGTACCTTGTCATCCATCATGGTTTCCCATGTTTTCATGACTTCAAGGCCGCTGGACTCGGCCGCTGTGTACAACGCCTCGTTGGAGTCCCGGTGAGATTCCGTCTCGGCGATACGCATGATGTCCTCAACAGTGCCACCGGCATCAATCTGATCCCGCAGGCGCTCACGCCACGTTTTCCCGGCAATCTTCTTGTTAATAACCGCGTCCATGTTATCCACATCGACATCTGGCTCAAAACCAAGCATCTCACCGGCAGTCGCGTTCCCGTTGAGGTAGGACAAGATGAGGATGTCCTCGATCTCGTCCTCAAGTTCTTGGTACGTATCAACGTACCGTCTTTTACCGTCCTCGTCGGTATATTGACCGTATGACAGCGAATTTCTCAGCGCATTCAGCGCATCAAACGGCATCAGTGTTGGATTCGGCATTCTTGTCGTCTCCGTTGCCATCACTGTCACCTCCACCGTTTACATCAGGCTTGTCCTGATTAACAGGCTGGTTCACGGCAGGAACCACCTCTTCCTGTGGAGACGTCCACATCGCTTTGATGTACTTCTTTGATGCTTCTACATCACTAATTGGGTCGTTCGACAGTCCACTCTTTGCAAGCGCAATCTCCGGGGCGAGGCCAAGCTGTTTCATGTTCAACGCGGCCTGTGTTTTCACCAGAAGGTTGTTCATGCTGTTGCGGATGAACGTCACATCAAAATCGGAGATATCAATGTCCCCAATCAGTCCCCTGCGCTTGAGGACACGCAGGAAGACGTCGTCGAATAGCTTGTTCGATGTACGGTACAAATCCTCTGTGTTCCGGGCATCAGTATCTGCTGCTGCCCAGCCGCTGCGGAGGTATACAGCACCGACGTTGTCCGACGTACTGCCACCGTCGCGTACACTGGACGGTACACCACACTTCTCCAGCATCTGTTCATACAGATCGTCCAGAGTCGTCTGTGTCTGCGTCTGATCAAGGGACTCAGACATCAGCTTCACATCCGCCTTGTTATCAGTGGTGGACGTGAGAACAATGAGGCCGTTCTCCCGGATGGTATTTGCCGTCTCACCTTCCGGTAAGTCGCAGTTATACAGCACCATGAGGTTCTGTACCGTCTGCTCCACAGCATCAATTCTGTTCGACTCTGCCGTGTTTATGGCGTCCATGAGCGCAAGAGAGTTCTCAAATGCACTCATGCGTGTGGATTTGTAAACATACTCAATGATCGGTACGCGCCCAATGATGTTGGGTTCCTCCGATATCACGCTGTATGCAGCTGTAAGCGGATCCGGGTCAGCAGTCGTGTCTTCACCGGTCGGAGCGCCCATCAGTTTAAATACCGACTGCTCCGTGAATACATCGATGTAGACAAACTGCTTGTCGATGACGATGTTTACGCCATACACCGGCTTGTTGCCCGGCTTCAGAGAGTAAACAACAAATGCGGAGCGAGGATCCAGCGCATAGACGGACATAGGCCGAATTTTCGCTTCTTCGTCATCCTTTACCGGGTCACAGAAGATAACTCCAACGCCAACGGTATGGAACCAGTCCACCATCGCGTTGTCCGCTGCCTGCTTTCCAGATGTATACAGAAACTCGTTCAGTTTCTTCACCTGATTCGCAGTCGCGTCGTCTTTCTTCCTGCTGATATAGCTTACCGGCGACGTCAGGAAGTACCCATTCTTGAACGTAACCACCATGTCGGCGTTGTTGACCAACACCTTGTTGTTGATCTCCGGGCGAATCTCTTTCGTGCGGCCAAGAATCGGCTGGATTCCACGACGGTACCAGTAGAGATAATCCATCTCCGCCACGTTCGTCATGTGGATTCCAAGCGCACGGTTCACCTCTTCGACGACAGTCTCTGCTGTCAGCGTTTCCGCTGCCGTATAGATCTTGTCACGCCCAAAAAGGTTCATCGTCTCCAACGAATATGTTGTTGTAGTGCTTGCCATTACACATCACCTCAACGATTCGCAGGCCTCGGTGCTTTCGGTTTGCGCTCCTCGGCGCCAGCTTCATACGTCCCGCACCAGAACCTTGCGTGTTCAGCAACAGCGACTCCGTTGTCTTCAACGTGAAGCGCCGCCTCCTTGCCACTATTCAGAATCTGGTTCAGCGCGTTGATCGCGCCGGGATAATCTCTTATATCAATCATGGTGCTACCACCTTTGAGTATTTAAGGAAAGGAGGGCACGGACGGTTACCACCCTTCAACGTGCCCATATGTAAGAGAGGAGAGTGGGATTTCCACCCACGACAATTAGTTTCAGCGTCAACACTGTCCACAATGCATTGTCCGTGACGCGAGGTACCACCAACCGGAGGACGGATGGGGAAAGGCGGGATGGAGGAGAAAAGTACAAAAAACCCCCATGAGGACACCCAAAGAATGCAAAAGAACACAAAAGCATTCAGAAAGGAAACGAACCTATGACATGAGCAAATGCCACTATGATCCAATATCATTTTACCAAGCGTATAATGTAAAGTACATAACAAAAAAGTCAAGATAGTGTGGATTTCCACATCATCTTGACTATTTTTATGAACTATTTCTTTATAAACGGGAAGTTATGCGGTACAATAGAATAACGCGTTAAAAAGATCTCCGGTACGTCTTCATCCGCCCGGCGGAAAATGTCTTTACAAAGTTCTCAAGGTCGGCCATCGCGTCTGGAACGTCGTCGTTTTTGTTCTTCCCGGACATTGTGTAGCCAGTAAGCTGCCGCATGGCGAGACGGTACTCTTTGTCGAGGTGACTCCCCTGCCCTTTGCCTTCATATTCGGACTCAGCCTTGAATAAGCAATGCGATTTAACCCACGAGGATGCAACCAGTATCCTCGTTTCTTTATTGGTCTGGTTCCACTTGGTCGTCACATGGCAGTGACTGCCCTTTGCCACCAGTCCCTTCTGGACGTTGTCGGCGAACAGAGTGCCTCCTCGGTTGCTTTCAAAGCGAACCATGCCGACGTCCAGTTCGATGATGATGTTGATGATGCGCTCTTCAATCACATCCGGTTTCCCGTTGTCGCATATCCACCTTTCGACATAGTAGTCGTCTCCGTATTTATACGCAATCGGCATCGCGCAATAGTCGGATCCCTGCTCCTTTGTATCGCAGACACCAATGATGGCATCCGGTTCGCCCTCTGGCAGCGTGTAATACCTTCGTAACTCCTCCGGGGCATACAGCTGGCCTTCACGTTCAATCGGTTCACCCATGTACAGCGCCCGCCATGAGGCGTCATCCATACTGCGCTCAAGGTCGTCCAGCATCTGGTCGGTGTACCCAAGGCCGAAGGGGTAATCAAAGTTGCTGTGCCCGTCCTCGTCTCGCGCCGGGATATTGATGAACTCCGCCCTCTCGTCGCCAGCGTAGATGTCCTGCAATCTGCCAACGACGTCGATAATGCTCCAGCGCGTCTGAATGTGCAATTCCTTTACCCGGTTCCCCTGCTTTCTCTGGCGGAGGTCGACTGTATACTTCGCCCACAATTTCTCCATCTGGTCGGTCGACATGGCCTGCTCGATGCCCTCGCACAAGTCGTCGCAGTACAGCAGATCCGTTGCGCGCACCTTACCGGCGTTCCCGGCTCCCAGAGACGTCATTTCCACCGTCTGGAACCTCTTCCGCCTGCCAAGGTCGATACGCATATGCTTCGCATTCTGTCCACAGATAGGCACCTTTGGGAACACATCATGCCAACAGTACTCCCCGTCCTTATCCATTATCCGCAGGCACTCATCGTACACGCCCTTCAGGAACTCACTGTTGTGGCTGCCTATCAGGGTCTGCAACTCAGGGTGCAACCCGGAGATCCAGCAGACATAGAAGATGGCAATCGTTGTCTTGCCGACGCCGGGAGGCAGCGAGATGGCCAGCAGATCCAACTCATTGTCCTCCAGCCGCTGGAGCGCCTGCGCTATCGGATACAGCTGTTTCCGCCTCGGCTCGTAGAACCGCTTGCTCGGTTCCCTATCCTTCTCTATATACCGGCAGTAACTATCGAAATCGAACGGCGCTGCCATGAGCAGCAATCTCCAGTACAGCCACTCTCCCCGCGCATCCCCGGACTTCAACTGCTTCGCCAGCCTCCTCCGTATCTGCCTGCCGTACTCCAGCGCCTTTTTTACATTTTCGGAATTTTTTTCCTCCGCCACCAGCAACCCGCTGGCATCCATCACCTCCGACGCGTCCTCCTCGATCAGATGCATACAAAGCGTGTACGCATCCTTCCACGCCTCCACGTCGTCCATCCCTATCAGCCGCTCAATCAGCTTCTCGTCTCTCTCCGCCATGCACATTCACACTCCCGTAATTATTTTGTCACCAACGTAAGTGTATCATGCCTGCGGAAAAAAATAAAGACCTTTCTGAAAAGTTCCAGAAAAGCCGGTAAAACCTATAAATCTGATCACCTAATCAACTATAGTTTGGGACACGGGACAGACGGGACACGATTTCCCTTTTATATTATACGAAAATCATACTTTTGCACAAAATATAATTTCCCTCACGTTATAACCTCATTTTCTTGTCCCATTGTCCCATTTGATCAAATATATTCACTTTTAAACAGCGTATAGTATATATATTATAATAAAAACAGCATATCTGTGTACTTTTTTCATGGGACAACACATGGGACAGTGATGGGACAAGACGGGACAGTGGAATTTTTAACGAGGAAAATGCTCAACTCGCCTGCCAATCCAGCCACATAACTCCCCTTTGGTGGCGGATTTTTGGAGGGTCTTTTTGTTGCTGGGGGATATTTTGGGAACTTACCCCCGCTGAGCCAAGGTTGACATAATCCCCGTGGGTCATCCACCCACCCGGGTGTGTACAGTGGGGAAGAATTATGTTGACCACTGGTAAACCGCGTTATGTGAACCATTTCGGCAGATCCTCAACTTTCCTCTCTTATTTCCAGTTTGGCTGCGAAAAATGGGCAAATTTCAGCGAAAAAATACCGGAAAATCTCGCATAATAAAATATTATACGAGGTTAACGTTAACCTTTCCTGTTTTGTGTACGTGATACGCGGACACTTGTACGCCAAGCGCGGGCACTCCATCAAAAGTTTTCGCGGCTTGTAGAGGTATGTATTACTTAATACACAAATACAATAATACACGTATCCATGTATACAATTAGTTAGTCTCCATTAATAATGCCCTCTTCTGCTATGCTGCTGGGCGGATCCGGGGACGCGTCGCCGGTTGCATTGTCGCCGGTTGCATTCTCTTTTATAAATGCATCCAGCGCGGCGCGCATGATAGCAGCCGGGGCAACGCCCGCGGCAGCGCATACGGCGCGGACTGTATCCGCGTATTCTCTTGTTACCTTGATAGTTAAACTTGTGTAATGCGCTGCATCATATTTATTTTGCGCGCGACGTTGTGCATCAGTACGGGGCATTTTGCATTTCCTACCTTATTAAATATTGAATTATGCAGCAGCGGGCGCCGGTATCCGGGCACGTTGTGCAAAGTGCTGCAATTGTTGTATAATTTGCTCTAAAAATATACGGTATTTCATTATAGATTTGTGCATTTTGCGAATTGAAATATAATGTATGCCGTGATAAGATATAGACACAATAAATCAAGGGGGAAAACAAGAATGTTAAAAACAACACAATTTACCGGCTCTATTCGTGAATATTGGGATTTTGGATCCGTCCGCCGCTTGTGCATCGCGGAAAACTGGTATACCAGCGGAAACAATGAGCAATACATGAAAATGTTAAACTTTGTTGACGACAACGCGCCGACAATGGAAAACCTTATTTTGGTTGCAACTGATATTTATTTGCATTCCGAGTCACATGATGGATGGACGGAGCAAGAGGAAATTGAAAATGTTCTTTACTTGCTTATTAATAAAGCGGTTACACGTTCAATCACACTTTATGACAAATAAAAGGGGGATCAAACAATGAACAAAGTGATCACTTGCAATTGGTACCACTACATTGATTTTGATGGTTTTCATACTATAGAGATGGAATTCATCAATAACATTACCGGCGCGGTACGCTGGAAGATGTACAAAGCGGAAACGCGGAAAAAAGTGCAGGCGAAAGCAAAAAGAGAGGAAACGCGCATTGTTAACAAAGCGATGCGGATATACGGATAAAACATTGTTTTTCAGCCAATGCCGACGGGCAACCGTCCGCCGGTATTCACGGGAAAACAAAGCGGATCCCGGAAAAAATCAAAATCAAAATCAATTCAAGGGGGATAAAAAAATCATGATAGCAAAAAAAGGTGAAACATTGTTCCCGTCGTCTTGGACGTTCAACGCCTGCCGGGTAATTAACCGGCTCGCGGAAATTGTCGCCGATAACGGCGGCCGGGTAAAACCGGGCACTGAATTTTTCATTGTTAACCGTTCTCTTTTGGAAGCGGTTGAAAATGAGAAAAAACTTGTTGACTCTTTCAAGCGTGCACGCGAAATTTACGGTGCAGACAATGAAACGCGCAACAACGCAATTGCAGAACACGAAAACAAACTTGCACGGTATATGCTTATTGATAACACGCCGCGCCGGGTAAACCAGTCAACATATATTTCTTTTGTTGTCGACGGTTTCCACTATTATTTCCAGTTTGACGACAATATGTTTTTCCCGTTTTACGGGCACAAAATCCCGGTTGTTAACGGGAAATACAGCCGCGATTATTACAGTTTTGAAGTCGATAAACAGTGCTTTATGTATGATGCGTTATTCTCTTGTACTTGCCCGGAAACGGTAATTGACGCGGCAGCGCGGGCACTGTATCAGGCACTTGTTAACCATAGCACAAGCGAAAAGGCGCGCCCGGAACGGAAACGGCAGCGCGTCCGCAATGTTTACAATTCCGGTTTTCATTATGAATATGTTGAAAACCGTGAACCGGAGCGGATGGAAACTATAGACTTTTAAAAAATGCCCCTTGCAAATTGCAGTTTGACAAGGGGCGCCCACAATGCAACTCTTTGAAACTCTCACATAACAAATTATTGAAAAGGGGTATTTATTATTATGTCACTTACAACTAAAAAAAGCAAGCGCGAAATTTATGAGTCCTACGGAATTTTTTATGATGCGGAAACGGGAAAAATTCTTTCCCCTGAACTTGGTTGGATTAATCCGGTATTAATTAACGGTAATACAAAATTAGGCCGGGGCGTATGGACTTTTTCCACACTGCCGTCAAATCGTGTATTTCATGTTGTTATCAACGGGAAAGCATATGATATAAAAGGAACTTGCCCGTGCAATTGTGCCGGTTGTTATGCTCAAAAAGGGCATTATAACGGGACGGATGTAAAGGCAGCAAATGCCCGGAAGACGTTTCTAGCATATTACCATTTAGGCTGGTTAAAACGTGCAATACTTGCACAAATAGAGGCGGATAAAATCCAGCTTTTGCGGATCCATGCAAGCGGTGACTTTTTCAGCGCGGATTATATCGAAATATGGCGGGAAATTGTGAACCATTGCCCGGCTTGCGTATTTTGGACATATACCAAAAATCCGGCCGCGGAAAAGGCTTTTGACGACTATTCCAATATTAATATTGTGCGCTCTATTATCCCAGGCGTCGGTTTTAATTTCGGAAAATGTGAGTACATCATCAAAGTATATCACGCCTTGACGGCAGCTGGCAAGCGCGTTTACATCTGCCGGTGTGGTATGGATAAAAATCAGCATTGCACAAACTGCCGCGGCTGCACTGAAAATGAATTTGTTCTTTTTGTTGAACATTCAACCGGTTACAATGCGGAAAAAGATCCCGCTTTCCCGGAATTGTGCTCCATGATTGACGGGCAAGGGAAATAATATGTCTATCGGTATTTTATCAATCGTTGTCGCTGTCGTTCTTTTCCTGATATCGGCAGCTGGGGCGGGGCAGGCGGAAAACAAGCGCCCAGCCGAAAAGGATTATAAATCAATATACGCGGCAGCGTGCCCGCGTGAATTCTGAAAAGGGGGATTTACAATGTTTTTACCATATAGTTTCAAGTGCCCGGTTGTATACAACGACTTGCAAGAGGCCGAAAAGGCCGGTTATATCTTAACCGGTGAATATACAAAGCAATGCGGATATGTTACGCGCGCCGGGGATCCGTTGTATAGTCGGCCTGTTTACCGTGCAGGCAAGGGCAAGCGCGCCGGGCAATTATTTGTTCTTGTGCCGTCGTATCAGAAGACAATCAATTGTTTTCGTGCATGGTTAAAAAAGGGGGGCGCCGAAAATGAGTAAAACCGGCGTTTACATCCGCCCTCTATACGACTATGCAGTTATAGACCGGAAAACCGGCGCCCGGGAAATTGTCAAAAACGCAATTTTTAGTTTCACGGCCGCCGACGGTATCACGGAAATATGGTTTGATAATAACACTTGTATAACCTATGAGCCGGGGACGGTTGATGTGTACAAAGTATAAAAGAGAGAGGTATAATACTATGATAGCAATTAAAATCGCGGCTTTTTCCGTTTCATTTTTCCCGTTTCTGTTATGGTGGTGTTTTGCATTATCCCGGCCGGGAAAACCGGCAGCGCCTGCCATTGTAGACAAAAAGCCGCGGCCGCGCCCGGCTCCGGTAAAACAAGCGCAACCGGTACAACCGGCAGCGCGGGAAATGGTTCCCGGATCCGCTGAATTTTATTACGGCCGTTTAGATGAATTATATCATGATTTACAGGCCGCCCGGGAAATAGAGGACGCCGCCCGCGGGAAAGTCAACAGCAACAACCATCTGAATCAATACGGCGCGGTTGTCTCTCAAAAGAATGTAGAAAAAGCGCTTTGTATGCTATACGCGGCCGAAAAGAGACGCCGAACCATAGAAAACGAAATTGTTAGAACACTGAAAACAATAGAAAAAGCCGGGGCATAAAGTCCCGGTTTTCTTTTTGGGGGATAGGGGTTTACATAACACGGTTTACGGATATTATTCATTTTTGGCGTATATAGGGAACTGCTGCCGGGCAGCGGGGCAGGGCGGGGGCATTCCCGCCGGGGTTTACATAATGCCGTTTAGGCGTATATACTCACTGTGTACCGGATCCGGGGCACGCGGGCACGCTGGAAACGGCAGCCGGGCGGGCGCTCAAAATCGGCGCTATTTGCCCGCATACGGCGCCGGGCGGGGTGGGATGTGTTTCTATATTCCCGGCAGGGCGGAAAAGGCAGCGCGGGGCATTGTGGCCGCGTTTCCGGGCAACCGGGGCGGGGGATAGTTTACCGGCAGCATGGCAAATTATGCGCGGGGCGCGTATATTGACGTGAAATGCCGGTTGTGTTGCGTTTTAATACGTTCCCGGTATAGAAACACATTCAGCAAAACAACGCAAAATAGGGGCATTTTGACGCGATTTTAAAACAGTGCAGGCGGCCGCCCTGCCGGGGTAGGGGATTAACCATTTTATGTGAACCGTTTTACGGTAAACCATATTCCATGCCGTATATAGGCCACTATGGTTCCCCATTTCGGCGGGGGAGGGGAGGCGCTGGACGGGAAAATGCTAAAAAGGGCGTATATATGGCATTTCTGGCCGGTTTTCGGTACTTTTCGGCCGACTTTACCACTTTAGCGAGGTAAAATCTGCCTGAATTATGTACTTTAGTACGCTAAATTGGTAAATCGCTAAATCGCTAAAGTAAAAGCGCTAAAAAGGCGTATATTAGTGTTTTAGGGGCGTAAAAATCCGAGGCGGGGTTTTGTCTGTGTTTTCCAGGAGAATTGAGCGCCTCAATATTATAAACATTCTATGCGTACTTGTCAAATCCGCTGGAATTTTTTAAAGTTGAACCGGGCAATCGATACATTTTGTACCGTTTTTGCGGTTTCAGCAGCGAAAATGCGGGATTGAGCGGGAAATAAAAAGAGCAGTGGACGGAGGATGAATCCACTGCTCTAGGCGTATATAGCGAAATTCAGGAGGAAAAAATCTCGCTATTGTGTACTAAGATAAAGATAAAGATAAGTGGTGTTACCGCGCCTTCTTCTCCCAGTACCGTTTATTGATCTCCCGCTTTTCCTTGGGGTGGTCTTTGTTCCACTGACGCTGGTATGCATTGTGCTTGTCTTTCGCAGTCCTGCTCATACCAGAGGGGCGCTTCTTACGGTAGGTCTGCCCTACGGTTGCCATATTATCACCTCGCTTTGTCTGTATTCAGTGTACCATAAATGGGACTGTAACGCAAACAATAAGATAAAGATAAATTGTGAATGCTTAGTCATCACCAATGTGGGAGTATTTGTCGGCGATCTCGGCGGCGGATGGAGTTTCCTCTTTCGACACGTCGGACTCGTAGTTCTCTGGCTGGTCACGGAAGGAGTCGTAGTTCTTCTGCCACCAGATGCCGACCACGGGGTGTATCTTCCCTTCTGCCATAAGCATCTCGCGGGACTCGGAGCAGATGCCACGAATGTAGAGAGCAAACTCCTTGTATGCAGGATCTGATGCCCGGCGGATTCCAAGCGCCCAGTCCTTGACGTCATCGCGTCGCAGGCCGCAGGCTGAGTAGGCACCAGAGTTCGTTATTCGGACATGATGTTCCACGCAGAGTTTCATGTATTCCCACAGACATTCATAGAGGGTGTCGATGTTGTTGACGTCGGCGTGTTCTGCAATCTTCCGGGTGGCCAGAATGATGGTCGCGACCTTGGTATTGATATCGTCGGTGTCGTCGATAATGGTTTGCAGGGCATTCATGGAGCCGTATTGGTTCCGGGCGATGAGTTTCTCTGTGTTCCCGTCAGCAATCTCCTGCCACTCGGCGTCAATTGCGATCTGGCCTATGGCGGGGTCATGCGGATGTTTACGAGGTCTTCCCCCGCCTTCTCCTTGAGACATTGCTGTCACCTTCTTTCGGATAAAGATGAATGATCATTTAGTATAGCCGCACTGTTCCAAAGTATATTCAACGTGCGAAATCAAGCTGTCGTCGATTTCAATGGCAATACCGTGTTTTAGGTCTATGGTTACTTCATCATCGTCTTCTTCCACGCTATCCATCTTGCCGCAATGTTCACAATCAATGGGGCAAGCGTCATTATCACAGACGGAAGGATTGTATGCATAGCGATCACTCATGATTCACGCTCCTTATACGGCTCTGCCAACCATCTTTTGATATCAGACGGGTGCAGCGCGAGGATAGAATTTACCGCATCGTCACCGAAGAGTTTACGGAACTTCATCTCGTTGGTGACGATTGGATTGGCCTTACTCCACATTTCTACTGCTTTCACCATGCTAAACACCTTGTCAGCATCGAGTTTCATCCAATTTGATGCTAGGCAAGGCTTGTACTTCAGCGGGCAACCATCACAATTGCTATATGAATGACACATTCTTTTATGCCCCTCTAAAAATGCAAGTGCTTCCATTATTGCTGTAATACCTCCTTTTCGTCCATCGATATCCCAAAGTTCTTATACAGTTCGTCCTTTGTCTCCGAAACACTCTTGTCAATTTCCGCTCTGACAGCATCTTCTGGTTTAATCTTCAACCACTTCTTTTTGAAAAACTGCACATCTTCCAAATAATCCTCTTCGCCTGTGTCACCACACAGATACCAATCACAGGAGTAGATTAGGCAAAGAACATCATACACCAGTTCTGAAATCTGCTTGTCGCACATGGGATTCGCTTGCCTTGCTGCCTTTACGCTTTTGGAATATTCACGATATTTTGTATCTTCACCAAGACCATAACGAACATCAGAATTAGGATACATATCATATCCAAGATTGCACTGTCCATAATTCCACCGTCCTCCGCTCATGCTTCCTCCTCCGCTTCGATGATGGTCGGCATAATATTCAAATCATTCATCAGACATTCATAAACGTATGACCACGATAATGGTGAGGTATTTTTGTTCAATTCATCTTCTACTTCCCTTTTGAGAATTTTGCCGAGAAAATCCGCATCGATCAATCTGCCGTGCGGTGGAACTACCTTTGCTTCTTGGAATGCTGTTATAAGCATATCGCATAGTTCTGCTTCATAGTTTCCAGACCACATTTCACAAGATTCCGCATCTGCTTTCATTCTGCGGAGTGAATCTTTGAATCTGTCCATTTTCCAATGTGCGATAAATACTTCTGGAATATCAATTACTATCCTCATGCTTCTGCCCTCCTGTTCCATGCATTAACAACATCCTCTTCTGTAGCGTCACAATCATCGAGAGTGAAGACGGTATCGCATCCTTCACAATAAATCACTATATCTTTGAAATAACTGTACGCTTTGTCGAGATGTGCGTACCCACCGCAGAAGGGGCATGGTTTTAGTTCATTCATGTTTCACCTCTGCCTAATTCTTTTCTCATAGCCTTTAAAAGTTGGCTATTCGTCATTGGTTTTATGCTAAACCTCATGTCATCTGCTTCTGCATTCAGCCAATTAAGAAAGTCATTCTCTGTCATCGACCAAAGTTCGGTTGCATATATGCCGAAGATGTTTTCAAAAAGGTCTCCGTTTGTCATTTCGTTCATGTTTCACCTCTCATTTAATAATTCAACAAATAACCCGGCAATCATACAAATCAATAAGTAATATTTGAAGGCATAGAGGTCACCATGTGAAACTAATGTTCCTACAATAGCGCCTAAAACACTTCCAATTATGTAGAACAAATATTTCATGTTTCTGCCCTCTCTGAAAACATCTCTTCCAGTATTTCTTTAAACAAAGCTGCATTTTCAAGGCTCGTGAATGATGCGACAGCGATCATCTCATTTGGCTTGTCATCGAGCATAACACACAGTGATTCGTGCTTATGATACGGCAGTTGAACTACTGCAACAGTTATGCCGTTTTTATGGATTCCAAGCATTGTTCATTTCTCCTTTCAGTTTGTTCACGACATTTATGTCGGAGACATTCCGCTAATATAATGGAGATTCTTTTCTTTTGGAAGTTCTGGAAGTGGCATCCAATATTCGACGTCTTCGATATCTTGATCATATCCATATTTGTCTTCGAAGAATAATTCATTAGTTTGCCGATCTCTTCTAAGTTCCCAAACATAAATTGCGTCTCCATCATATATCAGACACTCTTCACCCTCTGGCGGCAATTTTGATTCGATGCTAATCCATTCGCTGTTATTCTGCTCGGCCACATCGGAAGCAGGCAGGTTTTTTGCACCTTGAAGCACATACTCATATAAAGCGTCATCACAGTAAGCATTTTCCCCAAGCGCTTCAGAAATGAACTGTAACAGTGTTGCACGATCAATGCGATCACCCATTGTTGACCTCCAGCGTGATAATCTCCGCATAAGGTAAAGATGTAATCCACTGGCAGAAATCGTGCCATTCGCCCAGCTTGTGGTCTTTCCGGGCGTTATAGATGTGCTTCAGAGTCTGGTAGTTCGTACTCCATGTCCTGTGCTGCATATAGGATTCCGGGAGCAGGGTGATCATGCTGTTCCAGTAGGAGCGCTCCTTGGTGACGTTGTACATTGACCGGCAGCGGTTAAGTTCCTTGATTACGTCACACAGGACACTCATGGTTTCATCGTCAACCTCGTCGTAGGAAAAGTCGTCAAGGGAGAATTCCTGCTTATGGATGCAGTGCATGGTGGAGTCGGAGTTGGCAACAGTTCCGATTTTGTAGGTATCCAGCTGTTTCCACCAGTACAGCGGCGCCCGGATGTCCGCAATCACCGGGAGCATACGAAGGAACTTACCGTGGTCATCTCCCGCCCGTGAGAGGCGCTTCATGAGGTCGAGGTCGGCGTCGCCGATTATGTGGCATATCTCGCCGGTCTGACCATTAAAATGCATCTTGCTGTCTGATTTATCCCATGACGCGTAGGGGTTCCTGCACCCGGCAATCACTGCTTTCCACTGGGCAACACTGGGGGTAGCGGATGTTCTAATTTTGATCATATTTTCTCCTATCTTGTGGCTAAAAGTCTCAGTGCCGTCATACACACGGCAACGGTCATTGAAGTTGTGATCACAAGCAGTGTGGTCGCGAAGTATCGTTTGTCCTCATACAGATACACGGCAGTGAACTGGAGTAACAGCATGATGCCGTAGGAGGCAACCAAAGTTATGATGTTGGCCAGCATGACTGCACCTCCCCTGCCTCAGTTTCGACATCATATGCCGTCTGCAAGGCGTCATTCCATCCGTGCTGGTATTCTGTCTTGGCCTCTGGGAACTTTGCAGCCAGAAGGCGCTCGGCGTCGATTTGCTTATGCTCTGTATTTGTCATACATCATTTTCGACCTTTCTTTTGTGAGGTGTACATAGCGCTGGGTGGTATCGATTTTGGTGTGGCCAAGGAGCGCGGAGACGTCCTGAATCGGCATATCTTTTACGATCATGTCGGTGGCAAAGGTGTGGCGGAAACGGTGCGGGAATACATTCTCAACATTTGCTTTTTCGCTGAGACGGTTTAAGGCCGCCCGCACACCACCTTCACCAAGTCGGCGCCCATTATCTGCCTTTATGCTGACGAACAGATAGCTGTCGTCTGTGAGATTCTGCCGCGTGTCAAGGTAGCTTTTCAGCAACCACGCTGTCACTTGGTCGAAGAACAGGATCCGTTCCTTACGGCCTTTGCCATACACGACGAATTCGCGGTTTCTAAGGTCGACATCCCGGAGTTTGATGCCGGTAAACTCAGACACGCGGCATCCTGTGTTGAGCAGGAATGCGACCATTGCCTTGTCGCGCAAGACGGTGCAGGCATCAAAGAGTTTCCGTATATCGACACTGGACAGCGGCTGCCGTACCTTCTGCTCACATTTGATCGTGCCGATATTCCCGCATGGATTCTTCGCAATGATGCCTTCATTCAGCAACCATTTGAAGAAACTATTGAGAACGTCCTTATACCCACGGATTGTGGAATCCGCTATGCCGCGTTTCTTTTCCTTGGCGAAGTAATCGCGGATATGGTACGACGTCGCCTCCATTGCGGCCACATCCTCATAGTAGAAAAACTGGTTGAGAATGTATGCATATCTGGTCATCGATTTCTGTGTGCAGCCTTCAGAAAGCTTTGCGTCCACAAACATCTGCACCAGATCACTGGATGCCTCGACGGGATCCCGCGTAGTGTTAGTCTTGACAATTTCATAGTTCACCAGCGTTGCCAGCACAACGGTGCGTACACATTCCAGCGCTGTCAACGGGATCTTATCCTTGAGGCCAGTTTCGATATCAGTAATAAATGTTTGTTTGTCGATATACTTTGCTCTTTCCATTCCTTTACACCGCAATAAACGCAATCACAGGCAGGAAGTAAAACCACATGAGTTTCCAGTTGCCGGTGATATAGGCCATCAACGTAATTCCAGCTACCAGAGAGATGCAGAAGAGGTTATCGAGGAAGACAATCCATGTTTGCAAGACGTTGTATGCATGGAATTCCTCTGGGGTCATTTCGCGGATTTCATCGTCATCCATTGTCTTTACCTCCGTTCCAGAACATATCATTGAATTCCGGTTTTGTGACTGTTTCTTCCAACAGCCACATGAGGTTCCAGCAGGCAGCCAGCAGATGCGGTTCATCGTCAATTCCTGC